>MDTB01071757.1_pt1 | contig 43154 bp, 54 predicted proteins | sample 811161 | NCBI WGS metagenome assembly MDTB01 (sample SAMN05326650, study PRJNA326480) | marine metagenome | isolation source: seawater | place: Mediterranean Sea | collected 2009 | reverse complement strand
GGTTCTATTCGTGATGAGCTAATGGGCATCACTGAAATTCCTGACCGCGACTTCTGTGCTGAAGCACCTTCTTGGTCTGCTCTTCTCGAGTGGTGTCATTCTAATATGGAGAGAGTGTTTCAGGTAAAGCCGGAATTTCTTACTATCCGCGGACGAATGGCAAACGGCGATTCAATCGATGTCGTAATGTGCCGCAAAGATGGACCGAGTTCTGACGGCCGGCACCCGGATGAAGTTGAAGCCGGGACTCTTCTTGATGACTTGGCTCGTCGAGATTTTACGGTCAATGCTATGGCTCGTGAGGTGGACCCCACAACTCTTGAGCCAATTGGAGAGATTATCGATCCGTTCCACGGTCGGCAACATTTGATCTCTGGTGTCCTTCGGTGTGTTGGGGTGGTCTCGTCCCGATTTGAGGAAGACGGTCTTCGTGTTTTGCGAGCTGTACGGTTCTCGATTACTAAGGACCTTGAACTCTGTCCTGAGCTTGAAGCAAACCTCGAGTCAGGTCATTGGTGGACTTTCGTCGGTGAAACGGTAAGCGCTGAGCGTATTCGTGAAGAGCTCACTAAGATGTTTAAGCACAGTACTTCTCGAACCATGACACTGTTCATTGAGTTTCTTCCGGTTGAAGCGCTAGAGTTGCTTGACGTTGCTGGCATTTGGCTTAAGCCGACGTTGGAAAAAAAGTAAAACTATTTCTGATAATCGTGCAAGAACCATTAGAAAAGTGGTATAATATAATTGAAGGTGGGGAGGAGATTATGCTTCCTCACGAAACATTACGGATACGGAATTTAAAATGACCCTCACTACTCGCGAACTAGGCCTCCTCGGAAACACTGACGTCCTGGGTTACATCCAGGCGCAGAATGTCAAGCGTAATGCGCAGGCAGTGGCGGAGAGTTGGGACTTCTGGACCAACATGTCGGAAGACTTGGCGGAAGAGTACGCCAATGTCTATGAGCTGGAGCTGAGCTCGGCTCGTGATGAGTACTGCGAGTGGCACAAGGATGTGTGGGGCTGCAAGCGTATGCCTCATGGGGACATGACCCTCGAGGAGGTGTGGGCTGCGAACGTCCGCATGGCTCAGACTGCGAAGGAGCAGTGGGAGGCTGAGGCGGCTGAGATCGCCGAGCTAGAGCGGCAGGACCGCGATGAAGTCGCATTAGGCTTGCGCCCGAATGGTGGCTATAAGCTGGAGCAGTGGGAAATCTATGAGGCCATGGCAGAAGCAGAGGGTTACTAATGTCTGATTATGACCCTAGCGTACCAATGCTTCGACAACTTCTTGCTCTTCAGATTCTTGGAAAGCTTAAAGACGCTGGCTTCGCTCATGAGCCACCGACAAAGAAGATGGCGAAGCCGTACATGGCAGAAAGAGTTTACGCTCGTGTTGATGGTCTTCCGCCGGGCATGAAAGTGCAAGTCTATACGACTGTCATTGGCGATGGCAAAAATGTACCGATAGAAGTACGTGCGAGTGGTAAGGATGCCATCCGAGTGTGCGCAGTATATGTGACCAAGGATGGAATGACAAGGGGCCTTGGAAAGGAAACTCGTGTCAATCGTACCGGGAATATCGAAGATATCATAGACCGGATGGTCGAACGAATGCGTAAGGCATGGATGACATGCAAGACAGCTCAGCGCTGCCATTGTGGCGCGCCAAAATTTGTAACTAAAAATAATAAGCTCTGCTGTTCGGAAATCTGTTGGAAATCAGACGAAGAAAAGCGTGCAGACGAGATTTCATTCAAAACAAAAAAACGCCGGACACGGCGCAATTATCGTCGTTGGCGATAGGGAGAAAATTATGGAAGATAAACCAGTTTACATTTACCTCGATAACCGGCAGTGCGACGATTTTGAAGTTTCATATTTTGGTGAAGGTACACTTACAGTGCCTGCGGATGCGCTCCTACGGTCAAAGTGGGGTGGGTACGATCAATGGCATAAGGCTATTCTAAAATCTTTTGGCAGCGAACCTATAACTCTAATCAAGTCTGAGTCTCGGCGACCAGGGTGGTATCTGCTCGTGGGGTATAATGAATCAGACTTTCCAGAGTTAAAATAATGGAAATGCATAAGGAAAAATATGAAGAGCTTGTTAGAAGGTTTTCGCAAGAGCTTCATGAGGTAGGAGTAAGTGAAAATCTTAAAGGTCTTATAAAAGACCAGGGTGATCGTACTCCAAACGTTATAGTCACCAGCGCCGAAGAGACCACAGATCGGTTTACCTACAGGCATGAGGGCTATATGATTGAAGCAGTAAGGACTGTTAAGCTAGTAGTGAAAACAACAAAATGAATTATCGCTCTTGTGGTGGATGCTCCGTATGTTGCGAAGTGTTAGAGATACCCACATTGGAAAAGCCCAAGAAGACCCTCTGCAGCAATGTTTGCTCAGATGGAGGTTGTTCCATATATCAAGATCGACCAAGTGAGTGTCGTACGTTCCAGTGTCTCTGGAGTGAAGGATATACTGGTGATGGGCAACGCCCAGACAAGAGCGGCATCATGGCTTATCATATCGACACGCAGTATGGGAGAACACTTCTGATTTTAGAAACAAAAGAAAAGGCTTTTACAAAAAGATCTTCACAAAAGGAAAGGTTGATTAAGTTTGCTGAAAAAAGAAATACGCCAGTGTTTATTTCGAACTTTAAAGGAGAGACGCTTGCTATGATTCCATAGCACGGAGAATAAAATGAATATCGCAGAAAAAGCAAAAGCTTTCGCATTTGAAAAGCATAAAGATCAAGTTCACGGTACTAGACCATTTACATTTCACCTGACAGAGGTCGTGAATGCGCTACACGAATTTGGACATATAAAAGATGACCTAACAGCAGCTGCTTGGCTTCACGACGTTGTCGAGGACACAGCAACGACAATCGAAGAAATTTACGAAACTTTCGGTGATAGAGTCGGAGATCTTGTTGACGCGCTTACAGATGGTGAGGGATCGACTCGTATTGAAAAAAAGATGAAGCCTTATTCTACTATCCCAAACGTGGATGGAGCTGTTATCGTAAAGCTAGCTGATAGAATCGCGAATGTACGACACACAGTGTCGGAGGGTGCTGTCGCAAAACGATACTTTGATACGTACAGAAATGAGCATTTAGGCTTCACAACTGCTTTAAGAAAAAAAGGAGAAGCCCTTGATATGTGGAAGGAAGTGGACGTGCTACTACGCATTGATGGAAGACCATACATTTTGAAGTAAAAAACGTCCCTCACTCAATACTTAGGGTAAGCCAGTGTGGCTATTACTTTACTTCGGGTGTTGAGATGTCTAAAAATAAAGCACGGTTGGCGAAACGCGTTGCGTGGTCATTCGTGATTTTTCTAATTTTATTAGTGGCCTGTGGCAAAAAGAAAGTTACAGAACCAACTTATGAGCATTCACTACCACCAGAAATAGAGTTGCCAGATGACGAAGATTTAGACGACTTACCCGAAGCCGGAGAAGAAAATGAAGATAACTAGAAAACAAATCAGAGAAGCCATAAAAGAGTTTCGCACGATAAACGAAGACCATATCGATACTGAATTGGACCACCTTAAGAAAAATGTTCATGATGATATTGAGCATATCAAAGACCTTAAGGATGATATCAAGGACGATCATGAAGAAGAATTAAGGGCTGAAAAAGAAAAGCGCGACCACGAAAAGCATGAAGCGCTTCGCCGTCGTATTCTTAAAATGATTAGAGAAACTCATCATGAGCAAGGATATGATGCAAGAGAAGATGAACATCTTGCAGCTCTTTATGGACCAGCTACTGACCATGAACAAGACTACAAGGATCGTAGAGACGATGCTGGGTTTGAAGAAAGAGAAGACGAGCAGGAACAAGGTAGCCATATAGAGGTCCACCACCATCACCACCATGAAGCGCTTAAGCGTAGGCTTCGTCGTATCGTTAGAGAAGCATGTGACTTAGGTACTGCCGCTGAAGAAGATGAATTGGCTCCAATGGAATTTGATCTAGCTGCAGAGCTGGCTCCACCAGTTGATGCTGCGGACGTCCCAAGCCCAGAAGATTATGCGGCTGTTCAAGATATGCTCACACAGAATGCTTGGGTTGTTAATCTTGCTATTGAACAAGTCATGGAAATGTCTGGTGCTTCATGTGAACGATCAACAGTTATGGCAATAATCGATTTCTTGAAAGCTATGACAGAGCCAGGAGATGCTGAGCCTGCGCATGAGCCTGCTGATCTTGCTCCAGTTGCTGTTCCACTTCCGGGACTCGTGTGATATAGTGTTAATAACCGGACAACAGTTGAGAAGAATAATTCGGGAAGCGATAGCTCTAGACATCAAGGTCGGAGACGTGATACTTACTGGAAAGTTCAGAAATAAAAGGACTGTTGTCAAGGAAATCGGTGAAGACCAATTCGGTCACCCCACAATCAACGGTAAGACGATTCTAAAATTTAAGATTGAAAAAAAATTACCGAAAGAAAAGTGGAGCAAAAAATCGCGGGAGAACCTTAAGAAATGAAAGTAACAAGAAAACAATTACGCCGTATCATTCGAGAGGAAGCAAAGCGACCCTTTCCTATTGATTATTATCCAGATGAAATGTTGATGCAAGAAGGATTATGGGATGCAATCTCAAATTTCCTTGGCGCGATTATTGGGTTCTTTACTGACGCTTGGGGCGAGGCAGAAGGTAATGTTAATAGCGCATTCAAAGGTTACAGAAAAGAATGGCAATCAGGTAATTGGAAAGCGCTTGTTAAGGATCTAGACCCTAAAGGTAAGGGTGATCCCCCAGACCCGAGTGATGTCGATTATACAAATGAAAAGTGGGCACCTGCTTTCTGGGGCGGAATGATGGCACAGGAGGCCTTTGATCAAGTAATGAAAGCCTATAATTTGATCAACAAGGCCAACAGCTCTGTTCCTGCCGACGGGTGGCTTCCAAAAGAAGGTGAAGACCCCAAAGAGTGGATTGCAGGACCGGGCAAGGACGTCCTTAACATCAATAAAGCATTTGGAATGATTATCGCTATTGTAAATGAATTAGCTCTTGGTACACCAGAATTACAGGGTGTCGGTGATAAGCTAAGGGCGCTTAATCCTGAAGATGCCGGTGCGGCTGCCCAAGGAATTAAAGACGCGCTAACTGCTATAGCGAACTCATCAGCGAAATCGCGGGCAGAAGCATCTGCAAAGATGGATGTATGGGGCGAGTTGCCTTACACAGGAGAACCAGAAACATACTTTGGAGCCCTTAAGGACATGATAGACGCAGTCGGTCTTACCATCGACCTAGTAAAAGATGCTGCTGAGGCACAAGCAGAAGCGATCGAAGCAGCAGAAACAGAAGGCTCAGAAGATAGTAAAGAAGAAGCCAATGAGTGGGTTATGCTCCGGCGTCACGTCAATGCAATGATCATTCAAGAGCGCAGGAGAAGAACATGAAGATTACAAGAAAACATCTCCGACGTTTGATCAGAGAAGAAAGAGAGCGTATTCTAAAAGAAATGTCTGGGTCTGACGATGAGGTTGCGTTCAGAAGGGCTGTTGATGACTTTGTGATGGATCACATGAATACAATGGGAATGAACGCTGGAAACCCAACCGATAGAAAGAGAATACGTAATAGAGTGCAAGAATTGGTTGATGTGCAATTGAGCGCGCTTGGCTTGGGAGAATAAAGTGAAAATTTCAAAGAGCCACCTGCAAATGATTAGTGACGGCCCGCGGCCAAGGAAATAAAAATGAAGATTACAAAAAGACAACTTAGAAGAATTATTCGTGAAGAAGCGGAAGGGCGTATCGATGTCGCTGAACCTTCTGATGTTGAACCCATAGAAGATGTCTGGGCTGGTGGGGAAGAATCGCTGGTTGATCCCATCGATTTCGTAAGTGCTGACACTGACGGGTCTGTTTCAAATGTGGTTGAGCCTGAGGTTATGAGAATCACCGCTGAGGTTCGCAAAAGAATCAGGTTAAAGAGATTCTTAAGGGAACAATTGGAAGCTGCCGGTGTTGAAGTTGAAGAAGAAATTCCAGCTGATGTCGATGCAGTCGTAGAACCTGAGGTTATGCCAGAGCCTGCTGTAGAAGAAGAAGAGCGCGCCGGCGCTTCCATCTCTAGTTTGAGAAGCTTCTTTTCTGGAAAAGCTGCAGAAGTAAATGACCTCGGGATATCAGACCCACAAATTCCCGCTCTAGTTGCTGCTATTAATGATTTAATAGGACAGGCACAATCTGGAACATTGAGCTCTAGAGAAGATAGAGTTAGAAAAGGTATTACAAAAGCATAATGAAAATTACTAGACGCCAAATACGTATGATTATCCGTGAGGCATTAGCCGAGCAGGTTGTTGGGTATGAACCCCCTAAAGGAAGTGACGAAGAGGAAAGTAGTGACGACTCAGGATACTTAGGTGTAGGTGATATGGGAGTTGACGCATCAACAGGATCTGAAAAGGGTAAGCAATATTCTGGTCAGCAGGTACGGACGCTCACTAAGAAACGACAATCCGAACTAAATAAAGGTGACGCAGTAGATGCTGACGAAACCGGTCAAGAATTAGGAATGGCAAGGAGTATGAGAGGATGAAAATCACTAAAAGACAATTACGAAAGATCATGGAACAGTGCGGTATTGCTGCTCCACCGGCACCTATAGAGCCCGGGATTGAAGCTGAAATAGAATTAGCCCCTATGATCGAGACAACAACAGCAGATGCAGAGCTTGTTGTAGAGATGGAAGTTGCTTCCCGAGCTCTAGAGCAAGTTGTAGAATCAGTGCAAAATGCAGCTCACCTATGCCCAGACTGTAGTGAGGGCGTAGCTCTTCAAACCCCCCTTGTTGAAGCAATGGTCGCGCAAGCAGAAGCACTTCAAGAAATGCTAGATGCGCAAGCAAGCATAGTGGCTGAGTCTGTGGAAGCTCCTGCTGTTGATGTGATAGAAGTTATTGATGGAGGAGGCATATAGTATGTTAGAGATTCTTAATAGTTGTTGGGATTTACTTGTTGGTCTTGGGACCAACATTTGGGGTATTGTTGCCGTAGTTGGTACATGGGGGTGGGAAGTGTTGTATGCTTTACACGTCCATAATCCTCGAATCGAAGGCCTTATTATCGGTATTGCGCTTGCTTGGGTGATGCTTCGTAGAGATCGACATCCATTGCTTAGAGTGTTGAGTGCTCCGCTTAAACTGGTGCTTGATATTTTAGACCTGGCTTGGGATCAAGTAACAGAGGTTGCTGGGGATCTATGGGGTACAGCTCATGGATGGGTCTCAGGAGTTATTGGCTGGGCGAAATCACGATTAGTAGCCGGCTATAAATGGGTTATCGGTGGACTTACACAAATCAAAGATCGGCTTTCTAGAAAAAGCGAATAACTTCCATTAGGGGAATACGATGAAAATCAGTCATAATAAGCTTATGCAGATCATTAGCGAAGAAGCGGAAAAGATAACAAAAAAATATGATGATGATCCCGCATTAAAGGGTGATCAAGATGAGCTTCCCGATCCACTTCAGAAGGGTATCATTGATAAAGAGAAAAAAGATGAGTCAATGATTCGATTTACGAGAGGGCAATTTTTGCAAATTCTTAAAGAAGAAATGGAAGCGGCTGGCATCCCTGTAGAGGATGAGGAAGAGATTATATCACCAGAAGACTTGATCGGAATTGTATCGAGTGTGGTAGGTGATGTAGCCGCTGAAGAAGAGCCAAGGGTGATGGGTCACGGTGGTACATCTAAGATGGCTAAATCGCAATTATTCCAAGTGACTAAAGATGCTCAAAGTCTGCATGACCAACTCGACGATGAAGACGAGATCCCAGAGTGGGTACAAGCTAAGATTGCTGTAGCTGCAGATGATATTCAGTCAGTGTACAACCATTTAGATTATAAGATGGTCCGCGATGAATCACCAGCGATTGAAGAGCAAAAGAGAAAAATTAGAAGACTCCTTCGTAAAAAGTGAGGATATCGTGTCAAAGCTTAGCTTAAAAAGAATTCTTACAGAAGTTAGTATAGAGAAGGTCGAAGGCGCAGATGTATCAAACACTGAAGCTGTAGCAGACTCATCCTCAAAAGGCTCTGCTTTAATGGCTGGTCTTCTCGGAGCATTACGCGCATATCACTTATGGTTTCATGCCGCACATAATCTCACAAAGGGAACAGGGTTCGCTGGTGACCACACAAGCTTGTATGGCAAGATATACGTGGAGTCGTTAGAAACGCTCGACGCAGCTATTGAGCGAGGTGTTGGGGTTTTTGATAACGAAGAGTTAGGTTGTCCAAATATGCTGACACAGCTCGCCCTACAGGTGCTTAATGGGTGGATTAGCCCTGCAAATCGATCCGAGGGTGAGATTGCAAAGGATGCGTTAGAATATTCCCTTGAGATGTGCGCGCTTGTAGACGGAATAGCAAAATCATTGGATTCGCTTGGTGCGCTTACATACGGCCTGGATGACTTCCTCGCGTCGATATGTTCATCACATGAAGAGTACGTTTACCTGCTGCGACAACGAGTCAAGAAATAGACGCTTAGGCGCCCTTAATCTTGCACATTAGTTCTAGTGCTCTTATTTTTAATTTACGAGGGCATTTTTTTATAAAGCTCTCAACTTGAAGAGCCGTGCTTCTATCAAGCCCAGGTAAGAAATTTTTAACCTCAACGGGTCCACGACCCCTTGTATACTTTGCGGCTTTACCAAGCTGGTGAGCTCGCACTCTTTTGATTAAGTCGGTAGTGATGCCCGTATATAGCGTGCCATCACTGCACTCGAGTATATAGACTTTCCAATCACTCATGTCAAATAATAAACCCAAAAGACGAAAATTAAAAGCCGGACAAATCATTCTCGCAGATTCTTTTGCAGGAGTTAGAGTCAAAAAACGACTTACAAGAAGTGATGACCATGGTTGGTGGGGGGTCTTAATAGACCCTGCTGATGCTAAGGCACTACAAAAGATGAGTGTACCATGGATTGAACCAGAGACCGAAGAAACATTTACCTTCGACTTTCATATAGTTAAAGTTATAAGAAAGCCGCTGAAGGAGAATCCGGTCAATGCAAAACGTGACGTCAGGAAGCAGAAAAGAAAAAAAAGAAAGCCGAGGAATCGGACCGTTCGGAAAAGCAGCTGAGGGGGCTATGAACCTCGCTATGGGAATGACGACATGTTATACATTCCAGACTATTGCCAACCGAATCGAAGTGCTAGAAGCCATCATGAGCCTGCCCATCGTTATATCAGGTAGCAGTACTAGACATAAAAGATATCAAGATGAGCTCGATGACATCGAGAAAGCCATCAATGTTTTCTGTACTTTCGGTGAGCCACCTGAAGCTTAAGACCCACCGGAATCTAGACTCAATATAGAGTATACTACTTCTACTAACACACCGTCATCAGGGATTGGAGAAAAGTGTACTGTGTTTGATGTGTAATCATAACTCCACGCAGCGGTAGACTGTTCAATTCCGTCGTACAAAACAGTTATGCTGTCCTCTATCGGAATTTGGCTTAGCTCTAGATACTCTATCGGCTCAAATGGTTTACTTGCCTCAGCAACACCAGGTGTCCAGTCTGAGCTACAAATGTCAATCTCGACACCGTTGGCCATGGTGGTTACATCTAGATATTCTTGACCAATTTGGTCAGCACATGTGTCTTCACTTAAACCCACTATTGAAGAGACCAGCACTCGCGCGCGCTTTGTTGAAACCCAACCATAAAAATCTGAAGCTGTCCAATTAAAAGATTGCTCGTCTTCATCGGAAACAAACACAATTAATAAAGCAGCTGATTGTCTCATCCATGATGTCGAATATGCGCCCAGCTCCATGTATGCATAAACAGATTCAAAGCCTGCTTCGCCAGCTGGTCCGTAATATGAGCTTGACGAAAGTGCGTTAAGCGCTGCGGTTGCGTCTGCGATATCATCGCCTGGTACAAGAGGGAAGGTCGTATTAGAAAGAGCTTCATCTTCATCAGTACTTATTATCCCAAGTCGCCAACCAGTGTCGAGCGGAAGACTTGTTAGCATTGCCTCGATACCAAGCAGTAATTCAGAATCATGATTGCTCATACTTCCAGATCTGTCTATGACCCAAAGAATGTCATACCCGTCTGTTTGCGATGGTTGAATAAACGAGTCAGCCCAAACATCTGGATATGTTTCTACAATAACTTCTTTTTCATAGGATATAACACTGTCTTGGGTGCAACCCAATCCAACAAAAAGAAAAACTAGGGGGAGTATTTTGAGGACGTTCATAGTACCTCCTTCCTATTTTTAACTATAGGAACAATAACGAAAAAAAGCAAGATTCGCTATGTACTTTTTTAGAGCGGTGCTTATTTTTTAATTGTTCCACCTGTAGACTGGTGGAGACTTAATTTGGAGGAAAATTAAAAATGAGTCTATTTCCAATGACGCGGATGTCTGATCCGTTTTCTGATCTTGATCGAATGTTTGATCTTTTTATGAGCGATGGTTTGGCTACGCGCAATCTAACCAAGAATTTAGCAAAGGTTCCCCGGGCGAATGTTATTAATACCGAAAATGGGTATGCTATCGAGCTAGCAGCTCCCGGCTTTTCTCGTGGTGACTTTAATATTGATGTTAATGACAACGTATTAACTGTGTCTGTAACATGTGAAGACGGTCCAGAGTACGTCAAGAATCTACGCAGCAGAGAGTTTAGCTATGAGTCATTTTCTCGTAGCTGGTCGCTCCCGAAGGGTGTTATGATTGATGGGATTGAAGCCCACTATGAGGCTGGCATTCTTTCGGTTAGCATTCCTGCCGAGACTAAAAAGTCTATGAATCGTACGATTGACGTTAGCTGATCAGCGAATTGTAAACTTTCGGATTGATGGGGTGCTCTAACGGGTACCCCATCTTTTTTGTATGGAGGATTTAGAAATGGTTATCGTTTCAATTACCGAATGGGATGGCACTCGAGTTTTAGGAGCTTTCGATAATGAAGAAGTAGCGAGGTTGTGTTTGGAGAAATCTAAGATTAAATGTGATTCAAACATTACATTCGACATTATAGAAAGCAACAAAATATCTATAGCACATAAAGTCGGTATCGACGTAAATAAGCCGTTGACAAGAAAACATGTCTATGAGGATAGTGCATAAAGAAAAGAATACTCTTTGGTGGGTTGATATTTAGTCATGTGTCTAGTACATCTAAAATTGAGGGATTGTTATGCAAGATCAAAGAAGACAAAATCTCGTATATCAACTCCGAAAATGCCTCGCTCAACTCATGAAGGCGCATAGCGCTGCGATTGCGTGCGGGGATGTCGAGACAGCTCGCTATCTTAAAGCCGCGATGTCGCAGATCAAAAGACAAATGAAATTGACACCGGAAAAAAATAAATGAAGTTTCTTAAAGAAGATGGAATAGGTAGCAATTATAAGACAATAGACCCTAAACCAATTGACTTCTTCCATGACCCTAGAGTCGATGTAGAAATGTTCCCAACAGGTTGGGGTGAGTTTAGCGTCATCATTTCATGTCCAGAGTTAAATTACGAAGGCGAGCAACAGATGTTTACAACAGAATCTGAAGCTACAAACTGGGCTAGAAACGCATACACAGAGTTGATTAGAAAATTAGACAGTAAGCTAGATGAGCAACTATTGTATAATGTTTACGCTCGACTAGAGAGATGCTTCCACCGCTAAGACAAAGTTTCTTATTGAGCTTGTTGTGCAACCAATAGCAAACTCATCAAAGTTAACAGCTGCTCCGCTTATAATCGAAATGATTTCTCCATTTTCATTCATCACTGGAGAACCACTGCTTCCTGGTGCTGCTGGTAATGAAAATGTAAAGATAGTATCGACTTGTCCCACAAAATATCCATCAAAGACTGGAACAGCAACAGGAAGAGCTAGCCCAAATGGTGAAGCCATGTTGTATATTACTTCATGTAGATACGGCTCCTCATCAGCAATCGGCAAAGCTGGACCCAGGTTCGTGTCTGCTATCATTAGACAAAGATCATTCGGCGTATCAATCGCAATGATTGTACCAAGACCCGCTCTTCCAAACCCAGACTCAAGGTCCATTCTGTATTGCACACTTGAATTTTCAATCACAGGTATTCCTTGATCCTGAATTGAGCATACATGACCAGCTGTCAAGACAAGGGACCTCCCATCTTTATTACCGACTATAACACCAGACCCTGTCCCACCAGACTGTCTTATAATATTCTCGGTTGGTAGACAATTCTTACCAGCATCATCACATAAGACTTCATAAAAAACGAGGTCTTGAGAAACCATAATGAAAGACTCAATCGGGAATCTGCTTCCAGCGTCTATTTTCAACATAGGTTGTTCTGGAATTTTACTTTGTAGATATGTCACTAAATTTATTCCTCCGATCATGGTTGTGGTAAACAATATTATCGTGAAAAATGTTGTGACTTTATCTCTTATTGACAAAACAATCTCCTGAAGGCCTTATTATTACCTATGAAGAAAACTAAAGACGAAGCTCAATCGAACTCTCATTCTAATACACAAAGTGTAATTTTATTTGACATGGATGGTACTCTTACGCCCGCTCGTGGATTAATCGAAAATTTTGTCGTGAAAAAAATGAGAGAACTTTCTTCATATTCTAGGCTTGGAATTGTAAGCGGTTCTGATTTTGAGTACATTATGCACCAGTGCGAAGCATTATTTGACGTTGGTGGAGTACCTGTTGATAAGATTGATATATTGCCTTGTAACGGCACAAAATTCTACGAGTGGAATAATAGCAAATACCAGTTAAAACATAGCGTAGATATGATAGAAGAAATAGGCATAACAACATATCGAAAAATATTGGAAAAGCTATTTGAGTACCAGTGCCAAATTCCAAAATTTTATCCTGATGCTCCACTTACTGGCACATTTTTTGAATATAGAAAATCACTACTGAATTGGTGCCCTATTGGCAGAGCTGCAAATCAAGAACAGAGAGATGCTTGGGAAAAGTATGATAATGACTATAGCATTAGAGATTCGTATGTTGACGAATTAAGAAAGTTTATCGACACCCAAGCTATTCCTGTTACTATTGCGCTAGGGGGTACCACTAGTTTTGACATCTATCCTATTGGCTGGAACAAGACGTTTGCGCTTCAATACTATCCAGATCATGAAGCTTACTTTATTGGTGATAGATGTGAAGAGGGTGGGAATGATTATCATATCTACGAAGAATTAAAAAAGCACGGAAGAAGCTGGTCAACTACAGACCCCAGCAACACTGTTTTAATAATAGATGAAATAGTCAGTAAGCTGTAAAACCCATCATTTTATCATATAATGTAGATGGAGGATTTTATGGTTTTTCAATATACACAGCACTTCCCTTATACCACGATTCGCCAACAGCAGGATGAAGCAATTGACTTTGCTTTGAACTCTTTCTTAAGTGATAAGAAAAGGTTCGTAGTTATCGAAGCGGGAACAGGCGTTGGTAAGAGTGCAATCGGATTAACTGTCGCAAGATACCTTGCGAACAATACACCAAATTCCGCGGGGCTATTTGAGTCAGGTTCTTATTTCTTGACAACGCAAAAGATGCTTCAGGAACAATACACACAAGACTTTGGTGGGTTTCAAGGACCTATGAAGTCGATTAAGTCATCAGCAAATTACACATGTCGATTTAATAAAAAGTCATCTTGCGGTGAAAGTCTTAGAGCTTTAAGGACCGCTGAAAAGGGTAGCCGTTTTTGGAAAGCGTGTACGTTTAATTGTGTATATCGAAATGCGAAAGAAAGCTTTCTTAAATCGCCAGAAGGTGTAACTAACTTTCCTTATTTTCTTGCTGAGACTCAATACGCTGGAAAGCTAACCCCAAGACAAGTTCTTATTATTGACGAAGCCCACAACGTAGATTCTCAACTAAGCAAGTTTATCGAAATTACAATTTCGAATCGATTTTGTAAGAGCTTTCTTAATTTTGAAATACCAAAAGGATTGACATCAGCAAAGTATGTCAAGTGGATAGAAGAGAAATACGTCCCAACAATCGTAAGTAAACTTAAACATCTAGAGAAAATGCTGGAGAAGTATGTCGGCTTAACTGAGAAAATTAAGTCGGGGGAGTTTGCATCTATAGCAAAGAAGTTTGAAATAATGGATAAGCATGTTTGTAAGGTCCGGAGATTTCTAAAACTATATAACTCTGAAAACTGGGTAATGAATGAGATCGCCGCTGATGGAAGATCAGGTAGGAAGATTGAGTTTAAGCCGATTGATATTGCACCTTTTGCTCATGAACACCTATATGACTTTGGAGAGTTCGTTGTACTAATGTCTGCAACGATTCTAGATAAGTCAGCTTTTCTGGAAAGCGTTGGAATTCCTGAAGACCAAGCTGCATTTATTAGTTTGGCTAGTCCGTTTCCTGTTGAGAACAGACCGATCATGTATAGTGGAATTGGAAAAATGAGCTCTAAGGCAATTGATGAAACGTTGCCCAAGATGGTTCAAGCAGTGAAGGCTATTTTAGACCAACACAAGAAAGAGAAGGGAATCATTCATTGTCATTCTTACAAAGTCGCGAATTACATTAAGAGAAATATTCGAAGTACAAGACTTCTTATTCATAATTCTGAAAATAGGGAAGCCGTGCTAGAAAAGCATAAGAAGGCCAAGAAGCCAACCGTGCTGATATCACCATCCATGACTGAAGGTGTTGACCTGAAGGAGGATCTGAGCAGGTTCCAGATCATCTGTAAGGTGCCGTACCCATACTTGGGTGACAAACTAGTTAGAAAAAAGATGAATAAATGGAAGTGGTGGTATCCACTTCAAACTGCAAAGACAATTGTCCAGGCAGCCGGGCGATCGGTTAGGTCTAAAGACGACACAGCTGTTACTTACATTTTAGATTCGGATTTCGATATCTTCTATAATAGGAATAGAAGGATGTTTCCAGAATCGTTTAAGGAGAGTCTACAAAGATGAAGGTTTATAATTCGGTGAAAGAGTTTAGGGAATATATCGATCGTCACGATGTGTGGGGAGACTCTACAGTCCCTGTATACATGACGTCAGGTGGCTTTGACCCACTGCATGTAGGACATCTTCGTTGTATTTTAGAGACAGTTGACATGGCAGAAAAAGACGGCGGCTATGTCGCGATCATTGTTAATGGTGATGGATTTCTTGAAAGAAAAAAAGGGAAAGCATTTATGCCTGCGGCGGAAAGAGCAGAAATTATTGCTGGAATTCGAGGGGTTGATGCGGCGATTATATGGGATGACGGAGGGCAGACAGTTATAGGTGCTATTGCTGTTCTTAAACCTACGTACTTCACAAAAGGCGGGGATCGTGCGGCTCCGGAAGATATACCGGAGTGGGATATTTGCGAAGAGGTTGGGTGTAAAGTAATTTTTAATGTTGGTGGTGGGAAAGTCCAGAGCTCTTCCTGGTTGATAGGAGGGGCAAAGCCTAATGAAAAAGATTGAGAAACCATGGGGATTTGAAATAATATGGGCTAGCACTCCTGATTACGTAGCCAAACTTTTACACATCAACGCAGGTCACAGACTTTCTAAGCAATACCATGAAGTCAAAGAAGAAACCGTATATGTGCTAAAGGGGACATTATACAATTACGAAGATGACGGGACTATTACAAAGGTTACACCAGGTAATTGTCTTCATATTAACGTTGGTCAAATTCACAGGTTTGGTGCAAATGAGTCAAACGTCGAAGTCATTGAGGTCAGTACGCCGTATTTAGAAGATGTGGTTAGACTGGAGGATGACTATGGGAGAAAAAAGTGATAAAGGAGCAGGTTTTATTATTATTCAAAAAAGCTCCAATTGTGTTCTTGCGCTAATAAAAGAGAATGGAAATTTTGATCTTCCCAAGGGAAGAACAGACGGAGACGAAATGCCTCTTGAAACGGCAAAACGTGAATGTTTTGAAGAGTGTTCTATATTAATAGAAGATGAAGAAATTCTAAATGCAGGACCATTCACTAATGGAGAATTAACTATTTTTGTAGCTATTACAGATAAACTTCCACATATTTTACCCAACCCTCATTCCGGAATTGTTGAACACATTGGTTACAAATGGGTAGATCCGATAGAGTTTATGGAAGGATGCACACCGTATCTTGCAGATTTTATGAACGCTCTTCTAAACAGCTCAGAGTACACGTGGGCTTGAAGTTCTATAGTTAATTGAGAGAAGCTTATGTCAATTTTTCAACGCCATAAAACAGTAGCAGATAGATCAGCAGGAGATCGGGGTAGACACCGCAAGAAGATTGAAGACGCTATTAAGGAAGGTATCCACAATATCGTAGCGGAAGAATCAATAATAGGTAAGGATGGCAAGAAGAAATTTAAGATACCTGTTCGTGGTATCAAAGAGTATAGATTCGTATACGGCGATAATGGCTCTAAAAGGGTTGGGTCCGCCCAGGGTAAAGATATCGCTCGGGGTCAGACAATCGGTCAAAAAGAAGAGAAGGCCGGAGGTGGCAAGCCAGGAAAACCAGGACAAGAAAAAGGCGAAGAGTTTTACGAAGTTGAGTTAACTCTAGAACAACTCGCAGAGTATCTTTTCAAAGACCTCAACCTACCAAACTTTGAAAAAAAGAAAAACGCACAAGTTGTTTCAAAGAAAATAAGACGTCATGGTTATCGAAATAAGGGAATACGTCCAAGACTAGACAAGAAAAAGACGGTATTAGAAAAGCTTAAAAGAAAAAATAAAGCTAAGTACATGAGCAATGAAACCAGTCAAGACAATGGTGCCGACGAAGAGTCATTTCCGTTTCACGAAAAAGACCTAAGGTATAAGCACTATAAGATGAATGAAAAGAAGACATCGAATGCAGTCATATTCTTTCTAATGGATATATCTGGTTCAATGTCTAGACAGAAGAAGTACCTCGCTAGAAGCTTTTTCTTTCTTTTATATCACTTTATTAAATCACGTTATGATAAAGTAGAGATATGCTTTATCGCTCATGATGTAGAAGCGTATGAAGTAACAGAAGAACAGTTTTTTGGACGGGGCTCGTCTGGAGGTACTCTGGTATCAAGCGCATTAGATATGACAGACAAGATTATCGATAGTCGATACCACCCCAACGCATGGAACCTTTATGTTTTTCAATGCTCTGATGGAGACAACTGGCCGAGTGATAATGATAAGACTCTAGCGGTAGCAGAGACTATCACAAGAAAAGCGCAGTTTTTTGGGTATTGTGAGATTGAACCGAATGAAGAAAGAATACAGTGGGCTAAGCAGTCGGCGCTAAGTCAGACGTACATTCCTCTTATCGGACCGAAATTTCGCATTGCTGAAATAAAAGACAAACAAGATATTTGGGTCGCATTTAAGAAATTTTTCAAAGAGCAATTAGCATGAATTTATTAGATGAATTAGAAAAGTGGGATGAAAGAATCGTAAAGCTAGCGAAAGGTTACAACCTCGATTGGTTCCCAATAGTATATGAGACATGTGATTATTACGAAATGATTGGTAATATGGCATACCACGGAATGCCTACTCACTACGGTCACTGGAGTTTTGGAAAGTCTTTTGAGAGAACCCACGCGATGTACAATGCAGGTTTAGAGGGTTTACCCTATGAATTGATTATTAACAGCGATCCATCAATAGCTTACTTGATGGAAGAAAACCCTCTGTATTTACAAATCCTGATTATGGCTCACTGTGTAGGTCACTCTGACTTTTTTAAGAATAATGCTACTTTTGCAAACACAAACCCGGATCTCGTTATCTTAAGAATGAGAAATGCTAAGAGGTTTATCGATAGGCTTATTGAAGACCCAAGCATCGGTGTAGAAAGAGTGGAAAAGATTTTAGACGCCGCACATGCATTATCTTTGCACGTTCCGAGAAGATTTAAGAAGTATATTCCACAGAAAAAACAAAAAGAAGAGCTGGTGAAAAAGATCAAGTCAGGGTACTTCAAGGATAAGCACTGTCCCGATCCTTCAGGTCTTCCTGTGTCGCCAGAAGAAAATATACTTGCATTTATTGCAGACCAAAGCCCATACCTTGAAGAGTGGGAACGTGAATTAATTGAAATCGTAATTGAAGATGCTAATTACTTCATGCCTCAAATTCGTACAAAGATTATGAATGAAGGGTGGGCATCTTTTTGGCATTATCGTTTAATGCATGATTTAGATTTAGATGCTTCATTACATTTACCATTTTTGAAGATGCATAATGAGGTCGTTAGACCACACCTTGGAAGTATTAATCCATATCACGTAGGCTTCTTTCTGTTTCAAAAGATCGAGGAGCGTTTCGGCTTAGAAGAATGTTTCATTGCAAGGGAATCTTTAAATGACGAGGCGTTCATTAGACAATACTTAACGCTAGAAGACTGTGAAGAGTTGAATCTATTTAGTTTTTCACTTCATAAAAAAGACTATAAGGTTGATGACGTTTCAGATGAAGAAGGGTGGAAGTCAGTGAAAGAAAACCTAATCAAACAGATCGCAGGGAATAATATACCAATGATAACGGTTGACCATGTTGATAGTTCAAATATACTTTGTCTACGACATGATCATGACGGGCGGGATTTAGAGTTAGAATATGCAGAATCAGTTGTTAACCACATTTGTACACTCTGGGGAGATGTTGCAAAACTCGACACAGTCATTGAAGACGACTTTTTTGAAATTTAATCTTGGAGGAATCGGTGTCTAAGAACAAATATCTTGATATCATAAACAAGCAAAGAGACGTAAAAAAGCGCAAGAAATTTGATGGAACATTTCTTGAGTACCTTTCCTTAATTGAGAAAGATCCTTCCATCGTACAGCACGCTCACAAGAGATTATACGGTGCGATTACGGAGGCTGGTGTTTCTAAGTTGGAAGATGGTGACCCCAGAAAGCATAAGCTGTTTAATGGAGAGAATCTAAAGACTTATGATTATTTCCAGAGTCAGTTTTTCGGGATGGAAGATGTTATTGCAAGAATAATGAGGTTCTTGCGCTCTGCTGCTTTACGTGGAGAAGAATCACGGCAAGTATTGCTATTAATGGGACCGGTTGGTGCAGGAAAATCAGCCCTAACAGAACATATCAAAACTGCTCTTGATGGAATTCCATACTATCATTTAAAGAGTGACCCACAACGTGGCGAACCACTTCAACTTGTACCCAGGTCTTTACGGTCAGAATTTGAAAGCATGCTAGGTGTTACAATCGATGGAGATATTTCTCCGGTTGTTAGGTATCTTCTTATGGAAGAGCACGGTGGAAAATATGAAGAATTCCAAGTTGTAGAAACGACATTTTCACAAAGGGCAAGAAGAGGGATCGCATCTGTACCGCCAATGGATGCGAACAGTCAAGACGTTTCCGTGTTAATCGGCTCTGAAGATATCTCGAAACTAGATAAATATTCTGAGGATGATCCGCGCGCGCTATCACTTAACGGAGCGTTTAACGTTGGAAACAGAGGGATTGTAGAGCTTGTAGAGGTCTTCAAGAACGAGATTGAGTTCCTACATACGATTATTACCGCGACACAGGAGAAAAGGATTCCAAGCCCAGGAAAGCATGATATGCTTCACTTCGATGGAGTTATTCTAGCCCACTGTAACGAAGCAGAGTGGAATCGGTTCCAAAGTGAACACACAAACGAAGCGATCCTTGATAGAATCGTAAGAATTGACGTTCCCTATGTGCTTGAGCTTGAACAAGAAATTAAGATTTATAAAAAGATTTTGAGCCAATCAAACTTTGATGTGCATATTGCGCCGCATACGCTGCGAATCGCTTCCATGTTTTCGATATTAAGCCGTCTTCAACCAAGTCAAAAATGTGATCCTCTTACGAAGCTAAAGATTTATAACGGAGAAGAAGTTGTAGAAAAAGGGCGAGTAAAGAAAATCGATATTAAAGACTTAAAAGATGAAGCTGTTCGAGAGGGTATGAATGGAATATCAACTAGATTTATAATGAAAGCGATAGATAATGCTTTAAGCGATTCTGAAAAGAGTTTTATCACTCCTATTTCAATGATGGACTCACTTATTAAGCAAGTCAAAGAGCAGCTTATAGATCTGGAATTTGCTAACCATTGTTTGGATCTAATTCGAAACACTGTTCGAAATGAATACTTGAGAATGCTGGAAAGTGAAATTGCAAAAGCATTTATAACTGCCTACGAAGAGCAGGCTCAATCTATCTTTGAAAATTATCTAGATAATGCGGAAGCATATACTACAAAAAGCAAAATGAAAGATAGGGTTACTAAAGAAGAAAGAGAGCCTGATGAAAATTTCATGAAAGCGATTGAAGGTTCAATAGGCGTAAGTCAATCCGGCAGAGATGGGTTTAGAGCAGACGTGACAGCGTACATGTTCGCTAAGATGAGAAGAAATGAAACCATCGATTATAGCTCTTACGAGCCTCTTAAAGAAGCTATAGAGACTTACCTGATCTCTTCTGTTAAAGATCTTGCAAGAATTGTTACTAAGTCCAAGACAAGAGATGATGAGCAAAAACAAAAGTATAGTAGTATGGTACAAACGCTCATTGATGATTATGGTTATACAGCTGATAGTGCAGAAGAAATACTGGTATACGCCAGTAACAATTTATGGAGAGACAGTTGATGACCACTAATATTAAGTTTGGATTTTGTGAGATTTTAGGATTATTTGCAGCCGCGGCGTTGTGGCATAATACAACTTTGGCAATCGTTAGCATCTGTATTGCGGCGATTGGAGCCTTTTTTAGGGTCGCACTCGATCTCCAAGCAGCAAAAAATGCAGAACAAACCCGGCAGAACGCAGCTAAGGTTCTTAATGAGCAGGCTGGTGAATTTGGTAAAGTCCTTAAAGACGTATCACAAATGCTTGGAAAGAATCAATACGGAAAAAATAAGAAGTCATCAGGTGGTGGGTTTCACTGAGGTGACTGGTGGGCGTATACACGATCGTAAGAGCTAATCGTGAAGTAGAGAATACAAAAAGAAAAGTCTCAACTTCGCTTAATGCTTTACTTACAGGGTTCATAAACGACAAGAACATTATGTTCATTGGAGAGCGGTTATATGCTCTTGGGTGGGGAGATATGTTTCGACTTCTTGTTGAAGGTCTGGATGATTGCCCTCTTGCATATAGAAACCTAATACTAAATTCGGTTTACCGCATCAATGAGGAATGTCCTCTTGCTGTCCCGACATATCTTATTACCCTACAAAAGCTTCTGCAAACGCCCTTTTCAGAATCTATTATAGAAAAGATCGAAAAATCGATATTAGAAAAAAGAGCTCCAATACGACGAGTATCTTCTAAGGAAGCTATTAATATTTGGAGAAATACTCTTAATGATAATTCTCTTGACCCATACTTTGACCATATAAAAGACGCAATATACCAAGCTGGAAGTTTGGGAACGATTGATATTAAGAAATCAGAAAGATTTCCTTTCGTCAATACTTCGGATGGTCTAACAATTGCTGCTGATATTCACCCAATCTTCATATCACAAGTTGGCAAAGGAATATCAATAAAAGATTGTGGTGTTGTAATAGTTGATGGAGCTATTCTAGAGATCAGTGAAATTCATCATATCTTAACACGGGCCCATGAAGATAAAAAAGCAATTGCAATAATCGCTTCACAGATACATGATGAAATTGCAAATACACTAGCTGTTAATTGGAAACAAGGAAAATTAAGAGTAATCCCGGTATCTCTTAAAGCCAATCTAGAAGACCTCAACCAAATAAAAGATATTAGCGAAATAATAGGGTGTTCGCCAATCACAAAAGATACAGGACAACGATTATCTAATATTGAGTTTGGAGAAATAGTCGATACGCTTGGAATTACCCCAATCCCTGAAAAGCAAGAAGTGAAAATTTCTCTTTATTCTAATCGAATGCCAGCTGTGATTTTGCAAAGAAAAAGAATACACGAACAGATTAAAAAAGAAAAAACGCAAGACATCGTTGATGTAATGAAAAAAAGACTGTCACGTCTTAGTTGTCGTAGCGTAGAGTTAGGCATACCTTGTCACAGAGATGAAGAAGGTATACTAAAGGATAGAATCGGTGGACTTCTCTTGTTTATGTCTTCAGCGGCCGCACAGGGGCTAACAAAGACAGAAAAAATTTATGACATTTTAGAAGTTAAATCGGCGCATAAAACCTCTCTTCCCGCTGGGCTCCCATCACATGTTACCAATACTGCACTGAAGCGCGCAATTTCTGATTTTCAAACAATAAATAAAATTAAGGCTATAGTTGCTTTGGATGATGAATGATTTCTTGGAAGCGCAAAAAGATTCAATGGCTTAATGCTGGTTCGGATCAAACGAATTTCCAAGAAATCATATCGAAAATAGACCGACTTAAAGATAATGATATATACGTCGGTTGCGACTCTCATAAAAAGGGAGGAGTATACATCTTTGCAGTTGTGATAGCTCTTCATCTTAAAGGCAAAGGCGGAACGTTCTTTTTTTATAGAAATAAAAGCACCGACAAGCAGCTTGACAATTTAAGAATGCGTCTTATGAAAGAGACAGAGCTAGCAGTTAAAGCTGCCAACGACATAAGAGAGCACATTCAAGATAGAGTTATTAATGTACACCTTGATATTAACCCTAAGACAAAATATCCTTCGTCTGTGGTGCTACCGTCTGCGATAGCTTGGGTTAAGTCGTGTGGATTTGACCCGAGTGTTAAGCCTAATGCGTGGGCTTCTTCGTGGTTGGCAGACATATTTGCACGGTAGGGAGTGATAATTTTATTTTACTGAGTTGCTGATTTCTTTAATTTTCCGAAAATAGGAGAGGTCATGCCTGCAAAGAAAACAAAAAAGACTGCGACAACTGGTGTTACACCAGCTGAGGTTCGTAGCTTGGTTCATGAAGTGCTTAATTTCCAGTGTGATACTGTGGATCAAGTATTAGCAAATTGCGTTGCAAAAGAAAATAATCCGCTTGATAGAGCAAGTGCAATTGCAGTAAGCGAAGTACTTAGGTCAGCATTACGTGATGCTGCTTTTAGCGTTTTAGCGTCTAAGAAGTTTAACTAAATGAATGCCAGGGGGCAAAAGCATATTATTAATTGTAGGTGTATTTTGCCTACGTTAAAAAACCGTGCTAATCCTCCTACCCATAAATTTGTTGTTTTTTCAATTATCGATTATATCGATGGTGATGAAAAGGTTCGTGAAAAGTATGCCCAGTGTAATAACTGCGGAGTCGTTCACAGAGTTTTTGAATTAGGAAAATCAGAGATAATGTCAAATAGAGAAGACCTATCATCTTGCCTAACGATCGAAGATATATCTCTGTCTCTTCCGGAGGACGTTCGAAATATCTTGGAGTCTTACAGGTCGGATCTCGCGACATATGAGCAAATAAGTTTCTTAGTAGAGAATTCAAGCCCAGGACATATTGTCTTATCAAAGGAAGAAAACGACAGTCGGCTAGAAGGAAAGCTTCTAAAGTACAATGGGAAGACGTTCAAAATTGAACCTTTTGCAACACAAGTTGGATTAAAGTGAAAGACTTAAACGAAAGAATTAAGCAGGAAAAAGACAAGACGTGGCTTAATGATAAGAAGCACGCAAGAGAGATTGTGGCCGAAATCTTACGGTTTGGGGTTTCACAATCACACATTATACATATAATAGACATGCTCGCACTCGAACTAGAAGATAGGGAAATGATGCTAGCGATTAGGGAGACCACATCGCAGGATGAAGAATCCGACGAACAGGTACCCCAAATACTTTACCCAGGAGGACAGAAAGATGAGTGACACTAATCAAATTCTTGAGAACTGGGAGAGCCTAAAAGAACTCGTTAGCTCTCTCGAACTCGACTTACACAAGAATGCGCATGGTAATAAATCTGCCGGTGTTCGAGCTCGAAGGGGCTTGAGGCAACTAAAGTCAGATTGTGCAGATCTTGTTAAGCTTACGCTTGAATCTGAAAAGACCAAGTAACAAGATATACATTAGGGCTTTTGCCATAAGAGGAGGGTTAAAACCCTCCTCTTTTTTTTGCTTACTGCTCCATAGTTAATAACATGATTCATGACTTGATCTCTTTAATGATCTTTGAGGGAGACGACTTAAGAAATTGCTTAGCCGCTTTCTCTATTTGGCATATTCTCATTCTTGTTACACCAAAGATATTGCCCACTTCCTGTAACGTCATCGGACCCTTTTGCGCCGCGATGATAACACAGTTGCTGAATCTGTCATCTTCCATCTTTTGCCAATATCGACATGACGTCTTTTGGCATGCTACACCACTATCTTTGTGCACCTTAAAACATGTGGTTCCCCTTAACACGGGGTCGCTTTTCTTTTTTTCTTCAATTAAGGTGCGTTTATTAAGTTTCTTCATAAAGAAAACTCCAACTTTCAATTACACCACTATTTTAATACACCCCATAAGAATTTTTCAAGGAGAAAATTTTGGAAGCTAAAAGAAAACGTTTTATTTTAGACACAAGCGTTCTGTTATACGACAAAAAAGCCATTCACTCGTTTCCTGGAAACGATGTTGTTTTGCCGCTTCAGGTTATGGACGAGCTTGACAGATTCAAGGAAAAAGCTGGTATCGTTGGAGAAGCAGCTAGATACGTGAATCGATTTCTTGATGATATGCGGTTAATAGGTAGACTTGACGAGGGCGTGAAAATACCAGCTGATTTGTCAGAAGACCAAACAATCCGTATTACTATTGACGAAGATTTATCAAAATTGCCTCGTGGATTGGCTGGCGACCGAGGAGACAATAGGATCCTCGCGACTTGTATGGCAGAGAAGGCTCAGAATGATGATAGAGACCTTGTTGTAGTTACAAAGGACATCAACCTAAGAGTTAAGTGCGACGCCCTTGGTGTGGGGTCTGAAGACTATTACAAAGACCACATTGAAGAGTCATCTACAACATTTCACGGATACCGAGAGTTAATCGTTTCAAAAAGTATTATCGATACGTTCTTCAAGGATGGGCAAGTCGAAGTTGGTGAAGAGTGTTCACCAAATGAATTCATAATAATGAAAGACGCCGGGAATTCTAGCGCTAGCGCTCTGGGAAGATACTACGGTGGAGAAATTCATAGTCTTGTGAAGATGCCTGGCCAGATGATGTCCAATTTCGAGGCTAAAAATAAAGAGCAAAGATTTGCTCAAGAAGCGCTTCTTCAAGAAAATATACCGCTTGTTACCTTAACGGGTCTAGCGGGGTCTGGAAAAACATACGTTGCTCTAATGGCTGGACTTGACGGCGTGCAACAAGGAAGATACAAAAGAATTGTTATTAGCAGATCAATTCAGCCGGTTGGAAAAGATCTTGGATATCTGCCTGGTGATATGGACGACAAGATGCAGCCATGGTTAGCACCAATAACAGATAACTTTAGAACAATGTTAAGCGATAAAAACTTCACATATTTCGATATGATGAAAGAGCGTGGTGAGCTTGAGGTTGCTCCTCTTGCGTATATCAGAGGAAGAACATTCAATGATGCGTTTGTAATTGTTGATGAAGCCCAAAACGCGACGATCCATGAATTAAAAACGATCATTACTCGTGTTGGTAAGAATTCAAAGATCGTATTGCTTGGGGACACTGAGCAAGTGGATACACCGTATATTGATAAATTAAGCAACGGATTATCAATCGTTGTCCATAAATTTAGAGATAAGCCGCAAGCAGCGCATGTACAACTTGCAAAAGGACAGAGATCAGACATAGCTTCTATCGCTTCTCTTATTCTTTAATCCATTTTTTGCATATTTAGTTCAGAGGCAAGAAATGGGTAGCTCAAGAATAAAGAAATACGATCGCAACCGTTGGAGAAAAGTGTATCCTCGAATTCGAGTGATGCCGTCAAATTCTTTTAAGGGAACAAAGCACATGGTTATAGAAACTATGGAGGTTGCTTTTAATGGAGATGACGAAATATCATTCGACCTTGAAGAAAGATACGAAACTACTCCAACGATCGTTGTAACACCTATCGGTACAGAGTCTGACGTTAATATATACGTCAAGTCTGTTTCATTAACATCTGGCGTTCCACCCGGAAGAGGGGTTGCAAGGGTTACCTTAGCTGCTAGTGTAGGATACGCTGGATCCGTGTGGGTACAGTCTATATTAATCGGTTAACCGGTAGGAGAATGTAATGCATCGTGGGGATGTTAACCAAGGATTGACAATCGGCACCGTTTCTTTTAGTACAGAAACGCAGAAACAAGTTACGCTCGATCCAGCAGAACACCCAACAGATCTGGCGCCAAGTGTAGTATTATCACCGATCGGAGTTGAAGATAATTTTAATGCCTTCACTTCATCGACTGTCGTGCAGAATAATCAATGGGTGGTTACAATCAAACGATCTAACACGTCACCAAATGGTCCCGATCAAGTAAATTACATCATTATATCAAGAATCGAACCAAAGCACGTCCAGAATCATGACGAGTTGTAGGGAGAAATAAAACATGGCAAAAGACTTCAGATCAGACCAAATAAGGGCGGCAAGGCTTATTGCATCAGGAGCATTCCCCCCAGGGACGAATGTTCCCAGCGGTCAAACACCCGGGTCAGGCCCAGCTGCCGCAGCCGCACTAAGATACCCTCACTTAGGGATGCTAATTTACAGCTCAAGCGTAGCATCTGATACTCATGCTGGTCTTGCCGGTAGTGGGATCCTTAACCATATTGGCCATGACGCATGGCTTGTGATTAGTGGTAGCTCGAATAATACTGCTGTGCATGGTGGCGACAGAGCGAAAGGTTCTGCTGTTGTATTCACAGGAGATATCGTAGTTAGTGGCACCATCTGGGGTCAAAGGCAAATCATCGATGTTGACAATACTGTTCCGGGTGATTTTCATGTTTACGATAACGCGTATGTTTCTGGTAGTATAGCAACAGGTAATGCAAATCCAGTAGGTGCCCCCGCCAATAGAGACATTTTTGCAGCAGACCATACAAACAATATAGTATCTTTCGGGCAATTTGATGTCGGAGACTTTCGGCAGTTTAGTACACCAAATCATCATGAAGATGTTTTCTTCTGGGTATCTGGCTCAAATACGATGGGCAGCGCGCTGACAAGAAGTGTGGCATGCTTTGACGGCGATATTATGATATCTGGTGCAATTGCAACAGGACCATGCACAACGTTTAGAGATTCAATTAGATTAGGAGATCCAACTTCATCTAATCCACCAGTTCTTATTTTCGGACCGTCAGATAATTGTTGGCCGGCTGCGCAAATAGCCTCCGCGTCGATATCATATTATGCTGCACCGAGTGCAACCAACTGGTTTAGCTTGGTAAATTCGCAATCGACCAATGGTGGGATTAGATTAATTAATCCTCGCGGTGGTAATGTTAATGCTGGATTTGTAGTTTCTGGTACTGATGGTTCTATTGCAATCGATCCTGGTTCATCAGTCAACCTTACTGGTGGTAACTGGCACGGAGCTGGAACCAATATAGCCTTCAAGGGTGCAAAGATATTCGCTACCGCGTCGGTGGCCGGAAATCGTAACAGGGGAGTTCAGGTCCAGTATATTGCCACTGGATCAGGAGATGGTAGCCAGCACATCGCAGGGTCGCACTGGTTTAGAAGCGGAATTGTTACAGCTTCAGCGGGGATATTTCTTCCGCTGGCGAACCCTACTGACAATGAGACGCTCGGGCAATCTCGTGGTATTATGTTTGCGGGAGGAGATGCTACTAGCACAAATGGCGCGCCGGGTGACACAGGAATATTCTTCAACAGCGTTGCAAATCAAAACCCATTGTTTACAGGTGTAGGGGTTGGCAAAAACAGTGATGTACAGACTAAGGTCTTCGTAATCACTTCGTCGCATGCCGATTCGAACATAAAAATTGGTGTTGGTAAACACATCAACATCCAAGGTGGCGGCGATGTCATTGTAGAGTCCAAAGCATCCGCAGCCAACCTAATTTTTACGGCTTCAGCAGTGGTCGATACCCTCCTATCAATGGGTGCTGAGGAAACAAAGATCAGGGGATCAAAAAATATATACCTCCAGACAGTTACAGGAACGTTGGGCGGTATTCAAATGCACGCGCCGCAATCTCAAGACGGTATTAATATTTCGTCAGCTGATGGCGTCCATGGAATCCACATAAATGCGTCTGGTTCATCTGGTGGTCGTGTTATTGGGGGTCATGTATTCGGAATGACGCTTGACGCTTCCGGGTCAAAGATTGGAATGGTTGGTGATGTTCACATGTGGAACAACCTGACTGTTCATGGCGATTTCATCAAAGGGCACGTGGTAACAGCCTCTGTTGAAGACCCTCTTTTATTACTAAACTCTGGTTCACTTTCCAGAAACTCTGGTGGTGGTATCGCTATTGCTTCTGGATCTACTGTCACAAATGAAGCATTGGTCTTTGGTAGAGATACAACAAATGAAAATACATTTGTGGTTGGTCGACTTGATGTTCTTGACGGAGTGAAAGGAGACCTTGCGGGAACGGTAGTCATTCCTGTTCATGCAGCAGGGTACAGAATGCCGCAAGGAATGGTACTGTCTTCATCGCTTGGTTGGCCAGCAGCTGATGCTGCTCAAGGTGGGGGAGCTATTCCTCATGTAACAATGTCATCCCCCGGAGCGACAAGTGGTTTCGGAGCAGACCTACATCTTATAGCTGGACCTGGAGGTGGAGCATCTCCGGTTGGAGGCCAGCTTTTTGTTTCGGCTTCGACCGCAGACTTTACTGGAAACATGGCTATCTCTGGTTCATACGTCAGTATTCTTTCAACTTCTATTCTTCACCTACAAGAAGGGACTAGACACGGCGGACCGTATTTCTTAAATGTTGATACCGGAAATAATGTTTTACACCTCGGGTTGGGTACGACTGCTGGTAAATTCCAGATTGGTGCAAATTCAATCTATTCTGAGTCTACCAAGCGTCTGGGAATCAACCAAATAACTCCAGGTGCCCATTTGCACGCCACGATTGAGGGAAGCGCTGACAATATTCCCATCGCGATGTTTGAAGAAAACCAGAGTGGAAATATTCGTGGACCCTCGATCCAGATCAACAATCTAAAAGGCGGCAGTGCTGGTGCTGCAGGAGATATTGCTGGTACATTTGATTTTAATTCGCCTAACTGGAATGGAACAAAAACACAATTCGCACAAATAAAAGCTGACGTTTTAGGTGCTGGATCGTCTAATAAAAATACAGGATCCTTTAGCATTGGGCTGATTCGGGATGCTATACAACATGAGCCAGTCATTATTAGAGAAGCAGGACAAATGCTTCTACTTTCTGGATGTGTGCGAGATACTTACGCTGCTGGTAAAGGCCCAGCCACTTTTGCTGATGCTGCACTATTCGTTGCAGGAAAAATAGGTTCAGCGGGAACCAAGACACGAGGCACGGCGGTCTTTGGTGGTGACCTGGTGGTTTCCGGCAACATTCAAGCGAAAGGTGAAGTAACAGCTAGCGTCGTGAATGTGTTGGGTGCTTTAACTGCTAGCGACCTCAAGCTTCCACGGCTTTCATTGACAGCATCAACTGCGGACATCACATTCTTTGATACCACAATGTTCGTACAGAAAAATTCAAACAACCTTGAGTTTAGAGATTCAGCACTTGGGTTAACAAAGACACTTACACAGCTTGCATCACTTTCAGTTGTGGATAATACGGATGTATTTTCTGTTACTCATGGAGCGCCGTCGTATATCGTAACGTCAGGATCATTCTCTTTTGATACAAAAGAGAGGCCAACGAATGTGACACCTGCTCCAGACGGTCCTGGACGTGACACATACTTCTTCGTTAGTGGCTCTAGAGGGTGCCGAGGTACAAATGATAGAGGGCTGTCTTTATTCGCGGGCGATTTGCATGTATCAGGAACGCTAACAAGCGATGACACTACTTTCGGAGGGTCTTTACAAGACGCATACATGACACCGTCGGGTGGTGGTACCGCGCTATCTGGTTCAGGTGGTATTATAAACGTTGGTAGTGGCCATGAGACGCAACGTCCTGGTCCACCGTTGCAACTGCAAAGTGGAAGTGTAAGGTACAGCTCTGGTAATGAGTTCTTACTTTCTGCATCTGGATCGGTTGCCTTAGGTAATCTTAAGGTTCTTGTTACACAGACTGCAGGTGTCGCTGATAATGGTACGAAGCTACAGGCAACGGGATCTGCTGGCGACTTTAAGTTTGGTAATGTTTCTACAACTCAAGGCGATGCTACTATTTTTAAGATCACCGGTGGGTCAGGCAATATTCAAGTCAATGCTCACGCGACAGAAGGTAAGCTGGCTTTTGCAAATGAGTCATCAACGTATATTCGTTTAGATAATGCATCATCCCCGAAAGACTTACAGATCTATAATATAACATCAACCGGTAAGATCACGCTTAAGACAGGCACTAGTGCCGGCGCTCCCGGGACTGTAGAAGTACAAGCTCATATCCTTCCGACTGTGGATAACTCCTACAACCTTGGTAGCGCTACACAAAGATTTGCTAACCTATACACTGGTGACCTCCACTTAAGAAATGATCGCGGAGATTGGACGATATATGAGGAACCTGACATGCTCGTAGTCGTTAATAACCTTACAGGTAAGAAATACAAAATGAATTTGACTCCGCTGGAGGATGAAGAATAATGGCGATTTTTACAACACATCTATCTGCTTCCTTGTTCACTGAGATGACGGGAAGCATCCACACTCACGGACCGACTTTTTCATCTGGTTCCATCACTGTTAGTGGAAGTATTAACTCAACAGGAACGCTATCTGGCTCTTATCTGTCTCTTGGTGGACGGCGATGGAATACTGGTACCGCGCTTGTTCCTGCAATTGAGCTTCGTGTAAGTGAAATGGACGTTACCGCTGGTCAACCGTTAGGCGGGATTACTTGGTACGCAGAAGATGGAAATGGTCCAGGTGTCGGAGCTGTTATAGCGGCAACGTCCAGCGCAACCTGGAGTAATCATAATCAACGAGGAACAGATCTAAAATTCTATGTTGAGTCGCAACAATCAAGTGATGATGCGCTTGTATATCCAAGGATGACAATATCTGAATCTCTTGATAAAGGGCCAAGTGGTTGGCCGGGTGGCGGAGTTGCCGTTGAGAAGTTTAACGTTTATGGTACTGGATCTGCTAGAAGCTTTGTCGCTGGTACCCCGAACAATGCCACGATATCTAATTATTTTAAGCATACCCCACTGATCGCTGCTAGCGATGATGGTGATGTCAATATTCTACTTGATGCTGGTACCGGGAAAGTTGCAGGCTTTATGGCGACTGACGGTTCAACTGCAACAGATAGAAGACAAGGGTTATTTTACGATAGATCCGCCAACGCAGAGAACCGGTGGTCGTTACGTTCATATGACAGACCTCAAGAAAATGGAGCCATTGTTGTTGCTGCCCTAGACCGATCAGAAGGTAATGGGTTTGCCGTAAGAATGGGCGGGGGAAGTCTTACTGGACAAACCGACCTGAAGTCTGTTCTAACTGTTACAGCATCTGATGGATCACGTGCGTCTATGATCGTTCTTAGGTCTCATTTTGCTGAGCCAAAGACAACGGGACGGCAAAGAGAAAATATACCTGTACTTGCATGGGCAAACCAAACCACAACAAATGCGAACAATGGTTTCTGGACAATGGCTGCTAGCACATACGAGGATGTAGAGTATCTTCGTATTGCTTCCCCGTCTATTGGGACGTCTGTTTACGATGGTACAAACTATCACAATATGACGTTTCGAGCAGGTGGAGATGATACTCGTGTTGGTATCGGTGGTAAGAGTCTAACATGGGATCACAATACTGAGTTTAGAGCATTAATGCCTACCGGTACTCTTCACATAGAAAATCAGCAAGGAGATAATTTTGACCTTGCCTACCAAAAGCAGTATTCTCAATTATACATTCGTAATAGTCAAGGTGGTGGAAACGATTTTGCTGGTATATTTTTTGACTCAACCGAAGGTGTGGACCCGCTAAAATCTTCTGGATATCTTGGTTACATTCAAACAGGAAGCGCTACGGCGTTTAACGCATTTTTTAGTCTCGGCGTTTACGATGGTTCAGGTAACGATGAATCAACCAGACAACGATTAATGATCGATAGCTCTGGGTCGATGTATACATTTAGAGGTACTAACCCTGTAGCAGGAAATGGTTTCCCGAAGAATATGAATGTATGGAACCCAGCAGCTAATTTACTTCCAACCGGTTCACTTAACGTAATCAGCTTGTCAGGCTCTGCAAATACGGTGATGAATAATCAACCAGCAACTATTAATCTTGTAACCTGGACAGGAGACAACGGTGGGACAAAGGGTAACGTATCTCAAGGAACGAATTTAGGAAGACTTGCTTGGTGGTCTGCTGATGCTGACTTTTCGAATGATCCTGGAGATGACACATTAACAACTTCAGCTTATATCGAAGCGATTGCATCGGAACACCACACTGATACGTCTAAGGGTCCAGCAAGTCTGGAGTTTTATAGCAGGGTTGCAGGCGGTGCATCTGCGGTAAAAGCGCTATCGCTGTATGGCAGCAATGCGTACGTTTCGGGGAAGCTAAATGTATCAGGAAGTACAACCGCTGCTGGGAACGTAGCCGTAACTGGTAATGTAGAAGCTACAGGAAGGGTGACAGCAGCTCTTGGTACTTCAACTAAAGTATCTGCAGCGCTATCAACCGTCGATTACTGGATAAAGATCGCCGAAGCAGACTTTCCTGCCAACACGCAGGCTGCTGCAGAGGCTGTCATACTTGTGACATGTGCTCAAAGAGATAATACAAACTCGTCACCCCAAACAATCGGTGTTCCCAAAAGTGCATATCTTCACATCTGGGCTGGTTCAGATATGAATACAGCTCCAGTATTCACTGTCGATTTCTTAGACCCGAATGGGTTTTCTGCGCCCCATTGGGATTTGAATGATTTTGTACTGACCTACGACGGATCTAGCAAAACAGCTCACGTTTGGGTACAAGCACCGGGATACAACGCCGATTCTACGGCGCATATGTACGCAACCCTTCTTTCAACTTCCCAAAATGCGAATAGCTATAATGGCGGCTGGCAGTTAATGAAAGATCAAGCCTGGGCAGCAAGTCACACTGGGCTTGGAACAGACCTCAATCCAACATTAACAAATAGAATGTACAGCAAACTAAGTACAGATTTTGTTGAGTCTAATACCACAAACCTAACTTTAGATGCCAATGGTGATATTATCTTGTCTGCCGATGGTGATCAGATTACGATGGATGATGGGACAACCACGAGGTTTACGTTTAATCTCGATTCGACTCCGGAGTTGGATATTGTTGGTGATTTTAAGCTAGACGGTACCGGGACAGTTGAGATTGAAGCAGCAGGGACGATTGATCTAGATGGTGCTGGCAACATAACCCTAGACCCCAGCGACGCATTAGTCAAGCTTGCATGCGACGGCGTTTCATCTATCTCTTTTGATGTTGGAAATCAGGAGCATTATTTCTACGCACCGGGTACAACAAGCGATTATTTTAAGATCGGTGTTGCCGCCGATGCGGTCACAACACTATCGACTACCGATTCCGATGGTACTCTAGGAGACTTAAAATTAGTTTCCGATGGTGATATCCATCTAGACGCAGCCGGTGGACAGGTCAAAGTTGACGGCGACCTTTATGTCTATGATAGAACGGGTGGTGCAGCCGGTGATCTTGTTGCTGCTATCTACGATAGCGACGATGATGGAATACTTAAGTTATATCAAAACGCAGTGGGTAAGGTTCAATTCTCCGCCGTTGCCGGTGGAAACAATTACATAAACAATGGCGGGTCGCTTACCATTGGGGCGTCCTCGGACGAGAATGATGGCTCTGGTCTAACCGTTCTGGGTGACAGTACTGGAACAGCAGCGAATGATTATACTGGTGTGTTCCGAAACACAGACACTACGGATGCTGCTAGCCGGAGAATACTGGGTTTACGATTTACCGACACCCCAGCAAATATTAGCAGCGCAGATTACTTTATACGATGTCACACTAACGGTACATCAACTCTAGAGTGGACCTTAAACGGAGAAGGCTTGGCGGTACAGGCATTTACTGGAATGCACTTTGTGGTCTTTGTCGCCGAATCCAGCACAGTTAATGCTGCTGGAGATATGTCTTTTGAGTTAGAGCCAGGGATGATAGTAGAAACAACTGGTGAAATTTGGAATAAAAGAGATGTACATACTCACCTTCCGAAGACTCGCAAGTGTTCTACCGGAAATAGCAAAGCCGTGTTTGGTGTAATGGATAGCAGCTATTCAGAAGGTTTTGATATGAGCTATTGGAATGCTTATTCTGGAGTGTTTAATACGGCAAGCAGAATAATAGACGATGAAATCGACGATCCTTCCAGCTATTCAGATTCTAGTAAAAATTTCAAGTGTAGAGTTAACTCAGTCGGAGATGGTGCAATTCTGGTCACAAATATTGGTGGGAATATTGAAAACGGAGACTATATTACGTCTTCTGAAGTCGGTGGATACGGCCAATTACAGTCTGATGGTATTATGAGAAACTACACTGTAGCTAAATGTACTGAAACCGTTGATTGGGATTCAGTTACTGATACGATAGAGCACAATGGTCAAACTTACAAGAAATGTCTTGTTGGTTGTACATACCACTGTGGCTAATCATATACTATAATTGAATTAAATTAATTGAATTAAAGATATAAAAGAAAACAGATAATCAGCTAACTGGGAAACTGAATTACAGAATTAGAATATAGCTATTCTGAAATATGTACACGAAAAAAATCTAACTTTTATATCTTTACAGTCGCTCGCCAGGGGATATTATTGGACTGAGGTACTAGTCTATGTTTATCAGTCCGTTTGAAAATGAGAAGAAATCTTCAAAGATAGATCCTGAAGCTGATATTATCTTTGTTGCAGATATGTTTGTTGAAGATTATGTTGGGGGTGCTGAGCTAACTACAGAAGCGCTAATAGAAGCATCTGGAGACCTTAAGGTTCAAAAGCTTAGAGCATCCGAAATCAATATGGCTATTCTTGAACAAGGGTTTGAGAAATTTTGGGTATTTGGAAATTTTTCATCTTTACAACCAAGTCTAATTCCAACAATCATCAGCAATATAAATTACGCAGTCTTAGAGTATGACTATAAGTTTTGTCATTATCGCTCTATAGAGAAACACGCATTTGAAACTGGGGATGAGTGTGATTGTCATAATGAGATCCACGGAAAAATGATATCCGCTTTTTTCCACGGCGCAAAATGTGTTTGGTATATGAGCGAGCAACAGCAAAAGCGATATCATGATAGATTTCCATTCTTGGATACCCCCCACTCCATAGTTCTCAGTAGCGTTTTTGATGAAAATTTCTTCCAATCAGTTAAGAAATTCAACGAAGGAATTGATCCGGATGAAAAAGAAGGCTGGATCGTACTTGGTTCTGATTCTTGGATTAAGGGAGCAGATGATGCAGTACAATATTGCGAAAAGAACAATCTTGAGTATGAGGTTGTCTGGGGGCTGGATCACGGTTTACTACTGGCAAAGCTAGCAGCTGCGAAAGGCTTTGTTTACCTACCTCGGGGTGGAGACACGTGTCCGCGAATGGTAATCGAAGCTAAAGCCCTCGGGTGTGAAGTGGTACTGAATGATAATGTTCAGCACAAAGATGAAGACTGGTTTACTGGTTCACAGCTGGATATGATGTCATATCTTTATGCTGCTAGAGATCGGTTTTGGCTGGCAATTAAGTCGTACATGAATTACTCACCAACCGTCAGCGGTTATACAACTGTCTTAAATGCGAACAGGATGGGATATCCCTGGTTGGCATGCGTCAATTCTTTGTTAGGTTTTTGTGATGAAGTTGTAGTAGTTGATGCAGGTTCAGATGACGGTACGTGGGAAGACCTTCAAGAAATGGCATCGATTGATGAAAGACTTAAGGTGCACCAAAAGGATATTCCCAAAGACCATCCATCTTTTGCATATGAGACAGATGGAAAACTTAAGGCCCATGCTAGGTCTTTTTGTACCTCTGATTTCTGTTGGCAGATGGATGCTGATGAAGTTGTTCATGAGGATGACTATAAAAAGGTTCATCATATAATGAGATCATTCCCAAAGTATATCGACATTGTATCTTTACCTGTTGTTGAATACTGGGGATCTGCAAGGAAAGTACGTATGGACATCAATCCATGGAAATGGCGCCTTAGTAGAAATTTGCCCCATATTACTCAGGGAATCCCGACAGATCTCCTAAAAGTAGATAATGACGGGAATGAATATGCTGGGTTCGGTACTGATAGCTGCGATTATATTCATTCCGAAACCGGTGAACGATTAGAGCATGTAGGATTCTACACTCAAGAAGTACACCAAGTTAGAATACAAGCTTTACAAGGAAACAAAGAAGCAAAGGATGCGTATGAGAGTTGGTTTGCAAACGTAATAGACCAACTTCCTGGTGTACATCACTATTCTTGGTTTAATATTCCAAATAAGATTCGTCAATATAAGCAACATTGGGGAACATTCTGGAAAAGCTTATATCGTCAAGATTCAGAAGACACAGCAGAGAATAACGTTATGTTTGATAAACCATGGGCAGATGTTACAGAAGAAGATATTGACGCTCTTGGTGGTAAGCTAGCTTCGAAATTAGGTGGGTGGATTTTTCATAATAAAGTTAGTTTCGATAACCCCACCCCGCATTTGACGATTAATAGATCACACCCAGAAGAGTGGGTTAAAAACCCAACAAAGGATATATCTCCTCTCGGTTGCAGCATATGCATCGCCGCAGGCGATTCAGAACATAATCACTAGAGGGTAGAATGCCAAGAGTAAGCATAATTTTGCCAGTGCATAATGGCGAAAAAACCATAAAGAGATCTTTGTCATCATTAGCCACTCAAACTTATAGAGATTTTGAGACAGTTTTAGTTAATAATAACTGTACTGATAAAACACTAGAAATAGCAAATGAGTTCAAGGATCTCGCAAATTTACGTATTGTAGACTGTAAGCCGAAGGGCCTTGTTTGTGCATTGAACACTGGAATTCAAAAATCAGACTCCCCTTTAATAGCAAGGCAGGATGATGATGATTACTGGTATCCATCAAAATTAGAAAAGCAAGTGAAATACCTTGATGACAATCCTGAAGTTGGTGTTGTAGGTACGCAGATTCGGCTATTAGATGAAAGCGGAAATATCGAAGATATCGGTACCTATGGAAGGCAAGTGACATACCCAACTAATGATAATGACATTAAAAAAATGATGCTGATTGGTCAAAATCCTCTCTGCCATCCATCAGTCGTCATTAGAAGAGATGCTATTCTCCATGTTGGTGGTTATTGCGATCATTTTCATTTAGCTGAAGATCTTGATTTATGGATAAGGATGATGCCATGGACAAAATTTGGCAACTTAAACGAAGTGCTTGTGGATTATACTCAAACAATTCGAACAGACTATAATCCAGAAGTACCCCTTCTGATTGCAGACATTTACTATAATCTATACAAGAGATTTGGCATTGTCCAAGGTGAGAGGCCCAAGCTGATGTACCAATGGCAGTTAGACAAAATGAACGAGAATAAGAATGTTTAGTTACATGACGTTAGGCAAAAACGGTCAGCTTGGAAACCAGATGTTTCAATATGCTGCGCTTTATGGGCTCGGTTTTCTTAGAGGCGAGAAAATTCAGATCCCAGAAACAGGACATGATTTGCTTGAGGCTTTTCCAAATATTTCTGCGACTATCTCTAATACTCAAACATCGAATAAGGTCTATCAAGAGCCCGTATTCCAGTTTGACGGAAATCTTTGGCTAGTCCCACCTGAGCACGATATCTTTGGGTATTTTCAATCATCGAATTATTTCGCTCATTGTGCTAAAGATATCTACAATGAATTTGAGTTTCGAAAAGATATACAGCAGCGAGCACAAGATATAAGGGATGATGTCGGCGGTGACAATGTTTGCACCCTTCATTTTCGACGTAAAGATTATCTAGACCTCCAAGACTATCACCACAATCAGTCATCAGAATACTACAACAAGGGGGTTAACCTTGTTCAAAATAGCTACCCCAATACAAGCTTTATTGCTCTTTCGGATGATGTTGACTGGTGCAAAGAAAATCTGCCACCAGAAATAACGGTTATTGATACAAGGGACCAAGGAAGCGATTCTAAGTTTATCGATATGTGTCTTATGTCGAAGTGCCAAATGCACATAATAGCAAATTCTTCTTTTAGTTGGTGGGGCGCATTTTTAAGCAGAAGTAATGGCGTTATCGCGCCTTCAGAATGGTTTGGTTCAAGAGGACCAAAAGAGTGGGAATCTGTGTACGTTCCTGGGTGGACTAAATTATGAAATGTGCGATTATTTTTATTGGAACAAGCCGTTATATTGGGTTTTTTCAAGGTTATCAGTCTGCAATAAACCTTCACTTTTTACCTGATCATGAAAAGACTTTCTTTGTTTTCACTGACCAACCAGACCATGGTTTGCTTAAACATGATAATGTTGTTATAACTGAAATAAAACATGAATCCTGGCCTTATGTTACTTTGTATCGATTTAAGTACATGATGATGGTAAAAGAGCAACTTAAAGATTACGATTACATCTTTTTTGTTGATGCCGACTTGTGGCCTTGCGCTACGATTAATGATACCCACATCTTAGAGCATGAAAAATCGTTAATAGGTGTACAGCACCCAGGCTTTTTCGGCCGAACAGGGACATTTGAGACAAACACATCATCTAAAGCGAACATCTTCGATGGGTATTATGATCTCTATCATTATCGACAAGGTTGCTTTTGGGGAGGTAAGTCTAAGCCGGTGCTAGACATGGTTCAAGAGCTAGAAAGTAGAGTTGATCTAGACCTTAAGAATGATGTTGTTGCAATCTGGCATGATGAGTCTCATCTTAACAAATACATGCTTGAAAACAACGGTGATGTGTTAACTTTACACCCTGGTTTTGCACAACCACAAGATGAGGGATATGAAAATATTCGTGAAATGTTTCCTACGATGATGGTTCACCTTAAGAAGGATCTTAAAGAATTTCCAAGATTTGAAGGAATAAAATGATACTTGTGAATTCATTCGGTGGTTGTGGAACCACGATGTTTATTAAGCACCTCTGGTTTTCAACCTTTTCTAACGGTAGAAAAGTCGCGCCTTTTCTTGTTTGGGACGGGGGTAGGTCTGGATCGGGAAAAGATAGTTGCCGTGAGTTTAAGCATATCTCTTCTCCGCCAGAAAAAGACGCAAAAAAGCAACATACCGGTCCGCTAGTTTATGGTATTCACCACAACGTTCATGAAGACCACTATATCCGAAGAAGAGGTGTTGTTGAAGAAACGACAAACGTTGTTATAGATAGAGCTGTCTATTTATACGTTAATCCTCTTGATGCAATTTTAACATTTTTCAATAACCTTCTTATCGCTGATATTGAAGGTGACATTGTTCCTTGGGCGGTGCGTCATACGAAAAGTATAGGCGGCGATTGGCAAGCTTTACTACAACTTGTTGCAGGATCGTACATCAAAGATCCAAGCCGCAAATCATACTTTATGCACAACGTTAAATCAGGTATTGACACCTATGCTGATTGTAATAATGACCTTCTTGGTCTTGAATATCACTTTGATAGTTGGACAACTAGCAATAACGAATACCCAATTCTCGCAGTTAAATATGAGTCAATGTGGGAGCCCGAAACCTTAAGAAAGATATCGAAATTCTTAGATTTACGTGATGACTTTATTGACGATTTCCCCTATAAGGCTCCACGAAGAAATGAATTATCGTCTATTTCGTCAATCACAAGATCAAATTTACAATCGACTTATCAAAGCCTGATTAATAAAATTAACGCAGCACCCCCCTGTATGATAAATGGGGAAGAGTATTAAGATGATACTTGTGAATTCATTCGGTGGCTGCGCCACAACGATGTTTACAGCAAGCCTTTGGAGAGCAAATTTTTCCAATAATAAAAGCGTCGCCCCACATCTTGTTTGGGACGATGGCAGGTCTGGGCAAGGAAAAAATGAGTGCCGCGAACTTAAACACACTCCCTATCCTCCGCCAAGTAATACAGGAAGAGCTCATAACGGCGCATCGGCTTACTGGATGTCAAGAAGACAAGGAGTAACCCCACCAAAGCAGCTAGAAGTTATAATAGAAAAAGCTATTTATCTTTATGTTGATCCATTAGAGGCCATCTTGACGTTTCTGGGTAGCGATAAGGGTCATGCTTCTATTGCCGGGAGAGGTGTACCCTGGCCAATAGGTCATGCAAAAAATTTAGGAGGAGATTGGTCAACTTTCTATGAAATGGTTCGGGAAAACTATACTGATGTTTTTACCGAAGCAGATTTTTCCAACCATCTCTTTAAAGTCGGTCATCCCTTTAAGGGCTTTCCACATCATCCATCTGCTATCGATATATACGCATCCCAGAACGAAGACCTTTTCGGTCTTGAAAACCATTTCGATAATTGGACAAATATAAAGGCAGATTATCCAATTCTTGCTATCAAATATGAGGCGCTATGGAAAGCCGAAACTTTGAGAAAGATTTCTAAATTTCTAGACCTTCAGGAGATAGAGTATGTTAATAATTTTCCCCCTAAGAAATCCCGCTTAAGAGAATTAACATCACTTTCTCCATCAGCGATTAAGCGCTTAGAAACAATTTATCAAAGTCTAACTAATAAAATGAAAGCAAAGCCTTCATGCACCCTAAATGGAGAAGAGTATTAAAATGAAAATATGTTTAATCGGTCCTGGAATCATGCCAATTCCACCAGAGGGATGGGGCGGATGTGAAGCGCTTATATGGAATTTAAAGTGTGAGCTTGAAAAGCAGGGTCATGAAGTGCTAGTAGTGAATACGAAAGACCTGAAAGAAATAAATCAGACAGTAAACGACTGGAAGCCTGACTTTGTACATTTACATTACGACGTTTATGCTGATATCATGCCTTATATTAATGCGCCTCGTGCAATAACAAGCCACTATCCTTATCTAGATTTTCCTGAAAAGAGAAAAGATTATGAGTGGATTTTCCATAAGTTTGCAAAGAACCACTCTCATATATTTAGTCTATCCGACCGAAATTCTGCTCACTTTAGAAGGTTTGGGGTGAGAGAAGATCTACTTTGGGATTGGTGGGGTGGTGTATCTGAAGACAATTTTGAATTCACTACTGAGCCATCTTTGAAGGATAAGACGATATGTCTTGGTAAGATAGAGCCAAGAAAAATGCAGGCGTTCCTACAGGTTGTTTCAAATGACATTAAGTTTGCCGGCCCAATTGCTGACCCTCGATTTAGCTCATCATCCATGAATTATTTAGGTGTATGGTCAAGAGACACCGTTCATTCTGAGCTAACGAATTATGGAAATATGATCCTCTTTTCTGACGGAGAAGCAGCTCCTCAAGTCATTATGGAGGCCCTGGTAGCAGGGTTAGGAGTTGTGGTTCCTGAAGAGGGAGCTGCAAATCTTGACGTAACTTTGCCATTCATTAGTGTCGTAAATACATCACAATCACCAACAGAATTAAAAGAAATACTTGATGAAAATAGAACATTGTCTGTGCAAATGAGGGAAGAAATTAGGCAATATGGGATAAGCCGATTCGGCCTGTCTAGCTGCACAGAAAAGTATGTTAAGAAAATAAAGCAGATTAGGGAAGAAGCATGAAGATAGTATTTATTGGACCTGGATTTATGACAATTCCGCCAAAAGGGTGGGGAGCTGTTGAATCTTTGATAGATGACTATAGAAACGCACTGATTAAAAATGGTCATGAAGTTGTAGTATTGAACACACCGAATCTAGATGTAGCGGTCCAGCTGGCGAATGCAATAAATCCTGATTTTGTGCATATTCAATATGACGATTATGTGATTGTCGAGCCTTACCTTGCATGTAAAAATGTGGCAGTCACAAGCCATTATGCGTATTTACAGTCTGGAGATAAGTGGAATAAAGACTATCGTGATATATTCTGGAACTTTGTTAATTCTAATGCAAATATGTTTTGCTTATCAGAGGGAATTAAAGATGTCTATAGACACGCCGGTGTCAAAGAACATCGTCTACATCTAACGCCAAACGGTGTAAAAGCGTCAGACTATACATTCAAGGAATCTCCAGAATATCCTGACCGCTCTATATATCTTGCAAAAATTGATTTTAGAAAGAGACAGCACCTCTTTCAAGATGTCGATAACCTATACTTCGCCGGTCCTTTAGAGGATGAAAGATTTGACCCCGCAAATAAAAGGTACTTAGGAGAATGGACTAGAGCCCATTTAGTCAAGCACCTAAGCGATTATTCAAATCTAGTATTGCTTAGTGACGGAGAGGCTCATCCACTGGTCTGCTTAGAGGGTATGGCTGCTGGTCTTGGACTGGTTTTATCTGAATATGCAACCGCGAATTTAGACACTAGTCTCCCGTTTATAGACGTCGTATCAGAAGACACCATACACGATTCTGCTAAATTAGCTAAAATAATCAAGAAAAATCGTGAAACTTCTAATACAATGAGGAGTAATATAAGACAATACGTATTGGATAATTTTACGTGGGAAAAAGTGATTGAAAAGTATTACACGGCTTCCGTAAATTCTATCGTACAAGGAACATGAAACTATGGGTTTGAACATTGAGAATATTGGGGAGAGATTTACTAAAATCATTAACTCTTCAGAGTGGTTAGAGCTTCAGGAAAAGTTTAATAATTGCGATGATATTTACGTCTTAGGGCATGGCGGAAATTTAGCCATTGCAGACCATACTGCTGTTGACATTACTAGATTATCGAATGGGCAAAAAAATGCTATTTGTCCTAGCAGCGGTGTTGTTGCAACTTCTTTTATCAATGACTCAAACTTCGATCAGTGGATGGTTAATTGGTTGTCTTGCCGTACAGCAGTACGCTCAGAAATCGAAATGAAGCGTTCATTAGTTTACGGTATTTCGGCATCTGGAAAG
>MDTB01088593.1_pt1 | contig 43164 bp, 56 predicted proteins | sample 811161 | NCBI WGS metagenome assembly MDTB01 (sample SAMN05326650, study PRJNA326480) | marine metagenome | isolation source: seawater | place: Mediterranean Sea | collected 2009 | reverse complement strand
TTATTGATGCTTGAGTACAAGTTTTTTTCCATCCTAATATTACTCCACAATCGCTCAACAGGATCTCTAATTAAATAAATTGCTTTTACATTAAACCCATAAAGTCCTAGTCTTTCATAAATAAATTTTAAAGCTTTTGGTGGTAAAGAAAAGTACTGAGGTGTTATATCGCCGGTAATTTCATAACCACTATTGATAATAGAATTAAAATATATTTCGTAGAATGACTTTTTCGTAAGCATCAATTTTCTATATAAATCTTCGGTGCTGAATTCTAAATTTGTTTTATTTTGTAATTCCAATTTTTTTTTATTATCTTTGTCGAAAATCATATTCCATAAATGATAATCTTTGAGATGTCCAAAGTTTGCTTTTGCACTACTCTGTATATACTCATATAACCAGGTAGTTCCAGCTCTTTGTGCACCTAATCCTAAAATAAAAGTCTTATTATCTTTCATAAGGAATAGTTTATCAGTTAAAAATATATAAATTTATTGTTAAAAACTAATACTTAAAACAAATTTTTTTGTGCACAATCTGTGCTTTTTAGTGCACCATTAAGATACAAATATTCCAAACATAATTAATGTATGCAAACTTGTTTTAATTAAGTTTACTTTTGGATTTTGAAATTAATTATTTGTGTGTTGTTAGTAACTGCTACTCGTGGTTAATTTTAGAGCGATACATAAAGTGTCTTTTTTTCTAACTACTGTGGATAATAAAAGTTACTAAATTGCAATTTTTTAATCTTTTAAAATTATAAAAATGAATTCAGAATTGAAAAAAATCTCAATCACTTTTTAAAAATGAAAAAAAATTTACTTAATATAAAAATGAAACCTGAATTTAAAAAAATGATCCAATCACTAACTAAAGATGAGAAAGATTTACTCATTGCCTGGATGAACTCCGGGTGTTACTCGGTAAAAATGAATCATTATTTTTCAATTTATTCTGAATTATTAAAAGAATATAGAGGAAAGATTTGTACTCTTGTCGAAGTCGGTGTTCTGGACGGAGGATCGTTGTATGCATGGCGTGAATATTTAGGAGAGAAAGCAGAAATAATTGGTATTGATTTAAATCCAAATGCCAAAAGATTCGAAGAAGAGGGATTTCGAATTTTTATAGGCGATCAATCTGATATTAATTTCTGGAACCACTTTTACTCTGAGGTTGGTTCTATTGACGTTTTAATCGATGATGGTGGCCATGCTAGCCATCAACAAATATTAACTTTAATTTGTGCTTTAAATAAAATAAACAATAAAGCTTTAATAATAGTTGAAGATACACACTCCAATTTCTTTACACATTTAAATTCATTTGAAGGAAAAAATACATTTCTTAACTATTCTAAAGACGTTACTGACAATTTAACTTTAAGACAAGTTTTTAACACCTCCAGGCCTGAAAGGTTTCCTAAAAATTTAAATATTCAATCGATTAATCAATTTAAAAATATTAAAAGTGTGAGTTTTTACAATGGAATAGTTACATACCGCATTGAGCCATACATTAACGAAATTGATTCTTTAAGCATGGCGGTTGGAGTCAAAAAGAAGAAAGAAGAAAAAAATGTGGATGAAAAGAAATTATTTAAAGACCATAGAAATTCTTCAAATATTCATGGAATAAGTGTAGATTGGCCAAATCCATTCGAGAAAGAGGAGAGAATAGTCAGGGGTAAGTATTTTAATGACGATTCAAAGACGCAAAATATTCAGAAAATAAAAAAGAAAAAATGAACTCTAATCTATAAAAGAGTATTTTACTACCACTGAAAAATTTATTACAGATTTAACAGAATTAAGAACTGCGCCTGTGAAAATTTTAGAAATGGGCACACAGTAGAACTGTAGATTATTAATACTACTCCTGGTAAGTAAGACCTGAAATGTAATCAGCCATAATACCAATCTCTTCTTCAGAATACCTATTGAGCGTAGAACTCATTGGAGGAAAGTTGTTTCTTTCTTTATTTTTGTATTGAAGAAGAGTTAATTTTAAGTACTTAGATTTCTGTCCAGCTAAACGTGGAATGTTATAAGTACCTTCTAATTCAGATCCATGACAACGTGTACAATTTCCTTTTCTAACTAAAAGTTTTCCTTGATCCTTTAAAGCTGGATTTGAATTGTGAGCAAATTCCTCCCATTTTTTTTTACCGAATGCTTCTGAAATTTCCTTAATTTGCTTGTCATCCAAAGTTTTTGCGATTGCTTGCATTTGGGCATGGACTCTTTTGTCCTTTTTTAAATCGTAAAGCTGTTTTTCAATGTATTTTGAATGCTGGCCGTCTAAAATTGGGTTAGCGTCCATGTTAGGATTGTGACAAGCTACGCATACGGATAAGTCAACTGCATGAGCAGAAATACTAATGCAGAATAAAAATGATAAGAAATAAGGTGCTGTTAGTCTCATATTGTTATTTTCGTCTTTAATACTAGTTTTATTATATCAGTACTTACCCTTAACCCTTATTTTTTTATGAACTTATTACCTCTTTCTTATTATTAAACATTAAAGCAAGTATGGTAATAAGCAATCTGCAGAAAAAAATTAGCTTTATGAGTCATCTTGGAATTAACTTATATTTTTGATTTATCAATTATTGAAAACAATATTGTGTTGTTTAAGTAATCAAGTAAAATATAATTATGAAATATATTATTTTTTCAGTTTTATGTTTAATTTCCATCAACGTTTTTGCTGTTAGTTGGAAAAAAGTCAATGAAAATCCCACTGGAGACTCATACGTAGATGTTGATAGTTTAAACAAACTAAATAATATTGTTTACTATTTGAGGTTGTTTGATTATTTTGAACCCAGTCCAATAGGTGTACACTCATCTATTAGCAAATTCAAAGTTGATTGTATAGGTGAAAAAATAACTTGGATCAGTTCAACGTACTTTAGTGAACCAAAGGGAAAAGGGGAAATCCTTAAGGAAAAGACTTCGAACAAAGTCTTGTATGTGAGACCTGGTGCAGGTGAGTATGTGACAATGAAATTTGTTTGTAATTACAAGCAAATGAATACTTAATAATATATTCTTGGGTAATAAATAACTCTAAAATAATATGTTTCCGTACCCCTATTGCTAACTGGCTTAATAGGCTAATTAAACAATTTTTTGGTCAACTGCTTTATTTTCAATACGTTTTAAGATCCCTAACTGAAAAATCATTTTTTCATGGTTTGTGAACTTCATGCATTGAATTTTCTAAACTACAAACAAATTCGTCAGATAAGAACGCAGAGCTACCTACTTTAAAGTACTCCATTTCATTGGGATTAAGTTTCATAATTGGTTTTCCTTTTCCCATAGCTGACTTGTATATAGAAAAATGTTCCCATAGTACTCTTCGACCATCACACCTACTTTTTTTCTCTACAATTACAGATAGAACGTTTGAGGATATTGCTCTACGAGAATCAATTAATTCATGATACATAACATAATCGTCTTTTTTGTTTATACTTTCAACATCAACAAATCTTGATGCTGTATAAAAGTAGGGCCAAAGAAAAGTGTCGCCAGAGTCCTCGCCTACTTGTACTTCAACCCACTTTGCACTGTTAACTGGTGAAATTGAACAAACGATTAAAAACAAAAAGAAAAAAGCAGATAAAACAGAGTAAAGTTTACTATCTAAGAAACTCAAAGAATTTAATTTACTATACTTTTCAAATCTTAAAACACTAGGTTTTAATAATGAATCAGGTCTCATGACATTGCTCCGTAAAAAATAAACTACAAAATGAAAAATTTTGAGGTAAAGATCAGTTATAAAATAGTTGTTAGAATAATCTTGAATTTCTATGCGACTATTTTTATTCAAATTTATTTCTGAACAACTTTATTTAGAATATATATTTGATCTCATTTTAAAAGAAAAGTTTGATAAGAAAAAAATAAGTAATATTATGAATAACTTTTAAAATACCAGAAGCAAAAAAATTAAAAAACTAATCTTGATAACATACAAGAATGATACATATTAGATTCAAATAGAATCTCAATTAATAATCCTGACAAACTTGCTTTTAATAACTGTGTTAATTGATACGAATTTTTAAATTAAATAGTTGACAAGCGATTATTTGTAATTTTTTAACAAAAATTGATAGTATAAAAGTTTATATTTAAAAAAAAGAGAGATATTCTATGGATTAACATAAACTTATGAAGAAATTATCAAACATCTCTCTTTTATGAATTTAGAAGCAAATCTCATACCAATTATTAAAAATTCTAAAAACTTAAAAAAAAACTATTCCAAATTATTTAATTTTTTAATAATAAATAGAATTATGTGGAGTCTGGGTAAATAAAATGATGGACAAATCAAAACAAATTTTAAGAAATATCCGTCGAAACTTTACATTAGAAAAATTTTGACCATAAGTTTATTTTTGAAAATTAAATTTCAATGGGTAATTGCAAATCTATCTTTATAAAACTAACAGCATTTATTATTGCTCTTATTTCGACCAGTTGTTCTAATCTAACAAAATTTAGTGATTCTAGGCAATTACACTCAGAAAGTGAAATTTTTACAAATTCCGACGGAAGTCATAGTAAAAAAACAATCAATGACTTTATTTTTTTATTCAAAAAATATTTCAATAGACCATATGATCCAAGAGAGAAAATTGGATTTCCAGTCTTCATAAATAGGCAAACAAGTGAAAAAAATAGCCGATACGTTAGATGGATAGGGCATTCAACTGTTCTTTTAAATTATAACAAAATTAAAATTCTCACTGATCCAATATTTTCTGAACGGGCATCTCCATTTTCTCTAATGGGGCCTAAAAGATATGCAAAGCCAGGTATAGAAATATCTGAACTTCCTGATATTGACATAATTTTAATATCTCACAATCATTACGATCACTTAGATCTTAAAAGCTTAAAAAAAATTAACCAGATACAAAAAGATATTCATCATTTTGTCCCCCTTGGATTGAAAATGTTGCTTATTAAAAATGGAATTAAAAATGTTTATGAATTGGATTGGTGGGAGTCTATAAATTATAAAAATATTTCTATTACTGCTACCCCTGCACATCACTGGTCTGCTAGAGGGTTTTTTGATAGAAATAAAACCCTATGGTCTGGTTGGATGGTTGAATGGCCAAAATTCCGCTTTTATTTTGTTGGAGACACTGGATACTCAAATGACTTCAAAGAAATAAGAAAAAAACTTGGTGCTCCTGATCTTTCTGCTATTCCTATTGGTTCGTATGCACCAAGAGAATTTATGAAATATTCCCATGTAAATCCTTTAGAGGCAATAAAGATATTTAAAGATACCGAAACAAAAAAAGCAATTGGAGTTCATTGGGGAACTTTCAAACTTTCCACTGAACCATTAGATGAGCCTCCACAAAAGATTATTAATCTCTTAGAGAAAAATAATATTAGTAAAAACCAATTTTTAATTCTCAAACACGGAGAAATTGCTGATCTAAAATAACAATTAAATTTTAATGTCTTATTTTAGACTAGAATTAAATTATAAACAGCTGGAAGATGATTCTTGGTAAATATAATCTTAAAATTGTGTTTGTAAGTTTAAAAAAACAACGAACAAAAAAATACAAATTTTTAATTTAAAAAAGAGTTTAGAAGTCGATATAAATATAAATATAAATATAAATGTAAATTTAAGATTTATACTATTTAATCTTAGTAACAATTAGTAATAAATTATATATAACCATAATATAATGGCCATCGCAGCTAAAAAAGGGTTTTATAAATTATGAGTGATTTAGTAACAACTGGAGAAATAAAAGATAAATTATTAAAACTTTATTCTCAGAATCTTATTGATGACAAGACAGCAAACGAGATATTGGTCAAACTAAAGCAAGAAAAAAATTATGATAGAGTTTTTTTTCAGGAACTTTTAAAGAGATTTAAAGAACGTTTAGATGTTAAATTAGATAGGAGCATGGTCAATTATTTAAAGCAAAGTTTGAAGAAAAGCTAAACTATCAATTTCTTAATACAGTAAGTTTGAAAAATAATCCCTTTATCAACTAATTTTCAATAAAATATACAAACAAATAATAGCCAATTTCTTTAAATAAATAGTAAATTAAAAAAGCTATTATTCATAACTCAATATTAGGTTATGTTGTTTTATGCATATTTAATTATTAAAAGCTTCATATCCAAATTATGGTCAAATAACTTTAAGATGGAGTAGATATTTTGCGGCTTAGTTTTTTTTTAATTATTTCAATAATATTTGTAACTTGGATTTTTTTGCCACAAATAAAAATATTGTCAGTTATGTTATATGTAATGCCATGGCAAAAATTTTCCCAGGTTAATGTTCCAAAAGAAACTAACTATTCTGAGTCATATAATTGGATAGTTCACCCCGATACTCTTGATTTAGGGAAGTTTCTACCTCAAAAAACCCAAATTTCTGCGACGAGGTCAGATGTTGCTGTTTTTTTTATTCATCCTACAACTTACATAAATCGCAATAATTGGAATCAGCCTCCTAATGATCCTGAAGCAAATGAAATTTTAAGGAAGCGAATTCTAGTTAACCAAGCATCAATTTTTTCTGCTTGTTGTGAGGTATATGTTCCAAGATATAGACAGGCCACATTATCTTCATTTGCCGCACTAAACTATAATAAAGTTAATGCTTTTAGTGTGGCTTATAAAGATATTCTTAATAGTTTTAAGTATTTCGACGAAAATTTTAGAAAAAAAAGGCCATTTATAATAGCTAGTCACTCTCAAGGTAGCATGCATGCAGTCAAACTTTTGAACAATTTGAAAAATAACAAACAGTTATTTTCCAACTTGATAGCAGCATATCTCATCGGTTATTCAATCACAAAAAAAAATATTTATCCTGTAAAAGTGTGCGATACAGAGATTTCTATAAACTGTATTATTGCCTGGAATAGCATAGAAGAAGACGGTTTTGTAACATTCACAGGTAATGAAAATTTGATATGTGTAAATCCACTCTCGTGGAGAGAAAATGAAATACATGTACCACATACTTTTAATTTAGGAGGAGTTGGTTTTGATCAGTGGTCAACCCACAAACTAATTGAAAATTGGTCATTAATTAAATTGGAAGACAAAGTTGCAGGTGCACGTTGTATGAACGGAAATTTAGAGGTCACAAATCTAACATCAGCCAATTTCCCAGTAAGATTATTTTCATTACACGCTTACGATTATGGATTATTTTATTCAAATATTTTAGAAAATACAAAAACTCGGACACAATATTTTCTAAAAGAAATTAAAGATGATTATTGAATCTTTATAAAATTTTAATTCATAAAAGAGTTAAGAATTTAAATTAAAATCTTAATCTAGATTAATTATATTGATTTTAAGTACTCTAAGCTAAATAATTCTAATATCGTATAATTCATACTATGTTCAACATTACAGTACAACGATATTTAAAAATTTATTCGGATATTTTTTTATATGAAAAATTTGTAATAATACACACTATATGAGAAAAATTTGCTTAGAGAAGAGTTGGAAAAGAGTTCTAATTAAGGAATTCAATCAGCAGTATATGTTTGATCTTAGCAGTTACTTACGAGAAGAAAAGTTAAAAAAAAAATTTTTCCTGCAGGAAAAGATATTTTTCAAGCTTTTAATTTAACTAGTGTTGAAAATGTCAGAGTAGTAATATTGGGGCAGGATCCATATCATGGAGAAGGACAAGCTCATGGTTTGAGCTTTTCTGTAGAAAGAGGTGTGAAACCCCCGCCATCTCTGAAAAATATTTTTAAGGAATTAAAATCTGACCTTGGATTTGGACCACCCGAAGACGGCAATTTGGAAAAATGGGGCATCCAAGGTGTTCTTCTTCTTAATTCTATTTTAACAGTTGAACAAGGTAAACCTGGATCACATGCTAATAAAGGATGGGAGATTTTTACTGATAAAGTTTTAATAAATTTAAATTCAATAAAAAAAAATATAGTTTACATTTTGTGGGGGAAGAAGGCTCAAGAAAAGGGAAGTTTTTTAAATTCGAAAAATAATTTAATTATTGAAAGTTCTCACCCTTCACCTTACTCTGCAAACTGCGGTTTTTTTGGTTCTAAACCATTCTCGAAGACAAATGAATACCTGGTTAAAAATAATTATGCCCCTATAAATTGGGATCTAAATAAATAAAAACTTTATCGAATACCATTTTCATTTTTAAACCAATCATTTAAGTTCCTATTAGACAAACGAAAATCATTACCTTGATGTTGGGAATAAACTATATACATGTTTTCAATAGGTACTTGGGTTATTTTTTTAATACCCTGCATTATTTGATTTTTAAAATCTTCCATTTGATTTTCAGATCTGCCAGACCTTAAGTCAATATTAGCTAGCAGAATACCATCAGATTTGTCATTTACCTGACCTAAAAAAAGATTATCCTGAGGGTGTTCCCTAATCAAAATACCAATATGATCTTTACTAGTTTGCATGATTTCAGAGAAAGATATAGAAACTAGGTTACACAACTCTCTTTTCTGCTCACTATTTAATTTTTTGTTAAAGTCAAACTGTAAATGAGGCATTTTTTCAAATTATTTTGTTTATAAATATTTTACACTGTGAAGATTATATTCAATATTCAATTATATGGCTAAAAATTTCGGTTTATAAAATATTTTTTTACATATCAATACCAAAGTTTTTTACTGTGTCGATTTATCAAGCACGTAATTTCTTTTTTAGCCAAAACTCGTAACAATGTCAAAGATATTTCACATAATTAGAAAAAAAATAAATGTTGTAATTAAATAAATTTAACTTGCAGCAGGTAGTGTAGTCTCAGTTGGCAGCATAATATTTCCCATCATACAAACTACTTTGCTAATAATTAAAAAAATGAATTTAATTTAAAAACCCAACCAGATTAAAGAAGATTGATTTGAACACGACTAGACTATAATGATTTTTTTTAAATAATTATGAATTTTTCCTGTCCAGTGTTGATAGTAATAGAAAAAAAATGTGATAATCATTGTTAATTTTTCTAATGGATATTATCAACATCAATTAATGTAATTTTATTTAAGTTAAATCGGTTTAAAAAAAACGAAAAGTTAGACCTGTGTTTAAAATCTATCAACAAAATAAACACTTAATAATTTAAAAATTGAATAAAAATAAAGAAAAACTTAATAAAAACTGGTCAAGAAGTAAATTTCTTTCTAGCCTAAATAAAGATGCCAAAGAATTATTTGAAATTTGGCTTAACTCCAATGGCTATTCAGTTAAGATGACTTCATATTTTTCAACCTATGCTGAACTTTTAAGTAAATTTAGAAAAAAAAAAATGTACTTTGGTGGAAATAGGTGTTTTGGATGGGGGCTCACTTTTTATGTGGAGAAAATGGCTAGGAAATGACGCTAGAATAATAGGTATAGATTTAAATCCAAAGGCAAAATTACTGGAGAAATATGGTTTTGAAATCTTTGTTGGAAATCAAGCAGATGCAAGTTTTTGGAAAAAATTTTATGCAAAAGTAAGTAAAATTGATATATTAATTGATGATGGTGGTCATCAGTCTTTTCAGCAGATAATGAGTGTTTATAGCGCTATCTGCAACCTTAATTCCGAATGTTTAGTCATTGTGGAGGACACAGCAACTAGCTTTTATACTCATATGTCTAGTTTTCATAAAAAAAACTCATTTCTTGAATTTGCTAAAGACTCCACAGACATCCTAACTGTTAAAGAAAGAGAAATGAGACCTCAAAGATGGCCAAAGTTTATAAATGAAAACATATTGACAGCCTTCAAGAATGTACAAAGCATTCAGTTTTTCAGTGGTATAGTCTCATTTACAGTTAATCCGCATAATATTGAGCCTTCAATAGCTGTTAACAACAGATTAAAAACAGAATACAAAGATGATTATAGAAAAAGTGGGGAAATAAAAGGAATAGAGATTGAATGGCCTTCACCTTTTAGAAAAGAAATTGTGAAAATTGAGGGTGAAAATTTAGTTGATACCACTAGATACTCTAAAATAAAATTTAAATGAGTAAAATATTTACAATAGACGATTTTCTTCAACAAATAAATGAATTACAAATCGAAGGTAAAAATCTTCCAATAAAAGTTAATTTTGACGGGCAGAATTTTTTTGTAAAACAAGTTTTATTGAAAAACAATAATATTGAAGGGTCTTATTGTAGTATTGAATTAGGCAGTGAGGTTTCGTCGAGCAAAGAAGAATTACTAAAACTTACAGAGTTTTTTGAGCAAAATTTTAAAAACGATGAAGTTAATTCTGAAATTGAACTCAAAGCAATTGAGGGTATAAAAAAAATTAAGGAAATTTTGAACAAATAAACATACTTTAAACCTAATAATATTTGTTTTTATGTTTGGAATGTTTGCTTGAATTTGATTAATTATAAAAGGGGGGGATACTCATGACAGGGGTCTCACTACTAAAGCACTTTACAAGATCACTAGTAGACTTAAATGAAAAAATAACCGGACTTGAAGAATTAGGAGAACTTCCACTCTCAGTTCTCATTGAGGGAAAAGTGAGAAACATCGAAAAAGTTGAACTTAGAAAATATACTTTTACAATACCAGATGAAACTGGAAAACTTACATCAAGTGAATTACATACTATTGTATGTATTCCAAAGATACCTGATGGAGAACCATTTATCACAGAGTCTGAGGGTATGGAGAGTGATATTCAATATTCTAAAATTAACCTGGGACAAGCAAGGCTCAGGGGACTAAATTATGAGGTTATTGAAGAAATAGATCTGGGAAAGTAAATTAGATCACCCATTATATTTGAAATTTATTTACTATGCGTTTACAAACTTTAAGTTCAACTAAATTATTATTCAATGTTCCGATTTCCTGTTTTATTTCATCAATTATTTTATTCCCAACATTAAAAGTAGTAACTGAACAAAAAAGAACCCCACCGGTACCACTCATACGACAGGCTTTTTTGGGTACATCATTTTTTCCCCCAACTTTCTGAAGTAAATTGAGTAAATCTTTAACTATTGGATAAATCTTACAAGTTGTCTCTTGGAGGTCGTTTTTCCCGTAAGTCCAAAAACCTTTTTTTTTGTTTTGAAAAAACATGTTTGGATTTTTGTTATGAGAATCTATTGCAGATGAAAATTTTATTGGATCATACAATTCAAAAATTTTCTTTGTCGAAACATTGATTTTTGGAGCTAAAACAACAAAATAGTTTGGAAGTATATCCTCTTCAGAAATTGGTGTTAACTTTTCACCGATACCTGATACTAAGCAGGAACATTCTTGAAGAAAAAAAGGAACATCTGCTCCAATTTTTTGTGCAAGGTATGATAGCTGATTGGGTTTTAAATTAAGTTTCCAAATGTAATTTAGAGCCTTCAGGGTAGAAGCAGCATTTGAACTACCTCCTCCTAGTCCTGAGCCAATAGGAATATTTTTTTTTGCAAACAAATTACACCCAAAGTTATTTTCTAAAGTTTTATTTATTTCAGATTGATCTACGACATATTTCTTTAGTAATTTCGCAGACTTTACTAAAAGGTCATCATGGTAACTTGATGCAATATCGCCCTCTCTTGTAATTGAGGACATATTAGTTTTTTTAATGATTATTTCATCAGACCAATCAATCGGAGTAAAAACACTTTCAATAGAGTGATAACCATTTTTCCTTTTGCCAAGTACATGTAAAAATAAATTTAATTTTGCAAAAGATTTCAGTGATATTGATTTTTCTGTTTTCAATTTTTCAGTACTGTTTATCAGGCAGAAAATTCATAATAACTATTCCTAAGTCGGTTGAGGTTTTGATGTTAATTCGATTTTTTGATTTGTTACTAAAAAAATAATTTTTTATATTTTCACTTGCAATATTAATAGGTTTAGTAAAAGAAAAAATATTAAGAGAGTCAAGACTAAATTGTTTCTTTAACCAATTTTCTACTTTTTTATCGTCCACAGGCTGATATCGGCCATTAAGAAAAGTCCAATTTTTTTGGTGTTTATTTAGGTCGCGAATCAATACAGCATGAGTGTTTCCCCATGGATCCATTAGATAAAATTTTTCTATGTTTTTTGGTGATATTTTCCAAATAAATCTGCCTTGATTTGATTGATTGAGGTCTACGATTGACAGAGAAAATCTACCTCGAATTTCAATTTTTTCCTGAGACCTTTGTTCAATTACCGTGGAGCATGCCTGCAGTAAAACAAATATAAATAAAGAAAGTTGAAAAAAAAATGAAAAGAAATTATTTCTTCTAAAAACTAAATTTTTACTTAATTTTATGTTGAACAAATTAGAAACCAGCTAAAAACTATGTTTAGTATCACAAAGAATTAAATCTTTCATTTTGATTTTCAGTGACTAATTCATCAACAGATACTTTGAATCTGGTAAGTGTTTCCAAAAGAGTCTTGTTATTTGCATTTTGTTTAAATCCAATTTTCCAAATGGTCAAAGCTTCCTCTTTTGACGAAAGCATCCAAAGAACTTCTCCATAGTGAGCCGAGATTTCCGGATCAGGTTGATTAGCAAATGCGACTGCTAAATACTCTTCGGCTTTAACTAAATCACCCATCCTGTAATACAGCCATCCCATACTATCAATTATATGTGGATCATTTGGAGAAAATATTAGAGCGGCCTTTATAAGTCTTTTTGCTTCACTTAAATTTTCACCTCTATCTGCAAGGCTGTATCCGAGTGCATTAAGGCCATTTGCATGATCAGGCTTGATATCAATCAACTTACGTAACAGTAGTTCCATCTTAGAAATATTGCCATGATTGAATTGAAGAAGTGCAGTTGTGTAAAGGACTTCAGGTAGATTTTGGTCATCTTCTGAAACTTGTTCAAAAATCAATAATCCAGTTTCAGGTTTTCGAGCTTTTTTAACCAAAGAACTTAATTTATTATAAAAAATGTCAAGTGTATTATTTTCTTCAGCATCTTTCCTTCGAACTTTCATTGATCTAATCAAATCATCTGTTCTTTCTAAAACTAACTGAAGTGCATCTACAGCCTCAACGGCACTGGATTCATTATTAGAATTATTCCTCCATATCTCAGCTGTTTTGAGTGCAGTGATATGGTCACCAATTGTTATAGCTAGCTCTGTTGCTCTTTTTGCAGCTTGAATATCCTGAGTTTTTTCAGCGATTTCTGCATAAGTAGCAGCTGCAGGCGGAATATTTCCTGATATTACTGAAAGCTCACTAGCTAGTATTTGGAAAATTATACCTGGGGATATGGCTATTGTTTCTTTAATTGGGTCAGCTTTTAGAGTTCCAAAAGCGAAGATTACCAATAATACAAAAAATATTCTTTTATTGATGTAATGTAAATAAGTCATATCGTATAAAATACCTTTTTTTAAGCCAAATGAATAGTGTCTGATGCCAGAGTTACCTGAGGTTGAGATTGTTACTCGATCTTTAATACCTATTTTAAAAAATAAAATTCTAACAAATTTTTGGACAAGCGATAAAAATTTACGTTCCCAATTGTCCGATTACGAATGTTTTATTCTGACAAATAAGAAGGTTAAGAGAATATTTAGACAAGCAAAATATTTAATCTTAGAATTAGACAATTCATGGATTCTAATTCATTTTGGTATGACTGGAAAAATCACTGTATCAAAAGTAGAGCAAAAGGTGTTCATTGCAAATAACAAGCATGTTCATTGTTCGTTTCAAGCGGAGGACAATTTTTTATATTTTCAGGATATTAGAAGATTTGGAGGATTGTATTTTGTTGAAAGAAGCGATGAGAAGAATTTATTTGATTCTCAGCTTCCTTTTAATTTTGGGATAGAGCCTTTATCAGAAAAATTTAATGAAAATTACATTTACTTAATAAGTAGAAAAGTTAACATGCCAATCAAAGCATGGCTTATGAAAGGAATAATTGCCGGAATAGGTAATATTTATGCCTCTGAAGCTTTATTTAGAGCAGGCATAAACCCAAATGCAAAAACAAAAAGTTTAGGTATTATCAGGATGAGCAGGCTTGTAAATTCGATTAAATTTGTTCTAACAGAAGCCATACGTTCAGGTGGAAGCACTATTAATAATTATTCTAATATAGATGGAGAGGCAGGTAACTATGCAAAAAAACATATGGTATATGGTAGGAAGGATAAGTTCTGTCTAATTTGTAATTATATGTTGGACACAAAATATATTGCACAAAGAAGTAGCTTCTACTGTAAAAAATGTCAAAAATTTTAAAAAATATACATAGTGATTTAGCTTTCACAAATAATTTAATAAACTGGGGAAAAAGTTTTGGTCGTAAAAATCTCCCTTGGAATCCCAGTTACGGGAAAAAAATTGATCCATATAAAGTTTGGCTTTCTGAAATAATGTTGCAACAAACTCAGTTTAGAACTGGTGTTAAATATTTTGAAAGGTTTATTAAACATTTTCCCAACGTAAAAAATTTAGCTGAATCAGAGATTGAAACTGTTTTGTCATTTTGGAGTGGACTAGGTTATTATGCGAGGGCAAAAAATATGCACAAAGCTGCGAAAATCATTTGCTCAGGTGGAAAAGTAAATTTTCCAAAATCTGCAAGTGATTGGAAAAAACTTCCCGGTATAGGATTTTCGACTGCTGCTGCCATATCTGCATTTACAGTTAATGAAAAACAACCAATAATGGATGCAAATGTCATAAGAATAGTTGCGAGACAACATAAACTTATAGAACGAATTGGTTCAGCAAAACTTCAAAAAAAAATCTTTATTATTTGTAGTAAACATCTACCAAAAAGTAATTCGGATATGCCTATTTACACTCAAAGCATAATGGATTTAGGGGCATTAATTTGTCGTCCTAAAGAACCGCTTTGCGATTTATGCCCAGTTTCAGAGTGTTGCCTCTCATTTTTAGAGGGAAAAGTGGGCAATTACCCAGTTAAAAAAAAGAAAGTATTCAAAAACATAAAGCGTGTAAGTTGGATAATTCCTCACACTCAGGATTCGATAGCATTGGTGCAGTCTAAGGATTCTAAACTTTGGGAAAATTTTTGGATTCCAATCGAAATTCAAGAAAACAATTTAATCCCTAAGAAGGCTTGTTTCCTTAAAAGATTTAAGTTGCCAATATCAAATTTTATTTTTGATATTTCAGTTTGGGGTATTCTTTGTAAGAGAAAAAATTTTGAGGGTGGTGTGAGATGGTTTAAAAATAGTAATTTAAATGAGAAACCTATCCCATCCTCTGTTAAGAAAGCAATTAGTTTTTTATAATAAATTCCTATGTCTAATTGAGGTTGTCCAATTTTTTTTTAATTCTTTTGCTAGTTCCTCCGTGCAAAACACAGATCTATGTCGCCCTCCTGTGCAGCCAATGGAAATGCAGAAATAACTTCGTTCTTTATGAAGATAAAAAGGTAACCATTTATTTAAAAAATTTAAGATTTCTGAAATTAAAGTGTTAGCCTTTTCTTGTTTTTTTAAAAATTTAACAACTTGATTGTCTTTGCCTGTTAAATCTTTTAAGTTATTTTCGTAAAAAGGATTAGGAATACAACGAGCATCAAATACCAAATCAGAATCAGGTGGGATCCCCTCTTTATAAGCAAAAGATTGGATAACAATAAGATTATTTTTAGGACTTAACTGAATTAATTCTCTTATTCTGTGTTTTAAATCTGATGGTTTAAGTCCACTTGTATCAATTTTGATTGAGACTTTTTCAATTTCACCCAACATGGACCTTTCAGCATCAATACATTCACCGATTGTGGGTGCCATATTTTCTTCATTATTTTGATTTGACAGGAAACTAAAGGGATGTCTTCTCCGAGTCTCGGAATACCTCTTGATCAAATATGTATTACTGGCACTAATAAATAGAGTTGTAAGGTTTTTTGTTTTTTCCTTTAGGGAAATTATTTCTGGTACAAGGAATTTCAGACTCTTTTCATCTCTTGCATCAATGGCAATAGCAATTTGCGTTCGATTTTGATTAGAAAGAACCTTAAGCAAAGAATCAACAAGAATAACTGGAATATTATCAACACAAAAAAACCCGGAATCCTCAAGAATTCTTAAAACCAAAGATTTGCCAGAACCTGAAAGACCAGTAACAATGAAAACATCCAAATTATTCATTCTTTTCTGAAGTCGATGAAGTTGACAAACCATCAAAGCTATTTTTATTTATTTCTTTTTTCTGTCGTTGAGCAAACTCTTGCATAGTATCTATTCCTCTAAGTTGAAGAATTGTATTTCTTACAGCAGCTTCAACCAAAACAGCTAGATTTCTTCCTGCAGCAACTGGTATTGTAACTTTTCGAATCTGGAGACCAAGAACGTTTTCATACAAATCCTCCAAAGGTAATCTGTCGTATTCATGAATAAGAGAGCGTCGCTCGAGGTGAACAATTAGTCTTAATCTGAACTTTCTTCTGATACTTGACTCGCCGAAAATAGTTTTTATGTTAAGAAGACCAAGACCACGAACCTCAATAAGATTTTTCAAAATATCTGGAGACTTCCCCTCAATAACTTCTGGAGCTATTCTAACTAGATCAATCGCATCATCTGCAACTAATCCGTGGCCACGAGTCAAGAGTTCAAGACCCAACTCACTTTTACCAAGTCCAGATTCTCCTGTAATTAAAACCCCTATTCCGAGTACATCAATGAATACTCCATGCATAGTAATTCTGGGGGCTAAGAGTTTGCCTAGCTGTATTCTTAATAGTTCAATTGTTGTAGCGGCTGATTGGGAAGTGGCAAGTAGAGGTATATTTTTACTCTTACATGAGTGTAATATGTCATTAGGTATTTCTTGATTTTCAGCAATAATTAGGGCTGGTGGTCTTGCAGAAAAAAGTTCGGAAGTTAAATAACTTCTACGTTGGGAATCCATTTGGTTGTAATAATTAATTTCGGGTTTTCCGAAAACATGAATTCTGTATGGATGTATTAGATTTAAATGTCCAACAATTTCAGCACTCTCAAATGATTCATCCTTTATGTATGTTTCACTATTCTGTTCTCCAACTAGCCAATTTAATTTTAAGAGATGATTATTGTAATTAAAAAACTCTCGAATGTTTAACATTAGACTAGCTTATCGGGGCATTACTTGGACGCCAAGTGTTAAGCTTAGAATATAAAGTCTGTGCATCTTTTGAATTATTTAACTCTGCTTTAAAAGCATTATCGGATAGCATCTCTGCAACTTCACCTAAAATTTCCAAGTGTTTCTGCGCAGCGTTAGTTGGAACTAATAAAAAAATAAGTAAATTTACTGGTAAGTTATCGTTGGCATCAAATGAAATTGAGGAGCTTAAGGATAAAACAACAGCAACAGCCTCTTTTATACCGTCAATTCTTCCGTGTGGAATTGCTATTCCATCTCCTAGACCAGTTGAACCAAGTCTTTCTCTTGCAAATAGCGAATCGAATACTTTGCTTCTAGAAATACCACATTTGGCCTCAAAAATTAAACCAGCGTATTCAAACACTCTTTTTTTACTAGTGGTTTCAACCCCAACAATAACTTGATCAACTTTTAAAATTTTAGCTAGCCTGTTCATCAGAAAAATTCCTAATAAATTTTCATATGATGCATTGCAACATAAACATTAAGAATTGTCTATACAAGTGATTTACCAGAGTGCACTGATTCATTGTGTATTTCTTTATAACGAATTACTTGTCTATCTAATTTATCTGCGATTAAATCAATTGCAGCGTACATATCTGAGTGTTCAACTTCAAGGTGCAAGTCTTTTTTTGGCAAATGAGTTGTTAACTCGATCTTACTAATCAACTTATTGACTTCTATCACGACATAAGCATCTATATCATGTGAGTAATGACGTTGTATTTTTGCAAATTTCTGAATTATGTAATCTCTTATGGCTGGAGTGACTGATATTTGATGTCCGGAAATCTTAAGATTCATAGTATTTTCTCCTCATCTTTTTTTTCTAATGCTGGCACTTGGGATTTTTAAAGATTCTCTATATTTTGCTACAGTTCTTCTTGCTATTACAATGCCAATTTCTCCAAATTTATTAGCTAAAATTTGATCGGAAAATGGCTTTTCTGAGTTTTCCTGTTCAACCCATTCAGTAATCTGTGCTTTTATGGCTGTACCTGAAGCTGAACCACCATCTTCAGTAAGAACATGACTACCAAAAAAATACTTTAATTCAAAACATCCAATTGGAGTAGCCACATATTTTTGATTAGTTACTCTTGAAACAGTGGATTCATGTAAATTGCACCTAGTGGCAACATCTCTTAAAACTAAGGGTCTCATAGCTCTTGGACCTAATTCAAAAAAATCCTGTTGTACTTCAACAATTGTTTTAGTAACTCTAAGTATTGTATCGAATCTTTGCTGAACGTTTTTCAACATCCAACGAGCCTCTTGCAATTGCTGATTTAAAGGTCCTTTTAAACTTCCATTGTTTTGAATTTCTTTTGCATAATTCTCATGAATTCTTACCTTAGGAAGCGCAGCATTATTCAATCTAGCTTGCCAAATTCCATCAGATCCTTTGTAAACAACAACGTCTGGAATTACTGTTATTGGGACTTCTCTCTTGAAAGCAGATCCTGGTTTGGGATTTAGCTGTTTAATCTTTAAATCGGCAGCATGAATCAAATCTCTCGTAAGCCCTGTTGCTTTAATAAGTCCTGAAATATTGTGTTGTGCTAAAAGTTGTAGGTGATCCGATAAGATTATTTGAGCTGCTTTTACTTCAGGTAATTTTTTTTCTTTTGTGTCCAACTGCAATAGTAAACATTCCGAGAGATCGCTTGCTCCTACTCCCTTGGGATCAAGACTTTGTAGTAGCTTAAGTCCAATATGCATTTCTTCAACAGATAACCTTTCTCCAAACTCATTTTCAAACTCTTGGGAAAAGGGTAACTCGAGTTCTTGAAGAGATTCTCTGAGATAACCATCAGGGTCTAAAGCTTGAATGAGAATTTCAACCCAAGTTCTTTCTTTTTTAGAAAGAGTCATTGTTCCTAGTTGTGAACGCAAATGTAAAGTCAATGTTATGGGGTCTTCATTTAAGTTTGTCCTTGAGTCTTCTCCACCATCAGTAATGTTATTCTTTCTTACTTTAATTTGCGACCACTCCTCAGCGTGATTTACTTCCTCGGTTGTAGAACTAGAGTAATAATCAGAAGTGTCTTCAATTTCGTTTTGAATAACGTTAGTCTCTTCTTTGTTACTTTGGGAGGAGACATCAGATTTCAAAATATCTGGTTCAGTGTTTGTTAAATCACTTGATTCAGACTTTTCAACATCATTGTGGTTAGAAACACTCTCTTGTATTTCATCCTTGGACGATGAGTTATCTTGCAGTTCCTCAACTTCAAGTAAAGGGTTAGTTGAGGCAGCCTCTTCCAATTCTTCATGTAGTTCAGTCGTGGAAATTTGAAGCAACCTTATTGCCTGCTGAAGCTGAGGTGTGAGAGCTAGCTGTTGTCCAGTTTTGATATTTAGACTAGTTTTCATATTCACATTCGGAAGTGTTCACCTAAGTATGCTTTCCTAACTTCAACATTACCAACTATTTCGTTTGGCATACCGCTAGAAAGTACCAAACCATCGTGAATTATCGTTGCTCTGTCACAAATACCTAACGTTTCCCTTACATTGTGATCAGTTATAAGTACTCCAATTTTTTGAGATTTTAGAAATCTGATAATCCTCTGTATTTCAATAACTGCTATTGGATCAACCCCTGCAAATGGTTCATCTAAAAGCAGAAATTGTGGATTACTGGCTAATGCTCTTGCTATTTCAACTCTTCTACGTTCTCCACCAGACAAGGTTTGTCCCATATTATGCTCAATACCTTTTATTTGTAAATCTTCAAGAAGTTTATTTTTAACAGCAAAAATTTCCTCTTCTGAAATACTTTTACCTTTATTATTTTTCTGTAATTCGAGAATAGCCATTATATTTTCACCAACGCTCATTCTTTTAAATATTGACGCTTCTTGTGGAAGATAAGCTAAACCTTTACAAGCACGAATATGGATAGGGTCACTAGTTATTGATTCATCGTTTAAAAAAATTTCTCCACAATCAGGGGGTATTAGACCAAGAATCATGTAAAAACAGGTTGTTTTTCCCGCACCATTAGGACCCAAAAGTCCTACTACTTCTCCACTCTTAACGTCTAATGATATGTCTTTCACTACCGGTTTTCTTTGAAAACTTTTTTTTAATCCTTTAGCATGGAGTCGATTTATTATTGACATATTTTCTAATCTTTGTTGGGTTTACGAGGCATCAATGTCATCCTAGTTCTGGTTTCACCAGGAATAGTTTCAGCCTTATAAATTTCAGTTAGACTGTTGTAACTTAATCTGTCACCTGAAACTTCATCTTTTGTTTCACCATTACTTTTCCTTTTAAGACTGGCATTTCCATACAAAAAAAACATGGACTTTCTTTCATCGTAGTCTAGTCTTTTGGCCTTACCCTCTATCCAATCGCCATCAGTCTCTCTTTTTTGTTTGAACTTCGCAGGATTACCAATAATATGACCGTATGATAATCCCTCACTAGTTTGTTTGAGTTCTAAAATATCACCTTTAATTGTCAGATTGTCTCTAATTAAAACTACATTTCCCTTGAAGGTAGTAACTAAATTTTTGTCATCATGTTTCAGTGAATCGGCATCGACTCTAAGTGGGGAAGTTTGTACTCCATTGGCAAAAACTTTTTTTTCGAAATGAAAAGTAACAAGTGAAAATAAAATAAGACTGATAGAAAATTTTTTAGAGATGGGAAGGTTTAATTTCATTTATTTTCTGTTCAGGGACGCATCATTGAGTATTGTGATGATTTTATTACTTTGATTTATTTTCATCCCTATACCCTTTAATTCATATAAATTAGTCTTTATTTTAACAGGCCCATCTGAATATGCAGTTTTAGACTTCAAATCAAATGTAGTATTGTTAGCTAATATCTCAAAACTTTTTGATGCCAAAGAGCTTTTTCTTGATATTTTAACATTTGTCTTTAAACGAATGATATCTCCCTCAGAATTTAGTGTTGCGGTATCTGAAGTTGCGTAAATTGGGTCATCAGGTCCTTCATAAAGTAGCAGGATAGGTCTAGTGAGTGTTGCCTCATTATTAACATCAAATGTTATCAATTTTGCCGACAAATGGCTTTGTAATTGGCCATTTTGCTCTGTTTGCCCAATTAAAACATTTGATAATGAAGCACTTGGGCCCTCATTTTCATAAGCACTAGTAGATGTTTTTGATAAATATTCGCTGAAAATTGCTGTAATTAATGCAAGCGAGAGGAAAATAATCAAGGAAATGAAACTTCCGATCCATTCTCTCCATTTATTCATGAATTTCTAGTATTAAATCACAAAGCTCTCTTACAGCTCCTTGTCCACCTTGCTTGAAAGATATCCAATCTGCAGCATCTTTTGTTTGCTCGCATGCATTTGGTACACTTGCTGAAAAACCAACTCTTTTGAAAAGTTCTAAGTCTGGCAAGTCATCTCCCATATGTCCACAACTGTAAGGATCTACATTATTTTCTTCAGCCCAATTTTCAAATGCTAGAACCTTATTAGAAACATTTAACATCAATGTTTTGATCCCTAACTCTTTTGCTCTTTTTCGAGTTGCCAAATGGTCTCTGTTGCTGATTAGTCCAACACCAATGCCAAATTTTCTTAACTCTTTTATCCCGTGCCCATCAAGGACATTAAATTTTTTTAATTCTTCTCCACTATTCGAAAAATAAAGACTACCATCAGTTAGGATTCCATCAACATCAAAAAACATCCATTTAAGTCTTTTAATTTTTTCTGTAATCAAATCATTAAAACTTGTTTTTTTCATATAATTTTTGCCTCTAGCAAATCATGAATACCAACAGCTCCAATTAATTTCTTTTCTTCAACAACAAGAAGATGGTTTATTCTATTCTTCTCCATCAAGTGCGCTGCTTGACTTGCTAATGCATTTGCAGATATCACCTGAGCGCCTGTGGTCATCACTTGGTTGACATTAGAAGTTTGAATATTCATGCCCTTGGAAATCAATCTTCTCAAATCTCCATCAGTAATTATTCCAATTACATGATTATTTCTATCAACAATACATGTCATCCCCATTCTTTTAGCACTCATCTCAATTAAAGCTTCAGTCAATGAGGAGCCACTTATAACTACTGGAAGTTCTTTGCCAGTCCTCATAACTTCGGAAACATGAATTAATAATTTTCTTCCAAGTGCTCCTGCCGGGTGGGTTCTTGCAAAATCATCTGCCTTAAAGCCCCTCATCTCCAATAACACTACAGCTAATGCATCTCCCAAGGCAAGTGCGGCAGTCGTACTTGCAGTTGGTGCTAAATTTAAAGAACAGGCTTCAGTCGTAACTGATGCGTTGAGGTGAATATCTGAAAGGGTAGCAAGACTAGAATTTGGATTACCGGTTAAACTAATCAATTTTGAACCTAATCTTTTAAATAAGGGTGCAAGCTTACAGAGTTCCTCAGTTTCACCAGAATATGATATGCCAACAACAATGTCTTCGCCTCTGACCATACCCAAATCTCCGTGCTGTGCTTCAGCTGGATGGAGAAAAAAAGAGGATGTTCCCGTGGACGCTAGGGTTGCAGCAATTTTGTTACCAATATGGCCAGATTTTCCTATTCCGGTTACCACTACTCTTCCTTTACATGCAAAAATTGTACGAACTGCATCAATAAATTTCTTGTCCAACTTTTTAGAAAGATTAATCACCTCTTTAGATTCTATTTCCAAAACTTTTTTTGCCGTTTTCAAAATTTCATCAGATGAATACTTTGTTTTTAAATTTTCCATGATCAACACTTAATCTAAACAATATAACTAAATTAAAACATTTATGGCCACTAATAGCATAATAAGATTTCAGGGACTCAGCTTTAGTTATGATTCCAGAACAATAATAAATAATCTAGATTTTTCAATACCAAAAGGTAGTGTTGTTGCAATTATGGGAGGATCTGGAGTTGGTAAAACCACGTTGCTTAAGCTAATAGCTGGTTTGATTCCATCAAAAAAATCTCAGATTAAGGTTTTTGGTCAAGATATATCACTTTTGAGTTTTAAAGAGAAAAATAATTTACGAAAACGAATTGGATTATTATTTCAATTTGGAGCTCTTTTTACTGATCTTTCATGTTTTGAGAATGTTGCTTTCCCACTTCGAGAACACTCAGCACTTTCATCATCGTTGTTGAAAACAACAGTAATGTTGAAATTGGAATGTGTTGGATTAAGGGGTGCTGCTAATCTTATGCCCTCTGAAATTTCAGGGGGTATGTCAAGAAGAATTGCTTTGGCAAGAGCAATTGCTCTCGACCCTGAATTAATTCTTTATGATGAACCGTTTTCAGGTTTAGATCCAATATCATTGGGTGTTACGGCAAATTTAATTAGAAAATTGAATGATGCATTGGGATCGACATCTGTCATTGTGACGCACGATGTTTTTGAAACTTTCGAAATAGCCGACCATATTTTTCTTTTGGGACCCTCGAAAAATGGGGCGGTGCTTGTTGGTTCCGGATCCCCAAAAGAAATTACTGATAACAAAGATTCGTATGTTCAGCAGTTCATTCAGGGAAATCACAATGGCCCAATAGAATTTCATTATCCAACAGAATCTAAAAAATTTTTTTTTTATAAATAAAACAATTAGACATGTTAAAAATTTTAGAAATGATTAATAAATTCCTTAAGATAATTGAAAACTTTGGTCAGTTTTTGATTTTGTTATGTAGTTTGTTAACTAAGTTATTTTCATTGAATCAAAGGTTGCATTTTGTAAATTACCAAATAAGATTCTTAGGAAGTTTTTCTCTTGGGATAATAATTATTTCAGGACTTTTTGTAGGTTTAGTTTTGGGTTTGCAAGGTTACTACACACTTAGAAGATATGGTTCTGAAGAAGCTTTAGGCCTTTTAGTTGCACTTTCTTTAGTAAGAGAGTTAGGGCCTGTAGTTTCGGCCTTGTTGTTCTCGGGCAGAGCAGGCACTTCCCTTACCGCTGAGATTGGGCTTATGAAAGCTGGTGAGCAGCTTTCAGCGCTTGAAGCAATGGGTGTTAGTCCTTTAGAAAGAATACTGTATCCAAGATTTATTGCAGGTGTAATAGTTGTTCCTCTGTTATCTTGTCTATTTTCAGCTGTTGGAATTATGGGCGGTTGGATGGTTGGTGTGTTATTGATAGGTGTTGACTCAGGAGCTTTTTGGTCGCAAATGTCAGATGGTGTTAATTTCTGGGGTGATGTTGTTAATGGATTCGTAAAAAGCTTAGTTTTTGGAGTGCTTATCACTCAAATCGCATTATTTATGGGTTACACAGCAAAACCAACCCCTGAAGGTGTTTCAGCGGCAACAACTAAAACCGTTGTTGTAAGTTCATTTTCTGTACTTGGTACAGACTTTATTTTAACTGCGCTTATGTTCAATTAAAATGTAGTATTGTATGTTGTTTTATGTGGATTTAATTTTATCAACCTATATTATTATGATTAATAAGATAAATTTTTCAGTTGGTGTTTTTTTTATACTAGGTATTATTTCTTTGTTGTTTCTGTCGCTTAATGTTAGTAATTTAGTCGGTTCTAGTATAGATGCAGAATACCAGCTTTCAGCTTATTTTGACGACATTGGAGGATTGAAACCAAGAGCGGCTGTCAGAAGCTCCGGAGTTCTGGTAGGAAGAGTTCACAGTATCCAATTTGATAGCAATAGATACCAAGCAAAGGTGATCATCGATATGCAACGTGGTGTAAAATTTCCAAATGATAGTTCCGCGACCATTTTAACTTCCGGTTTATTAGGTGAAAAATATATCGGGATTACACCTGGTGCGGAAATTGGTTTTTTAAAAGATAATGATGTTATAACAATGACCCAATCTGCAGTTATTTTGGAGAATATTATTTCACAATTTTTATATAATCAAAGTTCTGAAAAGTCCAATTCTGAGAGTTTAGAGGGTTCTAACGAGCTTTGAGTAATTGCATTTGAAATAAAAAAAATTTAATGGGGTATCTATGCTATTAAACACAAGATTTATTAAAATTGCATTCTATTTAATTTTGGTGCAAATCTTGTCAGGTTGTGCTGGCCTATCTCATTCTGGTAGCAATGATCCTAGAGATCCCTTTGAAAGTGTCAACAGAAGTATATTTCATTTTAATGATGAAGTTGATAAAGCAATTTTGAAACCTCTGGCTGTTAACTATGAAAAATTTTTTCCTGAGGTTGTTAGAAAAGGAGTTTCAAATTTTTTTGGCAATCTTTCCGATTTAGTAACTTCAATACAGCATTTCTTACAGTTAGATTTTGAGAAATCATCTTCTTCTGCCTCTAGATTTTTCATTAATTCTACTGTGGGTATTTTGGGTCTCAGGGATGTTGCTTCGGGATTGGGAATTCCTAAAACTGAGGAGGATTTTGGACAAACTTTTGGATCCTATGGAATAAAACCTGGTCCATACATTGTTTTGCCTTTTTTTGGTCCTAGCACTGCTAGAGACGGTATAGGCAAGGTTATGGACATCCTTGTTGATCCTTTTCAAACATCCGTTAAAAATAATCCAGAAAGGTTTGTCGGTAACTCATTGAGGGTCATTGAAACTAGAGCTTCATTACTTTCTGCTGAGCAGGCTTTTGAAGCACTTGCATTTGACAGATATGTTGGAGTTAAAAATGCATATTTGGCTAATCGTAAAGCTAAAATAGATGAATAATTTTTTAGGGTTTGCAAAAAACCTCTCAGTTTTCAATTTTTCTTTGATATTGCTATTTCTAAGTTATAACTTTGCTGCAGCATTAGTCTTTGCACAAGAATTACAAAACACCCCTGAAAAAATAATTTCTAAAATTACTGGTGAAATACTTAACGAAATTAAAAATGATCCTGACTTAGCAGCCGGCGACTGGGAAAAAATAAATAAGCTGGTTGATACTAAAGTCATGCCTGTCATAGATTTCAAAAAAATGACTTCTTTATCAGTTGGAAGACATTGGAGAAACGCGACGTCTGAACAAAAATCCAAACTCATGAATGTTTTTAGAGAACTACTATTACTGACATATGCAGGTGCAATTCGGTACGCTGATAAAGCAGATATGAAAATTTTACCTCCTAGAAGGGATCCTAAAGACACAAATGTTGTTGTTAGGACAAGGGTTACAGTTCCTGGCAGACAGGCAGTTCCTATCGACTATAGGTTAAAAAAAACAGATGCTGGCTGGAGAATATTCGATTTGAATGTTTTAGGGCTTTGGTTAGTAGAAAATTATCGTTCTCAGTTCAGCCAGATTGTCAATAGAGAAGGAATTAAAGGTCTAATCTTTGCAATTGAAAATAAAAATAGGTCTTTAGCTAAGAACAAAAAATAAATTTATCCTGCTAAAAATATAAATTGAAAAATGAGCTTTTAAATCTAAAACTTTCTGGTGAAATAACTTGGAGGCTTGCTCAAGTTCACTTAGATAAAAAAATTTATGAATTGAACAATTACTTTTCATCTGAAAATTTTGATTACAGAAACGATTCCTTAGAAATATACATAGATTTAAATGATGTAACAAAAGTTGATATGTCAGCCTTAGCATTAATTATTGAAATTGAAAAAAATGTAAATATTATGATTAAAGAAAAAAATCTCTTCGAAATTGTTTGGTTAAATGTTCCTCCAGATTTACTCGCTCTTGCAAATTTATGTGGTCTTGAGCAGGAACTAAATTTTAAATGACTGATGCAGTAGTTTTTTATAGCTTAAAAAAATACTTTGGAGAAAAAAAAAATCTAGTTAAAGCGTTAGATGATGTTTCTTTTTCTGTTAACAGTGGAGAATTTTTCGGTTTATTAGGACCTAATGGGGCTGGAAAAACAACCTTAATTAATATATTGGGTGGACTTACATCGCCAACTTCTGGATCTGCAAGCATCTTTGGAACTGACGTATTAAAAGACCCTCAAAATGTTAGAAGATCTGTTGGAATTGTCCCACAGGAATTGGTGTTTGATCCTTTTTTTACAGTAAGAGAGTCTCTAGAGATTCAGTCAGGTTTTTTTGGTTTAAAAAAAAATGATCTTTGGATTGATGAGTGTTTATTTGAACTTGGACTAGAAGAAAAAAGTAAATCAAATATGAGAAGCTTGTCAGGTGGGATGAAGAGAAGAGTTTTAATTGCTCAAGCTCTTGTTCACAGGCCACCAGTAATAATTTTGGACGAACCAACTGCAGGAGTAGATGTAGAATTAAGAGAAAGTTTATGGATATTTGTTAACAAGTTAAATAAATCTGGCCATACTATAATTTTAACCACTCATTACCTCGAGGAAGCTGAACAGTTGTGTTCAAGAGTTGCTTTTATGAACAAAGGAAAATTGTCTTCGATCCAGAAAGTATCTGATTTTGTCAATCAACCAGGTGGCATAAAGAAGGTTTTTAAACAGAACTTAAAATAGTATAAGGATTTAATTTAATGAGCCCTGATGATATCAAAAAATCTATATCCGAAAATTTAGATTGCGAATCATTGACCGTTGATGGTGATGGAGTTCATTTTGAAGCTCAAATTGTAAGTAACAAATTTTCAGGTGTTAGCAGGGTTGGTAGACATAAGATGGTATACCAAATTTTAGGTGACAAAATGAAAGTTGAAATTCATGCTTTATCTATAAAGGCTTACACAGTGAGAGAGTGGAAAGAAAAGTTGAGTGGAAAAATTTAGAATTTGTGGTCCGTCTAAACTCTTTGGAGAAATTTCAATTGGCGGGGCAAAGAACGCTGCACTGCCAATACTTTGTGCCTCTCTTTTAACCTCCGAATCTGTGGAAGTGTTTAATGTACCAAACTTGCGAGACGTTTCAACAATGTTTGCACTACTCAGAAAATTGGGAGTTAAAGTAAACTTTGACTCCTCAGAGAGTAGATGCCAAATAAGAGCAGAATCTTTATTATCCTCTGAGGCTTCATATGATTTAGTAAAAACTATGAGAGCATCGATTTTAGTTCTTGGACCTTTGTTGGCCAGATTTGGGGAGGCTAAAGTGAGTCTTCCAGGAGGGTGCGCTATTGGTCAGAGACCGGTAGACCAACATATAAAAGGTCTTAGATTGTTGGGTGCCCAAATTGAACTTGAAAACGGATATATTAAGGCCAAGGCAAAAAAACTTGTCGGAACAAACATTACCAATGAAGTGGTCACTGTTACCGGAACTGAAAATCTAATGATGGCTTCTACTTTAGCAGAGGGTATAACTGTAATTGAGAATGCTGCTCAAGAGCCTGAAATAATTGATTTGGCAAACTTCCTTAGATCAATGGGGGCTAATATTGTTGGCGATGGAACCAATACCATTGAAATAGAGGGAAAGAAAAGACTAACCAGTACCGCTCATAATATTATTTCCGACCGAATAGAGGCTGGAACTTATATGTGTGCAGTAGCTGCCTGTGGAGGCGACGTATATATAAAAAATATTGACTCCTCATATATGGGAATGACCTTACAGAAACTCAATGAGTGTGGAGGCAAAATAACTGAAGATAAAAAAGGCATAAGGGTAAAATTTTCAGGTAAACCAAAGCCAGTTAACTTTCAAACTGCTCCTTTTCCAGGTTTTCCTACAGATATGCAAGCACAATTTATGGCTGTTAACTCGATTGCAGAGGGAACATCCATCATAAAGGAATGTATTTTTGAGAATAGGTTTATGCATGTTCAAGAAATGCTTCGCTTAGGAGCAAAAATAAGTGTCAGGGGGGGGGACTGCTTTTGTTACTGGAGTTGATTTTTTGAAAGCTGCTGGGGTCATGGCAACTGATTTAAGGGCTTCTGCTAGTTTGGTTATCGTGGCTATGACTGCTGTAGGTTTTTCTATCATCGACAGAATTTATCATCTTGATAGAGGTTATGAACAAATGGACAAAAAACTCAATTCTTTAGGAGCAGATATTGAAAGGATAAAAGATTGATAACACTTGCAATCCCAAAAGGGCGTATTTTCGATGATGTATTACCTTTATTAAATAAAATAGGAATTGAGCTTTTTGAAAGCCCAGATTTATCAAGAAAACTTATTGTTCAAACTAAAGACTTAAATTTAAGACTACTCATTGTGAGGGCTACCGATGTTCCAACATATGTTCGTTTTGGGGCTGCTGATATGGGCATAGTTGGATCAGATATTCTTTTTGAAACATCAGTAGATGGTTTATATCAGCCAGTAGACCTAAAAATTGGGGCATGTAGATTATCCTTAGCCGCTCCGGAAGGTTTGGATTTTGACGCTTTGATCTTAGATGGAAAAAAAATAAGAGTAGCAACAAAGTACCCCAAACAAACTTTAGAATTTTTTTCAACAAAAAGGGTCCAGGTGGACATCATAAAATTATATGGTTCAATGGAGTTGTCTCCACTTGTTGGTTTGTCTGATGTTATTGTAGATTTGGTCTCTACTGGAAAAACTTTAAGTGCAAACGGGCTAGTGGAAATTGAAGTTATAAAGTCAATCACATCCAGATTAATTGTTAACAAGGCCTCATTTAAAATGAAAAATAATTTACTAGATAAATATATTTATGCTTTATCATCAGCAAAAAAAGGGTAGATAGAAGAAAATGAAACTCAAAAATAATTCAACTCCCTTAATAAAAGTTTTAGATGCATGCGACGAGAATTTTGAAAATGAATTGAATATGCTTCTTGATTTTGAATCAAAAAACAATAAAACCCTCAATGAAAAAGTAGAGGAGATTATCGAATGTATTAAGGTTAATGGGGATAGTGCACTAATCAAATACTGCGAAGAATTTGACAAATATAAGGTTTCCTCAACCGAAGAGTTAAAAATAGATAAGAATACAATGAGAGAGACATATAATTCCATTGATTTTGAAGACAGAAGTTCCCTTAATACAGCAGCAAACAGGATATACAAATTTCACGAGAGACAAGAACTCCATGGATTTTCTTACACCGACGAATTTGGGTCCGAAATTGCCATGAAAGTTCTTCCCATTGAAAAAGTAGGAATATATGTGCCTGGAGGAACTGCAGCATATCCATCATCAGTCTTGATGAATTCAATACCTGCTAGGGTTGCCAATGTTAAAGAGATAACAATGACAGTTCCTTCACCAAATGGAAAACTAAATCCAATGGTCATTGCTGCTGCACATCTAGCTGGTGTTGACAAAATATATAAAATTGGAGGTGCTCAGGCAATTGCGGCTTTGGCCTATGGCACTGAGAGTATTTCTAGGGTTGATAAAATTGTAGGACCTGGCAACTCATTTGTTGCTGCAGCAAAAAAGCAAGTTTATGGAGTTGTTGGAATTGATATGATTGCTGGTCCGTCTGAGATTTTAGTTATTTGTGATGGAAAAACTAATCCAGATTGGATTGCTTTGGACCTTTTTTCTCAGGCAGAGCATGATGAATCAGCGCAGTCGATCCTCTTAACTGATAACTGGGGTTTTCTCGAGGAAGTATACGAGTCAATGGAAAAACTTTTACCAAAGATGGATAGGGAATCTATTATCAAAACTTCTTTAATTAATAGAGGAGCTTTAATTTATGTTGAAAACTTAACAAAAGCATGTCAAATTGCAAACAAAATTGCTCCTGAGCATTTGGAACTATGTGTCGAAAATAGTAAAAACTGGTCAAAGTCAATTTCTAATGCAGGATCAGTCTTTTTGGGAAAATACTCCTCTGAGGCTCTTGGTGATTATTGCGTTGGTCCGAATCATGTTTTGCCTACATCTGGATCCGCTAGGTTTTCATCAGGTTTAAGTGTCCATGACTTTAAAAAGAGAATGAGCGTTACGTCAATATCCGAAAGTGGTGCGAATGCACTTGGCAGGGTTGCCTCAAAACTTGCTAAAGGGGAAAGGTTGTCAGCTCATGCATTAGCCGCTGAAGCTAGAATAAAAAAACCAATTTAAGTTTAATAAAGTTAACTATTAATAACTAGACTACTTAATTCATCTAAAAGTTTTTTGCAATCATTGAAGCTTCCAACTGTAATTCTTACCCAGTTTCTAATCTTAAAATCCTTAAATACTCTGATAAGAATTTTCCTTTTTTTTAACTCTTCAAATATTTTCTTAGCTCTATATGAAGAATGGCTTGCAAGTATAAAATTTCCTTTTGATGGAATAACTTTAAAACCTATCTTCACTAATTCTTTAGTTAAAAATTCACGATTTTTAATCACTTTTTTTCTGTTTGAATTAAACCAATCTTTGTCACTCAAAGATGCAATTCCAGCAATAGATGCAAGTCGATCAACAGGATATGAATTAAAACTGTTTTTTACGCGATTTAAAGCTTCGATCAAGCTTTCATTTCCAATAACAAACCCAAGCCTAATACCAGCCAATCCTCTGGACTTTGAAAAGGTTTGAACCACTAAAATATTATGGTATTTTTTTATTAGAGGAATACAAGATTCAGTTCCATAATCTACATAGGCCTCATCAATTACGAAAATTTTTTTTGGATTTTTGAGCAAAAAACTTTCAATATATTTTCTTGTGAGATTTTTACCAGTAGTTGCATTAGGGTTAGGCAGTAATACGGAATTTGTAGTTGAATCAATGTGGTTTAAGTTAACTGAAAATTCCTCTGATATTTTTATTACAGAAATATCTACTTCAAAAAGTTTCGCTAATGATGGGTAAAAACTATACGTTATTTCAGGAATTGCAAGCTTACCACGTTTAGAAAAAAATGCATGGAAACAAAAGGCTAAAACTTCATCTGAGCCATTACCTACAAAGATATTTTCGGATTTAACTTTGAAATTTTTTGCTATTGCATTTTTTAATTCCTTGCTGTGTGGATCTGGGTAAAGCCGTAAATCTGATTTATTATTTTTTAAATTATCAAAAATAGCTTTTTTAACCTTTTTACTTGGAGCATCAGGGTTTTCATTTGTATTTAATTTAATATAATTGTTTTCTTTGGGCTGTTCTCCGGGAGTATATGGTGACAATTTGTTGACGTTTGGATTCCAAAATTTTTTTGATAATCTTCGTTTTGACATAATTAACCCATTTGACCTGTATTATTAACTTTTAATTTAGAACATATATTTAAAATGCGTACATCTGAGATTAACAGAGAAACTAGTGAAACTTCGATTCAAGTATCTTTAAATCTTGACGGCACCGGTATTGGTGAATTTAAAACTGGAATCCCATTTTTAAATCACATGCTAGACCAGATTGCTAGGCATGGCATGATTGATTTGAAGGTAATAGCCAATGGTGATTTGGAAGTTGATGCGCATCATACTGTTGAAGATGTTGGCATTAGTCTTGGACAGGCGGTTTCCAAATCTTTAGGAAATAAAGCTGGCATAACTAGGTTTGGTTTTGCATATGCACCCCTAGATGAGGCTTTATCTAGAACAGTAATTGATGTCTCTGGCCGACCAGGTTTAGAATTTAGATGTAATTGGAAGAGACAAATGGTTGGTGATTTTGATTTGGATCTTATTAATGAATTCTTTCAGGGTTTTGTCAACCATTCTTTTATTACTGTACATGTTGATAACCTATTTGGTAACAATGCTCATCATCAATGCGAAAGCATATTTAAGTCTTTTTCAAGAGCCTTGAGAGTTGCAGTTAGCATTGAATCAAACTCAAATCCTTCACATATTCCTTCCACAAAGGGCATTCTATAGTTTAAAGATGAAAACTCATACAAATGATTGCAGTTCTTGATTTAGGTACAGGTAATATTAGAAGTATTTTTTTGGCACTTCGTGCTGTTGCGCCTCACGAAAATATTAGTGTGACGTCGGATCTACAGAAATTAAAAAAAGCAAATAAAATTGTTTTTCCAGGACAAGGCTCTATGAACGGCTGTGTCGAAAAACTTAGAACTAATGGATTATTCGATGAAATTACTAAAGTTATTTCTGACAAACCTTTTCTTGGAATCTGTCTTGGAAAACAAATTCTTTTCGAAAGGTCGGAAGAAGGAAATAGCCTTGGCCTTGGAATTTTTGAAGGTAGTGTGAAAAAATTCAAAAGTAACATGGAGAGTAATATTAACTTGCGTAAACAATTTAAGATTCCACATATGGGTTGGAACCAAGTTAAAATAGTAAAAAAACATTATGTTTTCAAGGGTTTTCAAGAATCTATAAACGGTGACCAGAATGTTTCAAATTGGTTTTATTTTGTCCACAGCTTTTTTGTTCAACCATCAGATTCAAAGATAATCCTTGCGCATACTTGTTATGGTCGAAATTTTACTAGTGTTATTGCAAAAGATAATATTATTGCCACTCAGTTTCATCCTGAAAAAAGTGCTAAGTCTGGACTTTTATTTCTTAAAAATTTTGTCTCTTGGAATTTATAAGTTTTTTTTGATTTTTAATTCAGCATAAATTATTTACTTTATATCGGAGTGCATACTACATGACTTTTCTATTAATACCTGCTGTTGATTTAAAAAATGGTCAATGTGTGAGATTAAGACAAGGGGAGTTCGACGATGTCACTGTGTTTTCTGATGAGCCTGCTGAAGTTGCCAGTGGATGGGTTCGAAAAGGTGCAAAAAGAATCCATGTTGTTGACCTCGATGGAGCTTCTTCAGGTAAACCGATCAATAACTTTTCAATTAAAAAGATAATTGAAAAGGTAGGTAGTAACATTCCTATTCAAGTAGGAGGTGGTATTAGAGATATGGATACCATTGAGAAAACCCTTGATAAAGGTGTTGCATATGTTGTTATAGGCACAGCTGCAGTTAAAAACCCTGGATTACTTAGGGACGCTTGTGCTGCATTTTGGGGTCACATAATAGTTTCGATTGATGCAAAAGATGGAAGAGTTGCAACAGACGGTTGGAGTAAGCTTTCTGGTCATAAAGTAATTGATTTAGCAAAAAAATATGAGGATGATGGAGTGGAGGCTATCTTGTACACCGACATTGGAAGAGATGGAATGTTAACCGGGGTAAATCTTGAGGCAACACTTAAACTTGCTCAATCAATAACAATACCTATCATAGCTTCTGGGGGTGTTGCAAATATGGCCGACATCAAGAGTCTTTGCGAAATTGAGTCGGAGGGGGTAATGGGTACCATTTTGGGCAGATCAATTTACGAGGGGAAAATAGATTTTGAGCAAGCTCAAAATTTTGTTGATGATTATGCGGATTAAAAGATAATGCTCGCAAAAAGAATTATCCCTTGTTTAGATGTGGATGAAGGCAGAGTTGTCAAGGGAGTTAATTTTGTTGATTTGATAGATGCTGGTGATCCTGTCGAGATTGCAAGAAAATATGATCAGGATGGGGCAGATGAAATAGCTTTCTTAGATATAACTGCATCGTCCGACAACAGAGAAACAATTTTAGAAATTATTGAAAAAGTCTCAGAGAAAGTTTTCGTACCACTTACCGTAGGTGGTGGAATAAGAACACCAGATGACGTAAGAAAAACGTTGTTGGCTGGAGCTGATAAGGTTAGTATTAACTCGGCTGCAGTCGAAAATCCAGACTTAATTATTGAATGTTCAAAAAACTTTGGCTCTCAATGTATTGTTGTTGCCATAGACGTTAAGATGAACGTGGAGAAAAATTATTGGGAAGTTTTTACCCATGGAGGAAGGAAACCAACTGGAATTGACGCAATTGACTGGGCTTCAAAAATGGCATGTTTCGGAGCAGGGGAGCTATTACTCACTAGCATGGATAAAGACGGTACTGGCAAAGGTTTTGATTTAAAAATGACAAAGGAGATTTCTAGTGGAGTTGAAATCCCTGTTATTGCATCTGGAGGTGTGGGGTCACTTCAAGACCTCTTTGAGGGGTTAACGGCTGGAGAAGCTTCAGCAGTTTTAGCAGCGAGTATATTTCATTTTAATAAATGTTCAATCAAAGAAGCTAAGTCTTTTTTAAAAAAACGGGGGGTTTGTGTGCGCTTGGATTGAGAAAATATCCTTCAATGACAAAGGCTTAGTCCCCGCTATTGCTCAGGATTACAAAACTGGCAAAGTATTGATGCTGGCTTGGATGAATAAAGAGTCAATCCAAGAGACAGTTGCTTCAGGAAAAGTAGTTTATTACTCTCGCTCAAGGTCAAAATTATGGACAAAAGGTGAAAAGTCTGGACATTTCCAATATCTTTGCGAAATAAAGTTGGATTGTGATGGAGATACTGTACTGTTAAAAGTTAGACAAGAGGGAGGTATTGCTTGTCACACCGGCAGAGGTTCTTGCTTTTTTTTAAAACTAGTTAATTCTGAATGGAAAAAAGATGAAAATATAATTAAAACTCCTAGTGCTATATATAATCCACAAAAAGATAAGTAGGATACATAAAAAATTGGACACAAACAATTCAAAGAAATTTAATGTTGTAGAAAGATTGGCTTTAAAAATTAAGTCAAACAAAGACCTTAAACCTACAGATTCTTACGTGTCTAAATTAATTAATGCCGATGATGATTTAATCCTAAAAAAAATTGGAGAAGAAGCTGTTGAAGTTATTTTAGCTGCAAAAAGTGGCTCTAAAAAAAATTTGATTCATGAATCAGCCGATCTTTTTTTTCATATTTTGGTCTTATTTCAAGATTATGACATTACACTTGAAGATGTATGTCAAGAACTCGAAAAACGTGAAGGAAAATCAGGCATAGATGAGAAAAATTCGAGGACGCAGCTTAAAAAACAGAATGTTTAATTTTTTAAAATAAACATCACTATAATTAATTGTGGGAAAATTGAGTTAGAGGAGGCATTTAATTTGCTTAAGCATTTTTTGTCTCTAATTAAGTGACAATGCTTCTTGAGGGTTTGGATCAGATAATATTACTTTTTATTATAAACTTTTAAATGTTTGGAGTTCGTATGGGTTCTTTTAGTATATGGCATTGGCTTATTGTATTGTTGGTAGTAGTGCTTGTTTTTGGTACAAAGAAACTTAGAAATATGGGCACTGACCTTGGTAGTGCTGTTAAGGGTTTTAAAGATGGTTTAAAGGAAGGTAAGACACCTGACATACCGGAAGTTAATACCACAAAAGAGAAATTATCAACTACTAAACAAAACTCTGACAATACAATAAATGTCGAAGTGAAAGACAAATCCTAATTTGTCTAAATTCTTTGGCGAAATGTAAGTGTTTGATATAGGAATTACAGAACTAATTATTGTTTCTGCAATAGGTTTAATAGTTTTGGGTCCCGAAAGGTTGCCTTTATTATTCAGAACTATAGGAAGTCTATTAGGCAGAGCTCAAGCATACGTTTCTGATGTCAAAGATGACATACAAAAACAAATAGAATTGGAAGAATTAGCAAAGGCTAAAAAATCAATTACTAGTTTCAGTTCAGAAATTTCCGATGAAATTTCCTCACTCAATGGTGTAATATCAGAGACCTCACAAACCATTAGTAAAAATATTAATATAAAAGGAACAACTGAAACTGACAAAAAGTTTGGTTTTTACATGGGTTCTTCAGTTATGACATGGCCTGAAGAAAACTCTTATGTCCGATTACGTGATCGTTTAAGAGAACGAACAAGACAAAGATTCTTAAAAAAAAGAAAATTGCGTTGAAAAAACAAGAAAATGAACTAGCAGAAGAGGGCTTTACTTCTCATCTTTTTGAGCTCAGAAGCAGAGTTATTAAAGCCTTCTCTGTTTTCATAATCAGCTTCTTATTACTCGTTTATTGGGCCCCTGACATATACTCAATTTTTGCTTTGCCTTTAGTGAGGGTTTTGCCAATTGGAACATCAATGATTGCGACTGACGTAGCAGCGCCTTTCTTTGTACCAATAAAAATTACCATGCTTGTTGCATTTGTATTATCACTCCCTTTTATTTTGTGGCAACTATGGATGTTTGTATCACCGGGGCTATACGACCATGAAAAGAAACTTGCTATTCCAATAGTTCTTAGCAGTTTTTTGTTGTTTCTTTTAGGTATGGCTTTTGCCTACTTTGTTGTATTCCCAGCGGTATTTGGTTTTGTTTCTTCGTACACTCCTGAAAATGTAGAAATGGCTACAGACATCGACAAATATTTCAGCTTTGCAATTTCATTATTTTTTATATTTGGTTTGTCTTTTGAAACTCCTGTCGTTCAAATGATATTGGTTAGAATGGAGTTAGTGAGTTTAGAAAAGATGATTGCATTTAGACCATACTTTATAGTTATATCCTTCGTTATTGCTGCCATCGTAACTCCGCCAGACGTAATTTCGCAACTGATGCTCGCAATTCCTTTATGTTTCTTATTCCAAATAGGAATTTGGCTTTCATCTTGGTTTGAAAGAGAAAAAAGCGAGAATTAGAATGAAAATCATACCGTTTAAATTTATTTAGGACGTTCCCCAATTATCGTTGGCATGGTTAGTTTTTTTCCATTTCTGACTACTTCTATGTCGACTTTTGAACCTGGTTTAATATTGGCGACTTTTGATAATAAATCTTCCTTATTGAGAACAGACGACTCTCCTATTTTAATAACTATGTCACCAGGAATTAATCCAGCTTTGTCAGCAGGCCCATTAGTAACGATTCTATTTATAAATGCCCCATTTATGGAATTAAGTTTGAGACCTCTAGCGATGCTCTCTGTAACCTGGGCTGGTTGAACACCTAAAAAACCCCTGGTAACTTTCCCATCTACTAAAATACTTTTTAATACTACCTCGACTGTAGATGTAGGTATAGCAAAACCAATCCCTACACTCCCTCCAGATTGGGAATAAATAGCTGTATTGATTCCAATTAAATGCCCTTTACTATTAACTAATGCACCTCCAGAGTTCCCAGGGTTTATTGCAGCATCAGTTTGAATAAAATTTTCAAATGTATTGATATTCAATTTGTTCCTTCCCAGACCACTAATAATACCTTGTGTTGCTGTTTGACCAACACCAAATGGATTTCCTATTGCAAGAACCGTGTCTCCCACAAAAACTGATTTTGACTCACCAAAGATAATTTTGTTTAAACCAGTCAAATTAACCTGTAAAACCGCGAGGTCTGTTTCGGGATCAGTCCCAACTATTCTGGCTCCAGCTTTTCTTCCATCAGCTAATGCAATTTCAATTTTGTCAGCTTTTTCTATTACATGATGATTTGTTATTATATTGCCTTTATTATCAACAATTACACCAGAACCCAATCCAGTTTTTGGCTGATTATTGGGATTTGCAAGGTTGAACTCTTCACTAAAAAATTTTTGAAAAAAAGGATCATTTAATAATAAATTGTGAGGATTTGTGATTTTATTTTGCGTAGTGTAAATGTGAACAACAGAGGGCATTGCTCTCGCGGCCGCATATCTTAAGTTATTTGACTTAAACTCGACCATTTCACCTTCATTATTAACTAGTTTACTTTCAATATATTGAGTTTTGTTAGAGTCTTGTAAGGAATCAACAATTTTATGTTCATTGTAAAAGATTTTGTTCAACCAAAAAGGCTTTAGGGTTGTCAATACAAAAATTACTGCCACAAAAATGGTTGTAGTTTGGCAGAAAATTAACCATAGTTTTAATAAATTTGGCAAAGCTATAGAACCTATGTAAATGAAAATAACATGATAGAATTATGGGATTTACTTGAACTTTATACATATTATATATCTCTTACTATTGTTTTAAAGCTTAGCATCATAGTATTTACAGGAAAAAAATCCAAATTGGGGCATTTATGACAGAAAAAAATCTAAGTAATTCTGGTAATGAAGTAAATAGTGGTGAATCTTTTGTTCAAAGACCTCCATCCGAATCTTCAAGAAGAACTTGGTTGATAGCTTGTGGTGCAACTGGAGGTTTAGCAGCTGTTTCAACAGCTGTAACGTTTGCAGTTTCGATGACTCCTTCAGAAAAAGCAAGATCTGCCGGAGGTCCTGTTGAAGTTGATTTAGATGACATTCCTCCTGGTGGCTTGAAAACTATCGAATGGAGAGGTAAACCTGTTTGGATAGTCAGGAGGACAGAAGAGATGCTTCAAGGTCTAGAAGAGTTGGACACCCAGCTTGCTGATCCAAATTCTGATCGTAAACAATACCCTACACCTGAATACGCGAAGAATAGACATAGATCCATCAAGCCTGAATATTTAGTTGCTGTTGGTATTTGCTCTCATTTGGGATGTTCTCCAATATCTAAATTCATTACTGGACCATCTGCGAATTTGGGAGTGAACTGGCCAGGAGGTTTTTTGTGTCCTTGTCATGGTTCAACTTTCGATATTGCGGGACGAGTATTTGCTAACAAACCTGCCCCAGATAATCTTGAGGTTCCTCGTCATATGTATCTTTCTGAAACCAAATTGGTTATTGGACAAGATGAAAATGGAGAAGCCTAAAATAGGTCAATTAAGGAAAAATAAATGGCATCAGAAAGAATTGTAGATTCAAAAGGACTTTATGGTTGGCTGGACAGAAGGTTTCCCATAACACCACTTTTAAAAAATCACCTCGCAGAATACTATGCACCAAAAAATTTCAACTTTTGGTATTTTTTTGGAAGTTTAGCAACCGTATTACTTGCACTACAAATCATCACCGGAATATTTCTTGTGATGCATTACAAACCAGACGCATCTTTGAACACTGCTGGTATTCCTGTGGCATTTGCAAGTGTTGAGTACATAATGAGAGAAGTTCCTTTTGGTTGGCTAATACGTTATATGCACTCAACCGGGGCCTCAGCCTTCTTTGTTGTGATCTATTTACATATGTTTAGAGGGCTAATTTATGGCTCTTACAGGGAGCCAAGGGAATTGGTTTGGATATTTGGATGTCTTATTTTTTTAAGTTTAATGGCTGAAGCTTTCTTTGGTTACCTTTTGCCATGGGGTCAAATGTCATTTTGGGGAGCACAAGTTATTGTAAATCTTTTTGCTGCTGTGCCTATTATTGGACCAGACCTTGCAGTTTGGATTAGAGGGGACTTTGTAATTGGTGATGCCACTTTAAACCGCTTTTTTGCTTTCCATGTTATCGCAATACCATTTGTGTTAGCTGGTCTAGTTACAGCCCATATCATTGCTTTACATGAGGTTGGCTCTAATAACCCAGATGGCGTAGATATTAAAAAAAAGAAGGATAATAAAGGCATTCCACTCGACGGAATTCCCTTCCACCCATATTACACAATTCATGATGTTTGGGGCTTATCTGTGTTTATGATTATTTTTGCAGCTGTTGTATTTTTTGCTCCTGAACTTGGTGGCTATTTTCTTGAATATAATAATTTTATTCCTGCAGATCCATTGGTCACACCGGCTCACATTGCTCCCGTTTGGTACTTTACACCATTCTATTCTATGCTTAGGGCTGTAACTGACGTGTTTACCTGGGTTATGGTCTCTGGGGCAGCTGCATTCGCTGTGATGATATTATTTTCTCGCCTATCAATATCATGGAAGGGGATTGGATTAATTTTATCCTTACTTCTCGCTGTTTCATTTAGGGTTTTGGATGCTAAATTTTGGGGTGTAGTAACAATGGGTGGAGCTGTCCTAATTCTTTTTTTGTTACCATGGCTCGACATATCTCCGGTTAAATCCATTAGATACAGACCTACCTGGCATAAAGCTCTTTATGCTTTGTTTGTTGTCAATTTTTTTGTTCTTGGATATTTGGGTGTTTTGCCCCCTTCACCTGTCGGTCAACTTGTATCCCAGATTGGAACCGTTTACTACTTTATGTTCTTCCTTTTGATGCCCTTTTGGACTCCACTTGGAAGTTTTAAGAATGAACCTTCCCGAGTAATTTTTTCCCCACATTAAATGGTTTTATTATGACTAACAGCCGATTCGTTTCATATTCCTTACTGTTAACTGTTTTCTTTGGTGTTTATTTTTTTTCTACTATTTCAACTGCTTACGCGGCATCAAATTCAGTACACCTTGATTCTTTTCCCATGAAAACTCTCAATAACAAAGCTTCTCTTCAAAATGGAGCTAAGTTATTTATGAATTATTGCATTGGGTGTCACGGAATATCTCAAGTAAGATACGGAAAACTACAAGATCTTGGTCTGAGTAAAAATCAAATTAAAGATAATCTTATTTTTAATGAAAAACTTACTATGGCTTCATCGATTCTTACCTCAATGAGCCAGGATTCTAAGGTTTGGTTTGGTAAAAGGCCTCCTGATCTTTCTTTAACTGCTAAGTCAAGATCTTCTTCAGATGGATCTGGGGCAGATTGGATCTACACTTATTTAAGAAGTTTTTATAAAGATCCGACTCAAGCCACTGGTTGGAATAATACAGTCTACCCAGGTGTCAACATGCCTCATGTTTTGTGGGATATGCAGGGTATAAGAAACGCTGTTTATTCAGAAAAAGATGATGGTGGTACAAAAAAATTGATAATTGATAGGTTTGTCTTTGTAACTCCAGGAACACTTAGTAGTTCTGAGTATGACGACAACATTGCCGATTTAACTGCTTTTTTGGTTTGGACAGCTGAACCTGAAGGTCAGTTTAGAAAGAGATTGGGTGTCTGGGTAATTTTATTTTTGAGCCTTTTCGCTTTTATGGCTTGGCGATTAAATGCTGCCTATTGGAAAGATATCAAGTAATCTTTAGGCTTGTAGTTATTACTTAATTCAAAATTTTTAATGGGCTGTTGTGTTTCAATTTAATTATTGATAAATTACAAGCCTATTCTTTTGGAGTATTACCAAAATGATGATTCTTTTTTCAGGGACAACATGTCCGTTTAGTCACAGGTGTAGATTTGTACTGTTTGAGAAAGGGATGGACTTTGAAATCCGTGATGTTGATTTATTCAACAAACCGGAAAACATTCCTCTTATGAATCCATATGGTCAGGTTCCAATTCTTATTGAAAGAGAATTAGTTTTATATGAGTCAAATGTGATTAATGAGTATATAGATGAGAGATTTCCACATCCTCAATTAATGCCTTCAGACCCTGTTCAAAGAGCACGTGCTAGATTGCTGTTATTTAATTTTGAAAGGGAAGTTTTTTCTCAAATAGATGCCTTAGAGGAAAAGGAGTCAGACAAATTAGAAGAGGCAAAAAACAGCGTTAAGGATCGTCTTTGTCAATTGTCTCCAATAATTGCAAAAACTAAGTTTATGTTAGGCGAGGAATTCTCAATGATAGATGTTGCATTAGCACCACTTCTGTGGAGACTTGATCATTATGGTATAAATTTACCTAAAGTCGCTGCACCAATTTTGAAATATGCAGAAAGGGTATTTTCCAGACCAGCTTTTTTTGAAGCACTAACTCCGTCTGAAAAAGTTATGAGAAAGTAATTTTTTGTTTTAGGATATATTCATGAGTGAAACTATTCCTTCAATCAAATCGTACTTAATACGAGCCATATATGATTGGTGCAAAGATTGTAATTACACTCCTCACCTATCTGTTTTGGTTACTCCCGATGTACGAGTACCTAAAGATTATGTAAAAAATGGCGAAATAGTTTTAAATATTGGAGCTCTTGCTACTCATGGTCTACAAATTTCAAACAATGAAATTACTTTCGTTGGACGATTTGGTGGTAAGCCTCAAGAAGTTTCTGTTCCTATTTTTAACGTTTTAGCTATTTTTTCTAAAGAAAATGGACAGGGAATTTCCTTTGAAATAACTTCTAGTAAAATTACTGATCATAAACATGTCCCCGAAATTCAAAATGCCAAAACATCTTTGAGAGTCATATCTGAGTCGGAAAATAAAAGCTCTCGCAAGGAAACAAAAAATACTAAAGATGAAACAACTGTTAAAAATAAAAAAACTAATTCAAAACATTTAAAGATTATTAAGTGATTAGCCGGCTTAGCTCAGTGGTAGAGCAACCGCCTTGTAAAGTATTTACCAGCATTATAAAAGTTATATAAATCAATAACTTACAGTTTTCAAATAGATAAATTACCGATTCACAAATCGTTCACATTTTTGTATAATCCAAATTAGCACATTACTTTGCTATTTAGCAAAGAAAACTGAGTACCTAATTGGTTGCAAAATGGATAAAAAATACGAGATAAACCAAAAATCATTGCAGAACGGACAGATAGTCCTCTA
>MDTB01059479.1_pt1 | contig 43169 bp, 66 predicted proteins | sample 811161 | NCBI WGS metagenome assembly MDTB01 (sample SAMN05326650, study PRJNA326480) | marine metagenome | isolation source: seawater | place: Mediterranean Sea | collected 2009 | reverse complement strand
CAATCCAAACACGTTATCGACCTTGCTCGACTCATACCCAGCCCAACCAGCCGCGTCATACAGGAAGTTAGTATCCAGTGCGAAATCGCGGTATCCAGTTAGGATAGAGTTGAAGTAACCAGTGCTAGGCGTTGCGATACGATTAGTATTCATTGTGTAGGTCATAATACCCGCCACCTTAATCTTATCGTACAGACCCGTGCCATCAGTGCGGTATCCTTCGTAATGGTCTAGGGATAGCTCATCTTCTGGCTCGATTTCCCAGATGCCTACAGGGATATACATATTAGGGTCTTTAGACTTCATAATGTCAGCCACCCCACGAAACACTAGCTCATGCCCGTAAATCATAGCCGAACCAACTGCTCTAGCAGTAGGGCAGCGGTAGCGCATTTGTTCTTTATTTAAGTTAGACCCATAGGCCATATATAATTTACTCATCGTGATATTCCTTTCACATTTTTCGTTCATCACATGTTGACAGTATAGTAAAGTATAGTTTAGTGTCAAGTATAATGTGAAAACAATTTCAGTAAAGAGGAAAAAATGTATTGGGTTGAGCAAATGGCATGGGACAAAATCCTATTGCTTGATAAAGATTTTGATGAATGGGAATATGGTCAGCACATTGACCAGCGTTATGTTTCTCGAACAGGAACATATGGAACGTACTTACAGGGTCAGGGCAAGATTAAAGAAGATTATATAGAACGGAAACGGGGCGGTCTTTGAACCGCCCCTTTCTTTTACATATTATCTAACAGCTTATTTAAATGTTGATTGACATAATTTTTGTCATGCTCCATCTGTTCCATGACTTGTTCTAAGAACACAATTACCCGTTTTGGTGATGCAATGAAGCTGCTCGAGTTTTCTTCCATATGCTCCAGTTCCTCAATCGCATCGCGCTTTTCTTCAATCTTGTCTAGCAATGCCTGATTTACCTTAATCTGTAATACGTTCACATCTTTAGCTTGAAAGCCATTACCAATAAACATATCGCGGTAAGCGCACCAGTATGGTGTTTGTCTATTGCGCGGAACCTTTCCCTTTGCATCACGCTCTGGATTGGGTTGCAGTTGCCACTTTTCAATAATGGCCTTGATTTCTTTTCTTACGAACATAGCGCACTCATCAAGAGGAATATTATTGTAAGGGTCATCATTAGATAAATCGAAACGATATTCTCGGGTTTGTACTAAGTTAATCATAATCTTTTTCTTTCTGCTCTATGAGCATTCGTTCTCTACTTTGGTATTATAACAAAAGAAACGCATAAACCGTAACCTTTGGAAAAACATTTCTCATTATTATTATACATACAATAACACGGCCTATAACCAAATTGACGTCACGGGATAAAAAAAAGACCGCTCACTGCGGCCTTTTCTTTTATACGAACCTTTTCCTTTTTTCCCCGGTACCACCCGCTGCTGCATTAGGCGAACATCTCTTGCCAGCAGGTTCCGGGTCTTCCTGGTCGAACATTTCTTCGGGTTCTTTAATCCACGCACCGTAGCCTCCTCTGCCATGATGACCGCCAAAGTGTAGAAATGTACCAGATTCATAGCCTTCTGGACAGCCCGAATCCCGATGTGCGTACCGAATTATAAGTCTTTTGCGTGTGCCCAGCATTGCCATGTCGTCCCGTGGTCTGATGAGCGCCATGCCTGCGGGCTGCCACAAACCGAACAATATTTATTTACATGCCTGGTGTGATGTGTCTGTTTTAACCCGAACAAATCTTCTGAATCATGCAGCTTTTGTTGCTGCTCGCGCCTCCATTTACTGTACTCTTCTTCTTGTTTTTTTTGCTTGTAAGTCTTACTTGCCATGTTATTATACCCTTCTGTCTGATGTTCAGGCAGGCCGTAATATATGTTATGTCTAAGCATATATCACAAGTTACGAATGTCTTTAGAGAAGCAGGCGAGCGGGCAACCCCGAACAACTCGCCTGTTTTTTTATTTCTGACTAATTTCTCCGCCCAAGGCAGCATATCCCGCGATATCTACCCATGTGTCGTCCTGTTGCATGTCGTTAGCCAGGCGAGCCAGCTTTAGGCCAATCATGCAGGCACAAACTTGTTCGGGTGTTACCTCCACCCCCAGGATTACCTCCCATATCTGAGCGATACGATAGTGGTTTGCTTTGGCATCACCGTAATCTTTTGCCCGCTGCCCGTTGATAAGCTCTTCTGCCTTGTCGAGAAAGTAAGCCCGATTCATGCCATCATAGTCTTTTATGTCCATTATACATTATCCCTCGCTGTTACTGCTTCATATTCACCACGGCTCATAACCCCATTTGTAGTGCCGAGCCACTTACGTCCGCCAGATGTACTGAACGAATACTTTTCGATACGGCGTTCTGCTATTAAATCCCGAACAATTCTATCAACTATATGCTGACTTAAATCGCTCAAAATGGAAGGCGCGTCTGAATCCGTTAGCCTATCAATAATACTGTCGGCTCCGCCACGCTGGCATAAAGCCCGACCATTTTGCTCGCAGTCCCTAATCCAACCGAACATCGCATCTTTACGCAACTGAGCTTGGTTACTTTGCCCCAGATTCTTAATTTGTTCGGTTCTGTCTTGCAGTAATCCTGTAAACGTATCCCGAATAAAATGTCGTATGTGTCTACTGGCTGGGCCGTTAGACTTTACAACCGCACCATCAAAACAACGATTGCGCTCATACTGTATACCTAAGTCATTACACCGACCTACCGAAGTCTTTTCGTCTACTTGCCACAAGGCGAATGCAGAGCGCACACCATCAACAAGTGCAGATGTACCCCGAATCATGTTACGAGCCTGCTCTGGCCTGCTGATAACAGCATCATCCTTTACCTTGGTCATATGGTGACACACAAGTACGGAAGCCCCCGTTTCAGTTGCCACGCGAGCTAATAGCCCTGTTAAAGCCGCCCCTGCGGCAGGGTCAGCATTTACGTCTGCGTGTACAAATGATGCTAATGGGTCAAATACAATGAGCTTTATGTTTTCGAGTTGAATGATTTGTTCGTATATCTTCTTGAACTCATCCGTTTCGCTGTAGTCGCCCATTGATTCGCGCAAGATAGGGAACACACCTCCCACGTTTGGGAGGGGTACAACATGCAATTTGTTCGGGTACTCAAACCTTTGCCCTGATTCATCCAACCGCTCAATACGGCGGTGCATCTCTGATTCATCATCTTCAGCAGTAAAAATAACAACATCACCGAACTCTTTTACTATGCCACCAAAGGCATTGGACATTGGTTTGCCTGCCGCTACTTTCATCGCTAGGTCTAGGGTCATCATACCCTTACCAGCATCACCAGCAGCTGCAAAGATGATGGGAACGCCTAACGGAAATGTGCCATCAACTAAGAAATGCTGGACAGGCGCAGCACCACTAAAGCGTGAGATAAGAAGACTATCGTTAAGAAGGTTGATAGAACGGCGAGTGTTACCAACCCCATTTGAAATGAACTCATCTACGTTAAAACCTTCATCAATTGCATCTGCGGCATCCCACTTGGGAGGTTTAGCAGAAGGTGGTTGCAGTATTGTTACTGAATCAGCATCAGCATCTAATGCTACTTCCCGAACAATTTCTGCGAGCCTCCTGCCAGCATCGTCATTGTCAGGCCAGATAACAAGGTCTTTGCCTCGAAGCGGCGTGAAGTCGAACTTATCGGCGTTCTTTCTTGTTAAAGCGCCAGCGCCGCCCAATGTACATGTAGCACTAATACCTGAATCAATCAAAGCTTGAGCGCACTTTTCTCCCTCTACCCATACGACCCGCTGTTCGTTTAATATGTTCGGGATATTGTACAAAGGACGTACATCAGGCGCCTTTGGATAGGGCGAGCCGGGAACCCACGGACGGAACTCTTTCTTGCCGTCAATGTCGTAGCGGCGAACCGTAACCAAAACCTCGCCATCCCGACTGATATAGTCCCACTGCCCACTATGCTGTGTGTTTGCGTCAATGCGAACTTTTTCTGTGGGCGGCGAGCTGGGAGGCGTTGGCAAATTGTTCAGGTTCAAGCCGCCATTCGGCATTTTCCAAGACGGCTCTCTTACAGGTCTGCGTGTGTCTTCTGATATATACGAGCCGAACATTTCTTTGATTTCTGGCAGCCGCATTCCGCGAGCCTCCATCAGAATCTTTACAATCCCCCCGATTCCGTCACCGCCATTAAAGTCTTGCCCTCGCATAAAGTGCGGACTGCTGGGGTTAATATCAATCTTTAAACTCTCACCAGCTTCCCCCGCCAGTGACCCGATATAGAAGTCATGCCCCCTAATTTTGCCATTGGGGTATGTTTCCCTAAGAATATCTATCTGTACAGAGCGCGGAACTTGGTCGCTTATCTTTTGCACTAATTCGTGCGCGGTACTAGATTTAGTATTGTCAAAACGTATAACACTCATTATATTGTATCCTGAAGTCCGATTGTTTCCTTTTTCTGATTTCGTTCTCACTTAAAGGGGTCGCTTTCGAGCGGCCTCTTTTTCTATGACCAACAAGTTTGACGAAACTCACAAAATTTGCAAGCAAAATAATCTGAGTTAGCCGCCACCCTAGGCAGTATCTCGTTTGCTTTTGTTGCCTTTAATATCTCCACACCTTTGTCGCTAACACGCTGGGCAAGCTCTCTGTCGAATGGAACAAGCTCAAAATATATTTCACTGGTATCTTTATTTAGCACCGTAAACAGCGCTGGGTTTTCATTTAAATCCATATATGCTTGGTATAAGGCTATCTGCGCTGCATAGACAGGGTTTGCCTCCGCCACACCTTTACGAACAAATTCAGAGAACTTCCTGGTGTTTGCTGACTTACACTCCCACAACATAGGGTAGCTTACCGCCACTGGCCCCGAACATATTACGCCATCTATGTGTCCCTTTATCTGGTCATCAGCCACGGAAAACCCGAACTGCTTACCTTGAGAGTCGTGCGTTTTTAGCTCAAAGCCAGCATCTCTAATGTACTTAGCCATCAGGTCTTCTATGAAGTGCCCCATGTCAAATATACGCAGAGTACGAGCGGGGAACATCTTGTCCTCGTCAGGCTTAACTTGCATATATCTGTACTGTATCTGACGAGCGCAAGCGTTGCCCAATGAAGAGCCGCCAAGATATGTTCGCTTTGGTTGCGCGTCATTCTGTTCGCATATGGCTCTATCTATTTCGTAAGATATTAGCTCTGTTGCATCAGAATGGAATTTCGTCATTGAATTCGTCAGAACTGGTGACACTCTGTTCAAATTCAAGAAGCCCTTGCTCGGTGAACTCATCTCGTATTTCCTTCATTTTTTGAAAATAAGCAACCATGCCTAAGACCTCTTCTTTTTCAAGGTCGCATAGTCGTCTGCCCCATCCTATGTCTTCAAAAAGACGCGCTGCATTTGAAAGCGTATCCTGCTCTTCTAGCGCCTCTACTGTAGGATTATCTCGTCTGGTATTATTATGTTGCATAGGTTTTTGCCCTCCGCACCCTCCTGTTTTTTAGGGTTGGCAAAAGAGACTTGAAACAATTCATCGTCTCTTAAAATAAGGTTTGCCACCCCTGTCGTAAATTCAGTCATGTGCTCTTCTGTTACTTTTTCGATAAAACTTGCCATCTCATCTAGCACATCATCGTCATCTGCCGCATCACTAACCTTTAAAAAGCCGTTTATCTTTTTCATAGGCTTGTCTGGGAAAAATAAAACTACGTCAATTTCAACTCTCACGGCAGCTCTCCAGAGAACTGGCTCCTGTGTATTTGTCTTGCTGTTTTCTATCTACATAACGAGTGGTAAGTTTTTCAGAAATGTTCGCATCCTCAAACGCGCCATCAGGTATCATAGAGTCCCATTCAGCCATCTTTCGTCTAGACTCTTCTTTCAATCTTTGCTGCGCCAACTCTTCTCTAGGCATCTGATTTTCTCCTAACCAAGTCATCTAGTGTAATTAAAAAGCCGCTGGCGGCGTTACTGTCGCCACCATTTATTACTTTGTTATTTTCATAAGCTACGTTGCATAGCTGTACAAGTCTATCTTTATCCACAATAATAATCGCTCCAGTGAGAAGCACGAAAGCCCAGAAGTCAGCCTGTGTTGTTGTTATGCCAGAGTTTCTTCCTCGACACGCATATTCAACAAACACCCTGCCCGTACTATGAGCTATCATATCGTGCTTTACTTCTATCTTTTTATTCTGTAGCAAGTCGCCCAAGAATTGTTCGGCTATCTGCCCAACAAGAAGGTCGTGGCTAAAATCGTTATTATAATCCATATTATAACCTACTTTTTTCTTAATTCGTGCCGATAGTTTTTCCCCAAAATACAGTCACTTACGATTCGTCAATCATTCTCTTAATGTCACAAAAAAGGACGGGCTTTGATAAACCCGCCCATTTGAAACCGAGGGCAAAGCCCCCGATTCCAGAGCATAAATCAACATGCTTCAACATTACTTGTCCAGCCGATATTCGTGTAGACGCTTGCGCTTGTTATACTCCTTGTCCAGAGCGTAACCAGCTTTACGGATACTCCACATTTCTGTGTGAATAGTTTTCTCTGTCTTGTTTAATTTTTTAGCCAAAGACAGCACGGAAAACTTACCCTTTCTTAAAAGGTTAAAAGTGCCCATAGCATTGTTGGGAATTTTATTTGATGCTTCGTTGTTTTCTAAAATCGCCTCTAGCTCATCTAGTCTATCACGAATATCTTCAATCATTTTCTTTGCATTACGCATTTTATTGCCCTTCCTTTCGTTAAATAAGGTGGGTGGCTTTACGGCACTGGTGCCACCCAAACCAGCTAACGACCAAGTAAGGATGCCGTTAGTACGCCTTTAACTTGCTTACTTCTGCGCCCAAGCTGGTGTAACACCGCCCTGAGCCTGTTGCGCTGGCATCTGTGCGTTCATAGCTTGTTGTACCTGTGGCGGCATAGCAGACAATGCTGGGGCAGCTGACGCGCTTCCAGAGCCATTTGGCGCAATGAAGTCCCCACTATCTGGTGACAAGAAAGTTTTGATTCTGTTCTTGTCTGCATATTGTGGGTCATTGCTCTTTTCAATGCCGATTACAAAGCAAACTTCCAAGCCCTGCAATTCTTCAACGCCATTGATTTGACGCTTTGCTTGCGCTTCTGGAGACATGTCATTTGCGTCCAGATTGTGACCACTGTTAAGGATTTTTCTAATGGTATCCAAACCAATCATCCGCGCTTTTGACACGCCAGTAGCTTCGTCAATAGCATCGCCGTGAATAAAGATATTCTGCCATACTTTGCGCTTATCATACTGACCGCCAACAATAGTCATTTCGATTGGCATCCACACGGCGCTAGTATGTGCAGACTTTTTAAAGAACATCGCGCTCTGTGAAAACTCTGGCATCATTTGGTCGCCGCCTTGGAACATTAAAACGCCACGCGCAATAGTCCCATCTGGAATGAGTGTTAATGGTTCGTTGCTTCCGCTTGATACGGGTACTTCATTTAGATTAAGCATTGGTTTCGTCCTCTACTTTAACTTCATTAGGATTTACAAAATTCATCTGACGTTCAGCCTGTGGCTTCCCGCCTGACATTTTTTCTAGAAGCTTGCCTAGGTGCGGCTCTTCTAAAAGGTCTAGTCTACCAGACCTGTCCTTGGCAGGGTATCCCCACTGATTCAGAGTCTGGCAAACAAAGGCTCGATAAGGCGTTCCGTTATCGTCAGGCATAATCGCCATCGTAATAACTTCATCGACAATTCCGGGCAATTCACGACCTGTCTTTGAACCTTCAATCTGAAGCTCATAGGTCTGCCGCCCGTAATCATCAACCTTCTCGTCAAGAATGCCCACAAAGATAACATTCTTGTCACGGATATGCTGAAGGTGAGATAGCCACCCCATCATCTCCCTGCCTTGCATACCGTATGCTGAACGAGTGTCTAGCTTGCCAGTACGTTCTGATTTGCACTCAGGTTGGTTCTGACAATGTGTAAAACACAAGCGTCCAGCCACGGTAATGGAGTCAACAAAGATAGTATCATACTTAGACAATGTCTCTGTTGGGTCGCCATATGTCTGACAAACATATTCGTAATGTGCCTGACTATATGTGGCCTCTTCACCCAATGATGGGTTTGGGCCGCCCAAGAATACTGCGAAGTCGCGGCACTCTTGCCAAGTTCGCGGACGGATAACGTCAATGGCTACGCCTTCGATAGCCGCATCCCCCGCTTCCAAGTCCATAAACAATGTCTTGGATGGGTCTAGGGTACGGGCAAGAGAAGTCTTGCCCACACCTGATTGACCACAAACAACCATCTTGTGGCCTTTCTTTTCTTTGAGCCTTTGCTCGGCTGTAATGATATTAAGCATTATCATCCCTCTCTAAATCAACACTAACGCCTTGCAAGAATACAGTACGAGCCTCGCTCAGAGCGGCTTTAATCTCTGGCGGTGCTGCATTGAATTTAGCTTCGGGGACAGTGTATTTGACTTGTACGTAATGACGCGCAGTATCTTCATCCATGCTGTTAAGCACTTTGATGAGCATACCAGGCTCCCATTCCACACGCTTGCGGACATTAACCTTGACCTTGTATTCACCATCGTTAACAGTGACGCTGCCAAAGTCTTTCCCTTCTTGGCGGAGCTTGTCTTGTGCCCTTTCAAGATACCTTGATTCGATTTCGCTCTTGATGAGCTTAACCTTTTCTTGTGCTTCCAAAATTGTCTTCTCAAGCTCTTGCTTAAAGATATCAAGTTCAGACAATGATGAGGAAGACACTGATAACATATCAGTCATTATGACCTCCTTACTTGTGTATCGTTAAACACAATCTAGGAAATCTTTTTCTGCATTGCAAGTATTATTTTTTAGAAATTTTTATATTAATGCCATTTACTGCCAGCATTAGTTTCTTTTTTAGGCGGAAAACATCGGTTTCTACGCCCTTGGCATCTTCTACAATAAATTCATCTACACCGTCTTTATTTGGCTTGTAGTAGGTGTAGTCAGCTATGTAGGCGCAGATTTTTTGCCCATCAATAACAATGTTAAAGCGCACTTGTCTGTCTAAGTCTCTTATCTCGTCATTCTCTTGCATCTTCCACAATTGACCGTAGCGTTCTGCCTCCCACTTGCTGTCAAACTTCATCCCCATGAACTCTGTCTTTTTTGCGCCGAACTTGTTTTTCTGGTAGAATCTCTTATTATATGGCATTATATGGTTCCCTCGGAGGTTGATATGGCGGACACATCTAAATGGAAAAGTGTAGGTATAGACATTAGCACCTACAATAAATTACGCAAGATTTGCGATGCAGAAGATAGAAATATCCGCCAGCAAATAACAAGAATGGTTAACCAAGAATACAAATCAGTGGTCGGCAAAGAATACGACACTATGGGCATTGGCTCAGTTGGACAAAAAAATACGGTCTAAGCAATTTTGCAAAGACCGCTGCTCTAAATCATCTTTAATAAATTTTGCAGGCGATATGCGTTTTGTAACCTGACCTTTTAGGCACTCTACTGGTTTAAACAAAACGCGCTCTGGCTCTACCGCAACAAAGGCTATTATATCGCATTGTTGTTTTGTTAGTGGCTTTTTCTTGCCGCTATGAGATGTGGCGAACTGATAGCCCATATGCGAGGCTTGTGCTCCGCCTCTGCCTTTTAAAATGCTAGATTTAACTTGAACGCGCAGAAAAACATCTTGCCAATTAATAATTATATCAACCGTATCTAGGTTGACTATTTGACAAGAGTAGCCAAGCTTCATCAAGCGAACCATACATATATGTTCGCCTAGCTTGCCAGCCTCGAAAGAATTTAACATCTTCCCCCCGTTGGAAGTGTGAAATTTATTTCTTGACAATATAGATTTAGTATGACCTAAATATTAATACTTGGCAACTTTTTGGGGGGATATCCCATGATACAAGAAGGTGACGGAAATATGGCAAGGTTCATATCATATGGACAATGCCCAAAGTGTGAAAGCGAAATGGACTTTAAGTCTGACGGTCTTGAAGAGGATTTTATGGTTTGCCCTGTATGCAAGCTGGAGATGCTAACCCCAAGACATAATGAATTGGAAATTTTGGTAGAATTGGAATAGTTATGTATACAGCGGTTATTGTTGTATGCGCTGTTGTTGGTAGTGGCTACGGCAATCATTGTTTTGAATTAAGAGACAATTGGGGGCCGTATATGTCATTATCGAAATGCAAGGCGCGTACAGTTGAAATGTCAAATATGAGTCTTGAAGTTTTTAGCGACCACAGGTTTCCTTATGAAGCTAAAAGCTGGCGGTGTGATTATGATGCTGATGGAGCGGCCTGACAGGTTTCGCCTTGGCAGCAATCATCTATAATGCAGTCACAATTAACGCACTGCGTATGACCATGCACATACACTGTCTTTAGTGGTTCACTACAACGTGGGCAACGGCGGCAGTGTTTTTTTATTGGTGCAGGGCCTGTGGTTGCACTAATTTTTGGAATCATCTGCTAATGCTCTCATGCGCGTTACTAAACGCCGTGCGCGGTTAGGTACTTGCGTATACCACTTGGAATCTACCATCTCGTCCGCTGCGGAGTTGAACTCTCTTGCGTCCACGCCAGCCTTCATGCCTTTAAACTTTGACAGGCGAGGGTATCCAAGGTTAAACATCATGTTCGCAATGATAAGCTGACACTCTTCTGGCAAGTCGTTCCAATCTGGATATAAGCGGTGACAATCTTCTAGCGTTACTGCAATGTCTAGCTTGAACACATTATCCACCCGCTCTTGTTCAATGACAGTGCCGACAGGCTTACCGTACTCAGGGTCGTCCTTCTTAATCAAGTGACCAATTCCAAAGGTCGGCAAATTTAGGTGGTCTAAATATATCTCGTACTTACAGCCCTCATCGGAGGCAAGCTCCTGACGCAGCTGGTCTATAGTTGTAGACTTCATTTTAACAGTCCTGCTGTTGCGCCGCGAATGCCTAGAGCCTGCGCTATGCCAGGATTGGTCGCGTCCTGTTGACGTATGCTTGGTTGCGAAGCCTGCTGTGGTATTCCGTAGAACTGTGCAGCGCCTGGTGTTACGGGACTCGCTGCAGCTAAAGACGAACTTTTGTTCGGTTCTGTGAGCTGTGGCGAGCGCATCATGCCTTTTCTTCTTGCTTCAAGCTCTTGTACGGTTTGGTCGCCCTGCTCTATCATGGCTCTGACGCCAGCTTGCCTTGCAACAGCAGTGCCTCTTGCGGCAATATTCGCCGCGTTAGCAACGGCTTGTGCAACACTGTTTACATTTTTGCTAGCATTACCTACACCCTTGCCAGCGTAGTAATTAATTACAGCAGGGCTAGAGAAAACTTTAGCAATCGCTTTATTTCTCATGTCTCTTCTGGCGGCGTTTATTGGACTATTCGACACTTGAGCCGCTACTGCGCCTTGTGCAATAGAGCCTTCCTTTCCCACATCACCCAAATAAATCATTTCATCGGCAAACTTTGTCAGCTTTTCGTATGCCTCTTTACCAATGATTGTCTTTAACAAATCTTTATCATATTGGTCTATAGCTCTACGCATTTCTGCAGCGGCGTTTGGTGAAGTAAAAACACTGTCATCAACTTTACTAACAATTCTTTCAATAAGGTTTGTTTTTATTGTCGCAAGCTCTGGCGAGTTTTTGCCGTAAAAGGCTTCTATTTTTTTCCAATCGGCAACCTTGTTCGTTGGTTTTAAAAGCTCAGTTACAGCTTCCTCTGGAGTTAAGCTACCGTTGTTGTACTTCTTTATAAAGCTAAGAGTCGAGGCTTCATTTAAGGCGCGAGAAGCTTCTGAAAGCTCAGACATTGCATTTACTATGCCCTTGTCTAAGTTCTGCCTCATTATAGACTCAACAGCTTCGGCGGGCATGTCATCTGGCGATATTTTAGCTATAGTTTTTGCAAGTTGCCTTACGGCAGGCCACTCGTTTCCAAATAATACTTTGCCAGTGCTGCCAAGCTTTTCTATTTCATTATAAAATCTAATCCCGCTAAATTTAGCTGGGTTGTCTAGGTCTATTCCTGTTTTTAGCAGTGCATTATCGGCATAAGAGCGTGCCAATGCTTGACGCAACTCATCTGGATTGTCTGTTGCCTTCAAGGTTGCCTTCAGTCTTTCTGGAGAGTTTGGCTTTACTATCTTGTTAAAAAACTGGTCAGCATATAACTGCGGTTCATTTGTTGCGTCACGAACATTTTTGATAATGCCAAAGCGCTCCAGTTCGTCAAATCTTTTTAACCCTTCCCTATAATTATTTATGGCTTCTTTTCTTAATCTTCCTATCTTAGCCAACTGTTTGTTTTGGCCTGGAGCCAATCCTTTTACACGAAGAAGCTGGTCTGCACTTAAAGCATTATCTAGAGCTTCTCTAATTTTAAAAAGATTTTTGCGACCCAGAGTGCTAAGCCCAACTTCTCCGCCATCACTAAAAAGAACATCATTTATATATTTCCTTTGAGCAGATATGTTACCAAATGAAGCAGCTTCACCTAAGTCTTCAATCCCCTTTATAACTTTGTCAACATTTGGGTCTAACAACCTTCTGGTACCAGCACCGCCTTCAATAATGTCATTTATTGTCCCTTTGATTGCGGACTCAGGCCCTAAGCCAATAGGTTTTATTCTACCGCCTTCAAGCTTCAAACCTGAAGCAGTGGCGTCTATATCAAGCTTTGCTAACAGTTCGTCCATTACTTCAAACCTTCTCACGGCAGAAGTGTTGAATGTATCAAACGCTGTGGTGATTGAGCCAAGAGCCTCTGGATTAATATCAAAACCTTCATCAAGAGACTTGCCAACAAGAGCTAAACTGCTATTAACAGCGTCCAAAGATTGCTGTTGCGCTTTCTTTAACTGCTTTTCAAGCTGTGTAAATTTAGCGCTAGTTACATCTTCAAATGCTTTCCCTGCCTTGTCTAACCTAGCGGCGCCTAGCTGAGAAAGAAGAGCTTTTGCTTCGGCTGTAGCTTTTTCAGTATTTTCAACTATATCGTCAATAGAGCCAGTAGCGCCTTTTGCAAACTTAACGCCTTTAGCTAAAAGTGTGGGGGCACCTAGTGCTTCTAAGCTTGGTTTATAGCCTCTATCAACAAGCTCCTTACCCATCTGAGGTGCAATGGGCTCGCCTCTAGCTCCCACTTTAGCAGCGGCTCCGCCAACAAGGGCTTTGCCTAATCTAAATGTGCCAACAGTAATAAAATCTAAACCACCAGCTAAAGCCGCTTCTGTCGCAACATCCCCCGCAACTTCACCAGCGGTTTGTTGTTGAACCCCAAGCAGGCTTTCAATGCCTTCTTCTATAGCTTGTCCTGCAGCAGCGCCCGTAGCCGCACCAGCCGCACCAGTTACAAGACCGGGTGCGCCAAGGATTCCGCCAGCTACAGCGCCAATGGTTTCTGGAAGAATGCCCGCTAAATCAGCGAAGTCACCCAGAGAAAACCCCTTGTCTTCAATCACAAGGTTTTTTCCAACAGGGTCTATGCCCCTAGCACGTTGACCAGCTTCTGTTAAGGCAAGCCTGCCTTTTGAATCGCGAGTATAGCCCTTTTCCCCAACAAGACTTTTTAAGATGCCCTCACGCTCTTCAGCAGTCTCCCCAAATGACATCATCGCTCTAAGAGCAGAATCCGCTCCAGACTCGTAATCAAATGATGCATCTTCTGGCTCGCCATAATCATATTTTGGAGATGGGGTATAACCAGATATTTGACGCGCTTCTAAAGTAGGAAGGATGCTTTCTTGAGCTTCCTTACTTCCAGCCAAAGCGCGAAATGCAACATCGCGCTCTCTGTCAGTGAGCGTGCCTCTGTCTATAGCATCAAGCAGATAATACTCTTGTTGCTCATTCATCTTCCGCTCTCTTTTCGGTTGGCTTTGATGGGGTTATTGATTGACCGTATTGGCTTTCTATAACCTCATACGCATCTCCACCAGGAGCGTATTCAGCTAAAAGAGCTTGATATCTTTTGCGCTGTTCATCTGAAAGACTTGGGGGCCTTATGTCACCACCTACAGAATTAAGGCCAACGATAGCCTTCTCCATATTTTTTCTTTGCGCTAAAACAATAAATTCGTGAAGGTCTTGCATTCTTGCGGCAACTCCTGCTGGAGATTTTTCAAGCGATATTTCACCAACAATTTGTTGAACACGCTGACGGTCAGCATCAGAAATTGTTTTTCCAGCCTCTTGAAGAATTTGAGGAGCGTATCTTGTAGCTAGGTATTCTGTAAATCTTTTCTGGTAGGCAACATTATCTTCTATATCTTTAAAGCTTTCATAATCATCTGGTAAGCCAACTCCAAATGCTTGTCCTAGTTGAATGACTGAACTGCCTATTTGGTTAAAGAAGGTTGGCGGTGTTTCTTGAAATCTTGACCCAAATTCCTGAAACTTCGCATCTATTCTATCTGCTGCCTCTAACCCTGATTGAATATTTCTTTCCACTCTTTCAATTTCAGAAGCGGAAACAGCCTTAGAGGAAAGATTTGTCTTTCCTGGCTTTGGTGCGTAAGTTTTTACGGTAAAATCATCTTCCGCCCCTGAAAACAGCGTGTAATCAACAAACTTGTCGCTGTAAGGGCTTTCAGGTGCTTTAAACAAGTCCTTCATGTTTGCCAAAGCATTTGGCGGCATAAATTCATATTGACGATTAAAATCTTCGTTTTCATCTAATGTTAATAGCTCTGAAGAGTTTACACGAATATATTTACCGCGCATCATTCTATCAGCCAAACGCTCTTTTTCTGTTTTTCCTCTGCCCTCCTTGGGGACAACATACATAAAGTTTCGCTGCTGGGCTTTTGCTTCGTCCTCTTTGCGTCTGCCCAATGCATACTCACCAGCTTTAGCACGCAATGCACGGGCTTCAGATTTAGCCTTCTGGTATTCAGGCAGGGCTTTTTCACCAGCCTCACCAAGGGCTCCTAACATCTTGCCTACATCAAAACCTCTACCAGCTTTGTTTTGCATTAAAGACAAGCCAAGCGCCATCAGCGCTGTGCTTTTGTCAGGCTTTCCAGAAACATCCAGACCAGTAGCGTCAGAAAACTCTTTGATGTATTCAGCGTAATCTTTAGGCTTGGTTCCGGGGCGAGCTTGGTCTAGATAGTCTTGAAGCGCTGTTACTGTTACGTCTTCAATCGTCCCTTCTGAGTCTTCAAAGTTTTTAACCTGTGCTCCAGCTCCATCTGATTCCAGCTCATCATCAATACCAATATCAGTTTGACCGCCTCCAGTATCTTGCTGTGTCTTTTCTTGCTGTATTTGCTCTTGCTGTTGTGACCCTTGAGGCATCAAAGACTTGGCTATACGCATAATTTCATCTTGGTACGACTGAGATGGGTCAACTCTCTCACGAGTCATTGAGCCTGCCTGAAATGACCCTAAGTTAGGAGTTTCAACAGGCTCTTGAGGCACGCCAGCGCGAAGCCTTTCGTCACCAGCCATACTTAAAAAATCGCCTATTATGTCAATAGCACCAAGACCAGCGCCTGTTAAACCACCAGTATAGTCTTGTACGTCACCAGTAATTTGCTCAACATACTCTGGTTCAGCCGCCCTTAAACCAGCTTGCAGCGCCATTGGGCCGCCATACTCTGGCAGTGTAACTTGCCCTATACCAGTGCCTTTTACTCCAGAAACCGCCATACTAACCTCCTTATTTAGCTGTCATGCCAGCGCCCTGAAGAGCAGTGTAAGCTCCAACGCCCTGAAAGAATGGATTAGATGCAGGCTCCGTTACACTTTTAAATGTAGAGGAAAGGTCGCCTGAAGGCGTGCCCTTTAACAACTGACTTCCAAGCTGTAGCCTTGTGAAAGGCTCCTGTGATTGCTGTAATAAGTTTTGACGCTGTGCGTTAAGTTCTGCCTGAGACTGTTGCTGTCCAACCTGACCAAGCTGAGATAACATACCAATATCTGCACGACCTAACTCAGACTGAAGCCTGCCTAAGTCGCCAATGGTGCCTGCTGCCTGCCCAAGTCCACCGAACAATTGTGCGGCTTTTTGTGAAGCGCTAACAGCTTTGTCAAATCCAGATGACAGGAACTTACCAATTTCGCCCAATCTACGGCCCTCTTGTTCCGCAGACTGAATGCCTTGTCTTGAACCACCGAAAGCCCCTTGTTGAACTGCTTTTGCTGACAAGCCCTGCTGACCGATAGCAGCTTGACGGTTTATTTCATCAATAACATTTTGCTGATATGGGTTCATAAAAGACTGAATGCCCTGTGCAGGGTCAAGCATACCCAAGCCCTGTGCAATGCCAGAGGTTGCTAGCTGACCAGCAGTTTGAACCATTGGCTGAAACATGCCAAACTGTTGCAAGGCCTGTTGTTGTGCGGCTTGTTGAAGGGGGTCTAATCCAGCAACCTGATACTGAGGAAGAGATAAAGGCGTGTCTAGCAATCCTGGTGACGTTTGTTTGCCTGCTGAGTCAAACTCACCAAATCCAGTTTGCAGTACACGCTTTTCAAGACCTTCTAAGTAAGGCGCTAATCTATTAATGGTTTCTACAGTTTGAGTAGACATTATGCCATCCTTTCAAGGTTATCCATCATGCCGTACATGCGGTTTATACCCTTGCGTAAATTGCCATCGCCCATGCCTTTTACAGCATCACGGGTCATAACAAACTCACCAGCCATTAACATGGCAGGCACATCATCTTTCTTTCCTGACCCCTCTGCTGGGTCTATACCACCATTACGGCGCGGAAAATATGCTTCTCCACCATCAGCATAATTAATTCCACCTATCTTACCTCCTGGCCCACCAGCGCCAAATGGACGACTCTCATACGAATCTTTTGACGGGCCTTCTGGCTCATCATCCCCAGCAAGTAACTGTGCTATTAGACCAGCCGCCAAGCCTTCCCCAATTTGGCTGTTCATAATCTTAAATAGCAAATTTCCTTCTTCATCATCACCAGCCATGCCCAAAGAGCGCAGAAGTTCACCAGACATTGTTTTAGCAACAGGCGCAGAGGCCGAGCTTGAACCTAACCCCGCTCCAGCGGAGGCCGCTTTTTTTGTTAAACCAGCAGCCTGCTCCATAGCAGATTGGTTTAAATTTGCCAATTGAGAAGAAGCTCCTAAACCTTGTTGCATGGCAGCCTGACGACCATCTAGGAACTGACCACCAACACCCCCCATAATGCCGCTTAAAATAGCGTCTTTAGGCTTTTGCCCTGTAAGCAACCCAACAGCACCAGAGGTTAGCGCCCTCTGCACAAATGGACTTGCCATAATTCCAGTGGCGCCAGGAAACAAAGCTCCAGCTGCTGGGCCGAGAAATGCGCCAGCGGCTGCTGGCAATGCGGCTTTTGCTAACTTTTTTAATATACTCATTACACCACAACCTTTACTGTACCACTATCATTATACAGAGCCCCTGCCTCAAGTCCAGTAGGGGATGTAGGCAAGTTCGTAAGTGTTATTTTAGTGCCCCTTAACTCCCCTGGGTTTTGTATTTGTACCACAAGTTGCGTCAAAGAGCGAACCATCTCATCAAAATACTGTCTATCATACTCTTCTGGAGCTAATGGGAACTGCGGTGGTACAAGTTGTCTGCTCATCGTTTACCGTCCTGTTGTATGTCCACACGAGGGGAGCCGAGCCTCCATGAAACGCCTAAATTATCAGATTCTATCCGCAAGCCGAATGACCTTCCCCGCAATCTTGTATGATTTTGTTCAGTAGTGTCTGTGACGGTCAACGCTTTTGATGTTGTAAATCCACTCGCTGGAGAACGCTGTGACTTGAGTGTAACTGTCGCCTCTTTTGTGGCTGTGGGTGCAGACCTTTCAAAGCTAACATCAGGTATCATACGGCGAATAAAGCTAAAGTTTTCGCCATCGCCTATGTCTATAGGCGCAGACTCAATGAACGAAGTAATAGCAACTCCGTCAGCATCACTTCCTTTTTCGTGCTCATACAGTTTACTTGCATATACATTACGGGCAGAAGTTGTCGCCAACGGGAATTGATTAACACCACGGTCCAGCCATGCTGTACGCTCTAAATTCCCCACATACCAAATCTTTTGTTCGTAATTATAGACAACGTATCTGTCGTTTTCTTCCGCACCTGTCTCAGACGGGTAGAACCAGAACACCTCACCAAATGCTGCGTTAGACCCCGCAAATACTTTGTCTGCTTGTTGCAAGTCAAAGTTATCAAAAATATAGTCTCTTACTGTACAGGGCAGAGGCTGTACGCGACCATCATATAAGTAGAACCTCTCTTCGCCCATCCAGAACACTGAGTCACCTACGGCAACCGCTGCGTTAGACCCCATAATGGTCGTCTGACTTGAAAGCTGTGTAATACCAAACGTAAACGGCGGCCCTATAAACTGCATGGAATTTACAGAAGCATCAGTAATAAGTATAATTTCTCGCCGTGTTTCTACCGCCTGAACAATCTCGGAACCGTTGCCAACTCTTAAATCACCAGCCGTATTGGCTGAAGTTGGGTTCCAATCAAAGGGGTCTTCTTGTGAACTAAAGCGAACAAGCAGTGGGTCTAGGTCGGTTTCTCCTATTGCGTTTGTGCCAACCGCAATAACATGCCTGTCTCTGTCAGACACAAGCACTTGATTTGCCACAACAGGAATGTTCGTAGAGTATGCATCAAGTGGCCTTGCTCTGCCCGCAAACCCACCTGTAGCGTCCCAATAAAATATCTTACCGCCCTTGATGTTAAAAATTAAATCTTCACCAAAATTGTCATGCTTCCACAAGCGAAGCTGAGAACTGGCTGTTACGGTTGCGGGTTGGTTCCAACCGTTTCTACCCCAAGTGCCCGCACCCCAACCATAGCCGCCAACAACGGTGTCCAATCCTGCATTTATTTCATAGACAACAGTAGCCTCTCCACCCGTTAGGTTCACTGTAGAGGCTATTGGTATGGTAATACTATAACTATCAGCGTCAATTCTTGTTACAGAAAACTCTCCTGTTAAAGAGGTTTCTTCTGCGTCATAAGCGCCGCTACCGCCGTCAAGATTGACGTCTGATATTTCTATGTCTTCACCAGTTTGTGCGCCGTGGTCAACATGATTTACAATAACAGTGGTGCTACCCTGAACTAACGTAAAATTAAGTACGTTGTTCGCAAAAATAGTTGTCATAGAAAGATTAGGCGTACCAAGCGCGGTTGTCGCTAAGAAACCTGTTGGAAATACATTAGCATCACCTGTAACAGTCTCATCGCCCAAGCTTGCCGTTGCAGACACCCCTGTTACAGAATAAATGCTCTGTAGAGTTACAGTGCCTGTTGCCCCTGTAGCAACTAACCCTGTTACAGGAACAGTGGTAGTGATATCGCCAACAACATCAACACTGCCAAGCGAAGCAGTGGCGCCAAAACCTGTAAGAATAGCCGCCGCAGGAGCGAGGGCAATAGCAAAAGGTGGGAGAGAGTTGTTTGCCTGAACGCCAGTAAGATTTACGGTAATGTTAGTCATGTTCCACCTATGAGATAGACACCGTTACCGTGCCAACGCTTGCTGTTCCTGATAGACTGCTAAATTGTACCGCATTTAAGCCTGTTCCGCCAGTTGCAGATACGCCCGTCACAGAATAGGTGCTTTGCACTGCTGGAATGGTGCCTACTGCACCCGTGGCAGATACTCCACTTACGCGCTGTGGAACCAAAACACCTAAACGTGGCGGCGTTATATTAAAAATATTACCGCTACTTTCTATGTAGTATTTACGATGAGTGCCAATACCCACTAAGGATTGGGCGTCTAGTGTCTGCCAAGAGTGCAGTGCTCTGGGAGAACCTTTTATAGGGTCGTTGGTTCTAGATTCCCACCCGCCAATTTTTTCTGGATAACCAAACCGAAAGCGCACCTTGTCGCTGTCAACCCAGCCACCCTCATTAGAATAGGCTGTAGTATCTTTAACAACTCCGGGCTTGAACTGTAGTTTGGTTAAAGGCATTGATTACTCCACAGGGTCAGGCCAGTTGTTTATCGGCGCAATGCCTCCTTCTGGTGCATCAAATAATGCCATAAATTCAGCGTGAGTAGAAGCGTTGTCGATGCTTGTTTCTATCACCCCGCTTTTTTGGCGGACTGCCGCACGATAGGTTCTTATTTGATGAGGAATAATTTTTGTGTCATCTTCCTGAAAACGCACTACATACCAATCTGTAGGCGCAAGCAAAGTTGCCGCAGTTGCTTTTGTCTGCTGTTTCCATAATGTTTTAAGACCCGGAGTTACATTACCGTTCTCGTCTGTCTGATTATGAATGTCTTTAGGTGTAGTTGCATCCCACCAGAACCTATTATCATAGGGTGCTGGGTCAGCTTCCCAGACTAGCCCTGCGGCAGTCTTTTCTGCGTCAGACCACCTACCCCAATTTGCTGGATGCTGTATGCCATCATTATCCGTCCAAGCCTTACCAGGGCGGATAGTTTTATGTCCGTATTTCCATGCCATGTCTATCTCCTATCGGGCGTTGGCGTTCTTGAATGGGGCTTCTGCAAAGGCTAAGAATATGTATGTACCGCCTGATGCGTTTCTGTTTGCTGTTGAGCCTCTTAACTTAAAACCGTTTGAAAGAAAGTCCATAACACCAGAACCAGTTGCCTCTGCATTGCTTAAATTAGGATACAAAAACTTTGTTATTTCGTTGTCTATATCCCTTTTAGCATCAAAAATCAGCCAATCAGCCGCACTATCAGTACGCTTCACCATGACCCATGCTGGCCTGAACCCGCAATGCACATAAACCCCGTCTGCCGAGCCGTTGCCCGTGTATGAGCCTATCTTGCTGTAGCCTTCAACCGAATGTAAACAGTAGGCGATAAAATTATGACCGCTATCATTTACAATCAGGTTAGCCCCTAATGTAAATACTGTTGATGACGGGCTAGTATCGTTCCAGTATAGAAGGTCTAGTGTTGCTTGATTTTTGTTTAAAAACAAGGATTCCGTTTCTGGTGCTGATGTATTACCAACGTGATAAACAGGCCAGTTATTAGAAACTCCCCTGTCTTTTAAAATTATCATCTCAGGCGCACTATTAAGGCCATGCCCTACTGTATCACCAGCAGAACCACCGCCAGCATAGCTAACAATACTAAACCCTGCATCGGTATTTGCGCTGACTTGGCTAGTGATAGACCCGTCTGTGTTGCTGACCGCAGTACCGCCAGCTAGCCAGCCCCATGCGGCATAAGTGTAGCCGCTTAAATTTATACTTGAAGCTGTAGAGCTTGTTGTAAATCCATCACTATCAAACGAATCTATTATGGTTTGTGTATATTCTGCATCAGTTACATCTGTCAGTAACAATTTATTTGTGCCGCGAACAACGTCCACAATGGCGTGGTTGGACGCATTGCTTCTAGCTTTTGTCCACAGCCACTCAGGACTATGCCCAAAACCTGTTACACTTCGTGTTGCACCTGTGCCAGTATAAAGCACAGTATTGAAATACTCATCTGGCGCAGTGATTGTAGGCGTAGGCAAGTTGTTGCGGGTCAGTGCCAAGAAGCCCGAAGGTGGCGCGTAGTAGAAGTCACCCTGCCCCTTGTCATCAGTGTTTCCTTGCGGTGTTTCGTTGCCAGCAAAGGAGCTATCCTGACCGAAGTTGGCTATAGAACTACTTGTCCAAAGACTTTCGGCAGGGGCATATGTTCCAGAAATTCCTGTAAACGCTACACCCTGACTTACATTGTTTTTATAAAACTCTATAGTTCCAGCATCTAAATCCAATGCTACCCCTATAATATCTCCAGCCGCCCATTGGGCTCCATAGCTAGTAGCTGCATTGTTATTATATTTATTTCCAGCAGACCCACTTGATGCCCAATTATAATAGCTGTAAGAGTCGGCTGTTTTTCCTACATGATTTGTATAATTGCTAAAACTGTCAGCAACAATACCAACCATGTGATAGTCATTGCCTGTATTTCTAGTTTCCCAATACCACTTTCCACTTGAAACATAGAAAGTTGCTGATGTAGTACGCCAAGCGGCTGAACTATAAACCGCTTCTAAGTTCCCCTCACTTAGCGTTAATGCTGTATTTAAAATGCTGTTGTATGTAGCAAAATTAGTCACAGGGCTGTCAGACACGACATCCGTATTGTTCAGGGCGTTAGGTGTCCAGTTGTTGCCGTTGCCAGAGGTATCGCCAAAGAAGGTGGCATCTCTTGTTTCGGCAAAGGCCATGTAAATAAAGGTTTCACCGTTAGCATTGAAACGGCTGTTTGTGTTTTTTATTTGAAAGCCATTACTATTCAAATCTACATAATGGTCACTTGAGCTTGTGCTTGTGTACTCTGCGTTGGACAACTCGGGAAATAAAGTTTTTGTGGTAGGGTTGGTGGGGCTTCTTGTGTTGTCTACTATAGCCCACCCCGTAGCCGCTGTTGATGACTTTATCAAAACAAAAGCTGGCTTAAAGCCTGTCGTGACCGTAGGCCCTGATGCAGAACCATTGCCAGTGTAAGAGCCGATGTCCGAGTAGCCTGAGACTGAGTGGAAACAATAGGCTATGTAGTCATCTGTTCCATTGTGGGTGTAAGTGTTTTTTGTGCCAAACACAGTTGATGTCGGGGCTGTGGTTGTAAACGCATCAACATTTCTAGTTGCCGCAGTCGTAAATATCAGCGTTTCTTCAACATTACCAGTGCCAGAGTGATATATATCCCAATTATATGACCTATCTCTATTTTTGCAGATAATCATACCAGGGGCTTGTGACAAGCCATGCCCAACCGTTTGGTCAGATGAATTGTTTGGTGAAGTATAGGACACCACACTAAACCCTTTTGCGGTATTCGCCTTGACCGAGCTAGTAATACTGCCATCAGTATTGCTGACAGCAGAACCAGTGCCAGCATCCCAGCACCATGCAACGTAGTTTACGCCAGAAGCGTTATACTGGTTGTTTGTCTTGTTAAGTGTAAAGCCGTCTGAATCAAATGTATTTGCTGGCGATATAGAATATTCTGCAGCATTGGAATTTGATGAAAGACCGACACCACCACCACGAACTGAATCACTTAGGTTGTGGGAGTATGCTGAACGAGACTTTAGCCAAACTAGGTCTGGCTCGAAACCTACGCCCTCGATGCCATGTGTGCTACCATTGCCAGTATAGGTGACAGTCGAGAACCCTTCGGCCTCAGTGGTCTGGTCAAACGGCAGATAGAACCCGTTTGTGCCGAATGTCAGTGCCTGTATAGCCGTGTCAGACTTAGGCTTCCACAGGGTGTCCTCGTACTCGCCAAAGCTGGTAGAGGTAAGGGCTTGCCCGTCTATGAAGGCTACGTTGGCTATGTAGCCGTCATTAAATGTGTCTACAGATGTTCTGTATCTCGCACCTAAAACGTGAAGGTTTGTTGCGTTTACAAATGTATCGTAATTTAAAACGGGGTAGTTAGCAGTTCCAAATGATGTAAGCTGAACGCCATTTACATATAACTTAAGTCTGTTAGACGCAGTGGCTTGCGTTGTATCTACAGAAGCGACAATGTGATACCAAGCAGATGTGTCTCTAAAAAAAGCAGAAGAAATTAAAGCGTAGCCACCATCGTTCATGCCAATAAAAAGTTTATTGCTTAGAAAGCCAATTTCTGCTCTGTTGTTTGTAGTACCATTACCACCAGCAAAAAAAGTTGAGTCTGTTAGATTACCTCTTTTTACCCAGCCTGACCATGTCCAAGTCTTGCGATTGCCAGCAGATGCTGGTGTCCGTGACAGATAGGCACTATCGCCATCCTCAAAGCGCAGGGATTGGCCTCCCTCTGCGCCAGTTGCGTACATAAATTGAGAAGAACCGAGAGGGCCAGACATGGCAACTCCTTATGAGAAGGCTAGTTGTGGTGTGCCAAGCAAGATACGCCCAGATGCGGCTACGATGTATGGCACAATGTCAGTAGTGCTTGCGGCTGTTGATAGCGTTATGCCCGCACCGCCAGCAGTCTCGTAATCTGTGCCTAAAGACAATGTTCGACCACCTGTTGAATCTTGAATTATTACAATAAACCCAGACTGACCCACTGCCTCAGTTGAGGGATTGGCAAAAGTAACATTTCCTGTAAAGGTCAGAATAAAGTTTTGGTAAGTGTCAAAATCAAGCGTAATGCTACCTGTGTTAGTCGTATCCGTGTTGGTGTTGCCCTGCAACGCCTTATTGTAGGTAACATCGCTATCATACGCCACCGCGCCTGAGTATGTGCCGCCTGTGACTGGAACAGTGTTTGCTACGCTAAACGCATCAAAGACCACAACCTCGGCTATCTGCCCAGCGGTCAGTGCAGTAAGGCCGCTGATGGTGTTAGCAGTGTTTGTATTATAGTCCGTACCCGCAACGAGCGATACGCCGTTTAGCTTTACATCTACATACTGACCGTCAGTAAATTTTAGTGACAGACCGTTATCATCTGCACCAGACAAGGTTGTTTCAGAACCTGTCGCTGTGTAATAGTAGCGAGTTCTGATACCAAAATTCGGGGCTTTTCCTATATAAGGCATAATACAGCTCCTTTAAAATGATTCTGGTTCACCCAGCAATCTCCATGACTGTAAACTGTGACGTGACATTTGTATCATCACTACTATTCCTATGATTAACACCGCCTGTTCCGCCGCTAACAAATGCTTGTACTTTGTATGTAATAGAGCTTGCTGTGTCAGGGTCATCTAAAAAGTTTATAGCTAAAGTAGCTACAGTCCTATTATCATTGCCACTAGCTGAGTTCGGATACCATATTTTGTAACCATTATGGGTCTTTCCAGAGCCACTACTTATCTCTGTGCTGCCTCTAAAAAGTTTTATACCACAATAATTACCACTAGCTCCACTTATACCAATAGACCCTGTAAGTAAAAATTCAGATGTTGCACTTGTTGGAGTGATTGTTATAGACAAGCCGATATCTTCTCCAGAAGTGCTGGTTATATCGTACTCAGTGTTATGACTAACTGACTTAGCCTGCAACACCGTACCACTAGGGAGACTAGAAGATGCTACCGTAGACCCGCCACCAATTAAATCCGCTAAATTTCTTGCTACACTCATTAGTCTGCATCCTGTATTGTGTTGCCGTCAGCTACCCATTCTAGGATAGCCGCATAGTGTCTGTTGGCTGTGTCAAGGGGAACGAACATTTCTTTGCCGTCAATAGTTGCTTTGATGCTTGTGTTATTTCCTTCTAAATCAACACCGTACTGTGCATTTATAATTGTCATGCTATCCATTTTTATAACTCCGCATCAGCTTCCCAATTAACACCAAAAGTATTTGTTTGACCTGATATTCCACCTGCATAAAAGTTCAGTAATTCTGTGTTGTGATTTGTACTTTGTATAGCGTAACTAGTTGTAGTAGCACTATTTTGCAAGTCGTTGAGGTAAGACCCAGATGTTCCAGAAGTATTGGTATTATATGCAGTAGTTACGGGTGTAGCTCTCATCGTAACAGGAAGGTGACACACCGCACCGATGTAAGTGGAAGTGCTAAAGCTATTTGGAGGCCTTACCGCAGTTCTTTCATCCCATCTTGCTGCACCTTGACCAGCGTTGTTAAAAGGTGCTGTGCCGTATGGGAAAGAATTTTGATAGTATCGTTTGCATCTTGTTATTTCGTCTTGAAATGACCGATGCTCAAACGGTGTGGCCTGTTCGCCTACCTCAAGCTGGACGCCTGTGAGATAAAACTCAGGTGATGTGCTTTCTAACCAGCCCGTTGTGTCATAGACACGGGTGTTGTTCACATTAGCCGCCCAAGATGTACCAAAGGTGCCGCCTGTCCAATTTGTTCCAGCATCTAACCAAAAAGTTAAATCAAGGCTTCTAGCGCTATCATTATCTAGTGCGCCTGTCGTATCACCAGCAAAAGTTACTGTTTTCTTTTCCCAAGTGTTTGTTGCAGATACTATATAGCTTGCAGAGATAACCCTAGTGTTGTCACTGTCATACAGATTGATACTGTATGTACTAGCAACGCTAGACTTTACCCAAAAGGATAAGGTCAATGACTTTGCAGATGATGTACCTTTTGCTAGTTTTTGTAAGTCTTGGCCTTCAAATCTTTGTGCAATATTAACTTGGTCAGCCGCATCAAGAGATGTTTCTGATGCGTCCATGCTTATCTTCTGTGAATAGCCAAAACCTTGACCAGACGGAACATCTGTTGAGCGGTCCACATCTACGTTTCCATCAGTACCAGAATGAGCGATGCGCCAACGGTCACAGAGATAGTCACCGCTAGTGATTGTGTCAATCGTAGCGCCTCTTTGCCAGACCTGCATCGCTGAATTGATGACAAGATTTCTAGCCCCTGCATATTGCTCTTGAGAGGCTGGTAGTATCTTTGATAATGCCATGTCAGTCTCCCTTATGCTTCATCAGTTTGATAAGTAAAACTTATACCAATTTGCGCGTTTGCCAGAAGAGCATTATTTGTAAATATATTAGAAGTATTATTAGCGGTAACATAAACAACGTTAACTCTCTTTGTGTTATAGACACCATATACCGCAGGCGTATAACCCGCCGCCCAAGCCCATCCATTATAAAAGCCAAAGCTGCCAGCTGGATAATAGTTAGTGGTATTTTTTATGCGAAACGGTAAACCAACTATTGTCATTGCTTGAGATGCTGCGCCACCATTTGTATAAGATATTGTGGAGGGGCATTTAACTAAAATATCAACGCGAACTAAATCACCTATCCTAGTGTATTCTCCTATTTGGAATCCATAAGTACCAGTTAAAATTCCAGCAGTAGGGTCTGTCGCAGACAGAGATGAAAACTCAGGCGTGAATGTTCCAGTGCGATAAAACGCATTGCTGGTAAGGTCAGTCATCTTAAAGTTACTGCTAGAAACATCTAGCGTACTATTAACATCTAATGTTCCAGATGTTGTTAATGTTCCAGATGTTGTTAATGTTCCAGAAATAGCAATGTTTGTATCCAGCTTTGCGCTAGTAACAGAACCATCAGGCGGTGTAATCGTGCCTTGCGTCAAGCCAGAAAAAACAACATAGAAATCATCTGTCGATGCTACCGCGCCCGTCATTGTCATGGATGTACCTGACACAGTGTAAGCTACTGTCGGCTCTTGGCGGACGTTATTTACAAAAACAGAAACATCATTTGTCGCCGCAGGATAATCCAAGGTGTACGGACCAACAGTACCGTCTCCTGTGATAGTTTGCTTCTGAACAGAACTATAGATTTCAGCGGGACTGTTGCCTACATACGCCATCAGGTAATCTCCATAATAGACAAGCAAACATCTGTAGACGCGCCTGCCGTTACCTTTATTTCGTCTGTTGCTTCCAGCACCACTTTGTTGCCTGAAAGAAGTTCAAGTGAAGAGCCAGATGGAATTGGTGCACCCGTAATCAATTCTACGTCTTGATTGGCTTCATTGTTCGCCCCTGCGCGATTAGCAGTGTCTGAAGACAATGTAACGGTAGCAGTAGTCTGACTGCTTGTCGTATTACCTAGAACTAAACCCAGAATAACAGTGGTTGTGTTTGCCGCGACAGTATAGATGGTATCTATACTCGTAACGCCAGCTTTAGTTATGACTTTAAAAGTGTTTGCCATGATACTATCCTAATGCAATCGCTAACGCAGTGGCGTTTCCGTCAGCGGTGTTACTGATGAAGGTTGTACTTGCCGCCATAGTGGAGGAGAAATCGGTCACTGCTGCACCAGAACCAGCCCCATCACAATGAATGATGCGAGACTCGCCAGCCGCTAGTGTGACGTTTCCTCCAGTACCTTGAGAAAAAACCACAGATTGCCCTGTACTATTCGTTACAAAGTAAATTTTTTCTGCACCGTTTGGTGCTACGGTGATGGTGTGGGTGCCAGATGGTGAACCAGAACAAACAATCACTTTGTTCATCCCATCTGTTACAGTGCCGTCTGTGGTGGTAAGCGTTGAAGAACTTCCACTCAAACTCAATGTAACAACGCCGTTTAGCGCGGTATCAATGATATCAAAATTGGTGTTAGTGGTATCGCCCCAGGTACCTGACTGTTCGCCAGTAGCTGGCTTTTCTATACCAGTGTTACTTGTGTATGCGCTTGGCATTATGCCACCTCTTTCCAGTTTGGAGTGCTGCTAGGCGTTATATCGCTCCAAGTGTTTGTCGTGGACGGCACGATTTCTTGCGGATTCGCATTTTGGTCAGGAACCACCCGTCCCCACACATTGACAATACCAACATTTGCAGTGGCTTGCAATCCTGTGACCCCAAACGCTAAGTCATCCACCTCAACAGCACCTATCGCTCCAGAGCATGATACCCCAGAGACGGCAAAAACACAATCAAGACTGAAAGAAACGGTGCCTATGGCTCCAGCACCAGACGCTACCCCTGTCGGGAACACATTAGCCCCAGCCGACACCTGCTCGTCACCAAAGCCAATAGAGCCAACCAAACCATCTTCAGTAACAATTGCACCGCCCGCTGCCAAAGCGTTACCAATTTGCCCAGCGCCAAGAATGTTTGTGTTGACGACAGTAGTGACAACATCACCCGCAAATTGCGGTATGCCAACCGCACCAATAGCCGCTACTCCTGTCACCAGAACGGGCAGGGCTTCGCTCCAAGCACCTTCGCTCCAAGTGCCTCTGCCCCAACCTGATAGCGACATGGCTTAACTCGTTAAGCTATGCGGATAATCGCGTTGGTGGCGTCAGCAGTTGGAAACTGAATTGTAAATGTACCAGCAGTTGATGTTTTATCAGAACCAAAATCCAGCACACAAACCGAAGTGTCACCTGTGGTGTCTTCATTGTAAATCAACGCGCCACGAGCAGTGATTGTAGCTGTTGTAAAGCTCAAGTCTGCAAAATCGGTGAACGCAGTTGTTCCAGATGCAGACGGGTTAACTCGTGTGAGAGATGCGCCTTTTGCCGTGTAACCTGTGCCACTAACTTCGTTTGTAGCAGTGTATGCAGTGGTAGAAGCATCAAGTGTGGCTGAACTTGTATATAAAGCCAATTTAAAGTCGCTTCCGCCAGAGTTTAAAAAGTTGTGTTTTCCTTCTAAAAGCTCCTGCTTGAAAGAAGTACACATTGCTTGTGTAATAGCCATTTATATTCTCCTAACGAGTTCAGCCATTTCGCTGTTGCCAGCATTTTTCATTTTATCGGCAATACTAGCACGTTCCTCGCGCCTTGCCAATTGAACATAGTGATACAATACTACACGCAGATGATTTTGAAAAGCCTCTGCCTGCTCTCGGATGGCTGGCGGCGCTGTATCAGACACCTTCATTATTTTGTCCATCGCAAGTTCTACAATTTGTTCTGAGCTATGACCACCATTGTCAGATGTCATAACATTGACAGCCCCCATCTCTAGGCCACCAGTAAAAGACAACATTTAACCCTCCATTAAGTTTTTTGTATACGAACAAGACCTGTTCTGTAAGCATCCGTATTTTCCATGCCCTCGCCATAATTCTTTAACCTAGATACACACTCTGAAAATCTGCTTTCGTAGAGTTGAATTATAGGCGGCTCGCCCTTCATAAAAGTGTAAGCCTCAACTAGACATCCGTATAAAAGGGTGTCTGGAGCGTTGTCACCAAACCATGATGTGCCAGAGGATGTCGCAGTAATTGATTGTGGCCTATAATAGTAGTGAAGCTCAACAGAATATGCCTGATTTGGCGTTGGCGCCAAAATAAGATTGTCTACATCAAAGACACCGTAATATTTTGGCGCTCCAGTGACTGTTGCATCGGGCGCAAACTCTTGCAGAAAATTAACATCTTTTTGTAACAGAAACACATTCTCCCCACCGTTTACATATGACAAAGAAAAGGTAGACAGATAGTCTGCTGGCAGAGCCAAAAACTTATTTCCAGAAGCCATTGTGGCTAAAACATTTTTTCTAAAATAATCCAAATCAACAAGCTTTAAAATACGCTCTTCTGTATTTCTGATTATATTATCAAGATTAGATACAAATGTTGCGTCATCATTCTCAGTATAGTCCTGAATGGCTTGTTTTAGTGTTGTAAGTGTATATGTCATTTTTATACTATCGTTATGTTTCCAACCATACCAGAATGCACTGTGCATTGGTAAACAAGGCTTGTGTCTGAGGGCTCGTGCGGCACAATGAATTGAGTAAGCCCTGTTGTGGAGTTATAATCTTCTGTCACACCTTCAGTAAAAGCAGCACCGCCTGATGACACCCTTATTTTTAGCGGGTGGGAACCTACATAACTAGAATTATCTATCAAATAGGTGTGCCCTCTGTAAAAAGTGAAATTAGGATTGTTTCCCGAAGTCGCGCCAGGACCTGAAAATTGGTAAGCGCTGCCTGTCGCGGCTGTTGTTGTATATGTGGTCACTGGACCACTAACCTCATCGTTCAAACGTATCCAGTTTCCACCGTGAGCAAAATATAAACCACCTGTCGCGTGAACGTGCGCCACGGCTCCATGATAGGTAGAGGCACTAGGTAGGTCGGTTAGAGCGCCATAATAGAAAACAATTTTGTTAGCTCCAGAACTAACGTCAATGACCCCATTTGCGTCAATAATGTCTGTTAACGCAGTGCCGTTGCCTAACGCGTTATATATCTCATCAAAGTTGTCGTTTATTTTATCTGCACCAGCGCGAAGGGTGTCGCCAGTGCCGTCATTTGGGCTTGAGCCAATTCCTACTGTTTGTTTCGCCATTTAACCCTCGTCAAAAGTTCTGTTTGTTGAATCAAGTGTAACATTTGTTGAATCAAAGGTCGATGCTGTTGATGAAGTTGATACACTTGCTGTTCCGACTCTACCAGTTGACAATACTCCTGTAACCGAAACAGGGGTAAACACACCCCCACCAAGCGTCACAGAGCCTAACTGAGCGGACATAATTGGCGGCCTTATGTACTGGAAGGTCTGCAAATCAAAGGTTGGAAACTTAACGTCTGCCGAAATTATGTTGTTTGTGTCTGGTCTTGGGTTACGAAGCGCTTCTGCGTCTGTTGCATGTCGGCGAGGCTCTAACTGTGGATGCTTTGGCTCCCATTCGTCTTTACCTACGAGAAAGCCGTTCCATTCCATACGCATGTCAGAAAGACGATATCTGAAACCAGAGCGGTCTGATATTCCATATGCGTATTTGCCAGCAGCATACTTAGCCATCTCTTAAACCCTGTAATACCTAAGATTAGGGGATACATTAAAAGAAGCTCTATCTCTGTCTTCTGAAAGGGCTCTGTCAAACTCCTCCTCATAAACAGATTTTAATAACTGAATGCGGTCAGGGGCACGTTTAATCGCAAGATAATAAGCCAAACCAGCAGCTAGGCATGGGTAAAATCGAAACGGCACATCTAAAGTATTTGTGAAAGTATCGGCGTCATCTAGGCGCGTTAAACAGTCATAGATAACAACATCTGTGCTGTTTTCAGGCGAAGGCCATACATTTAGAACAGGAGTAATCTGTCTATCAATGAAGAATTGACTAGGACGCCCCTCAGTGCTTTTGTTCGGAATGTTTAAGAATTCATCACGACTGATTTTTTCTATGCTAATGTCTGTGTTGTTTCTTCTTACAACCATAGACAACACATCAATTACATCAGAACCTAAAGCATAAGACGCTGTGCCTGTGGTTAACGCTTGTGTGCGCTGCACAATTGTCCATTGGTTCAGGCCTCTATTTGCCCATTCTGCAAACATAAGGTTCATCGAGCGTTTAGCTGTCTTGAGGTCATATCCTGTTTTAACCTCTAAGCCACAACGCTCGAAAGCTTCTTCAATGTAATCAGATACATCTAGCTCAAAATTAGTGGAGCCTGAAACAGCCATTATTTTTTGACCTTGCCGCCACGCATCATTTTTTTAGCTTTACCGCCACCACGCATCATAGCTGGTTTGGCCTTTGTTGCCATACCACCGCGCATCATCTTTTTAGCAGCGCCGCCACCCATCATTTTTTTAGGCTTTGCTTTGGTAATGTCAAATCCCATTTCTTTAGCAAGCTTTTTCAAAGCTGCGGCAGACATCTGGGGAGTAACTTTTTTATCACCTGGCATCTTTTAGTCTCCTGTAAAGGTTTTCTCTGTGAACATACAAAGACTCGTTAGCATAATAATCTTCGCAAAACTTATAATACCCCTTATCTCTCAAGAGATTCGAGGCTTCTTGCAGCTTTGTCAAGCGCTGCAAAAATATCATAGCATAAGAATTATCATCAGTCATCTCAAAGGAGTCATTCAGAAATTCATTGCTCTCTGCTTCTGGATGAAAACCCATAACAAACATGTCGGAGCCGTCATCAGACAAAGTTTCGTTTAAAACATCTAGGAATTCGTACATTTCATCAAGTTCCGGGTACTCAAAGTCAATCAAGATAACAACATCTTTGCTATCATCCCAATCTTGAATTGTTTTAATTAAAATGTCCCAAGAAGAGCTTCTTTTGAACGTGAAGCCAACGCGCCTTTCAGACCATGCCTTCTTTGCAAAAGGACAGGCAGGAAGCCCATTATAGTTTTCATTAGGCTTCTCTAATGCGCCTTTAGACCAAAGGCGTATCTCTTCTCTTATTTCCTCCTCAAGAGACATTTTACACCTTATGACTGAGTTACTGCACCTTTTGTGCGTTTTCTTCGATTAGCCATTATTGCACCACATCCCCTAGCAACAGCTGTGCCAGCCACTTTTTTACCGTTAAAAGGACGTTTGGCTGGCCCTCCTTTTTCAAGGTTTGTGACCTTCGCGGGTTTTGTGTTTGATACCACTGTCTTGCCTTTTGCTCCAGCCTTCTTCTTCTTTCGCGCTGTAGCCGCTCTTTGAGATTTTGAGAGGCTTCTAGCTTTTGAAGCTGGTAAGCAGCGGTCTGGGTTTTTCTTATCTTTGGAGGTGCCGCATTTCCCCTTAATGCTTCCATCAGTACCAATACGAACCCAATCTTGTTTTAACCATTTTTTCAGCTCACCCATTACTTGCCCTTTCTTTTACCGCCCTTAGACTTCTTAGCATAGTTTGGGTCTTTACAGTATTTGGACGCGGCTAAGTTGGCATACGCAGAAGGATATGTGTCAAAGGTACGCTTTGCCCAAGCTTTGCCTTCTGGACAGATTTTGCTTCCCTTTGATTTTTTTGAGGCAGCACCACCTTTTCGGAAGTATGACAATCCCTTTGGTGTTGGATTTTTTTTCATTTTCTTGCCTCCCGGTTTACTTATTTGTTGAGGCATTTGTGAGCGCGATATTGGCAACATTCTTCTCCATAATAAATTCTTGCCACATAGGCTTTATCATTTCATAATTAGCGGTTACACGCTCTTCTGTGTTGCTGACTTTTTCATGTGTAACAGCAAGTTCAGTTTTGAGCTCTACTACATTCATGCCAAGCCAACCAAGAAAACCCAGTATAGCCGCGCTCATTAATCCACCTAAATTTAGCATTTCCATCTCCGCCGTGCTTGTCTTAAACGACTGTTTGGATTTTTAGCCGCTTTAGGAAATTTCTTCATTTGACCAGCGCTACGAGCGCAGAACGATTTACGGCGCTTTGCGGCTGCCGAACCTTTTTTAACCTTGCCTGTTACAGCAGTCTTTAACTTTGAGCCGGGGTTTGCCTTGCGATATGCGGCGACACCCTTCTTTGTCATACCCGCGCCTGATTTGGTTTTGCGATAGTTGCCGCCTTTACCAGTGGTCTTGCGAATGGGGTTTTCTTTTTTACGCGCCATAACTACCCCTGCTGATAAAAAATAGTTATAGATGTGTTTGCTGGCAGAGTCGCATAAACCCCTGTTTCATACAGAATCCCATCACCAGGGAAAACTACATCAAACATACCAGCAACACTTTCATCAACTTCTATCAATACAGAACCGCTTGCAGCGGTATTGTCGTATAAAATTATATTCCCTGTCGCGCCAGTTTTGTGGTTTACAATTAAACCCATCAACCGACCACGACCTGACAAGAGGCTTGCAGAAGCGTGAATGTGCTTTGTTTTTACCTCGTTGCCAGCCATTTTAAGACAGGAATATTGTCAATTTGTTGCCTGAGCCTGACAACGCCGCAACAAAACAGCCCGCAGTGGCAAGAATGCCATCGTCAGGAATGTTTAGAACATGGTTCCCCGCAGCAAAACTCTGCTGAAGCAAAACCTCTCCTGACGCGTCACCATTTTTTATGGTAAACGCGCCTGCGGCGGCACCAAACATAACAACCTGACGAATGCGAGAGCGTGCTGCTCCTACAATCGCTGGAGTGTCACCTTGGTCAAAATTAAAGGCTTTTACTGGACCAGCCATAATAGCCTCCTATTATTCTACGCCGTTATTAGCCATCACATAGGTCAGAATGCCTGTGTATGTGCCGCCAGTAGCCGCAGAAGCGCCCACCTTGCCAGTGACCGTGGCATCAGCAGCCAAACCGCCAGCAATTGCCAGAGCGCCGTCAGCGCCCTTTACAGTGCCTTTTGTGTCGGCATCGACCTCGTTAAACAGACCGTCATCGTCAGTAGATGTGCCGATATCAACTGTTGGATTTGTACCACCAGTTGCACCGCCAATTGTCATAATTGAAACTGGAATCGCGCCCGCTGGAAGAACAAGAGTTTCTCCAGAAGTAGCTGATGTGCCAATACGCACATTAGTAGCTGATGATTCAGTTGGGTCAAATGAAATTTGCACGCTCTGTGTCATTACACCGGGTGTGTGCGTACCCTTTGCGCCGCCGCCGTATGAGCGGACAACACCTTGAAAGGTTGTGTTTGCCATGATTATCTCCTGTCTTGGCAAGTGTCAGCCGCACCATGCGGCTGTCAGGGATAAGTAACTATACAACAAAAAAGGGCGGCTGAAAAGCCGCCCCTTTCAGAACAATTGTTCGCTTACGCGCCCGGTGAACCGAACACAGCGCGTGGGTCGGAATAACCGAAGCTATAACGCTCACGAGCTTTAAAGCGCATGTTACCTGAGTCGAAGTCAGCTTCCATGCCTGTAGACATTGGAGTACGCTCAAAGTGCTTGAAGCCGTTTGGCGCATCTGTCTTGATGAAGAACGCATCTGGGTCTGTCAAGAAGTGGTTAATTGTATAACCCTCTGGAAGCATACCCATGTTACGAATTGCGTTTACATCGTTGTCGGCTGTGCCTACACGAAGTGTAGACTCAAGCAGACGGTCAGCAACAAACTGAAGCTGTGGTGGAACGATAAGCTTGGTACCGCGCAGGGCGATAATCAAGTTACGCTCATCAACGAAAGTTGAGATGTCGATTAGAGCATTCTCAAGTGAAGTTTCGTTAAGGTCAGCAGCAGTTGAAGGCTCATTGCGGAATGTGCCACCACCAGCAAGTGGGTGGTCAGCCGCGCAAAGCTCTTTGCCGTCACCACCAGCGAAGTTGCTGTCAAACGCATTGTTTAGCGTTGCGGCAGCTTTAACTTGCTTGGTGTGTGCCATTGAACGTGCTAGTGCGCGTGTGTAACGTGCACCAAGACGGTCATACAGGTTATCTTCCATTGCTTCTTCAGTCAGCGCGAAAGCCAATGAGATTGTCTCATGGCTGTAACGTGCTGTGTATGCTTCTGAAGCATTGTCGAAAGATACGCCTGCACCTTCTTGCTTGGTTTGGGCGTTTCCAAAACCTACAAGCATTACCTCTTCTTCAAACGCACGGTCTGATGATTCAGTGTCGTAGATTTCAGCGTGTTCCGCGTCATAGCGGTCGTATTCCATGCCGAACAATGCGTTCAGGCCTGGCTCTAGTTCTTTAACTAGCTGTGCTCTTGAAATAGCCATTATCTAGTCTCCTTATGCCAAGCCTGTGGTGCCAGCAGACAGCAAGTGGTTATTGATAACAACCATGACGTTTGTGTTAGCTGAACCAGTGTCACTATTCTCTGGGTCTTGCGAAATATCAATCGCTTTCAGAGGTAGTGTTGCAGTGGTTGCACCAGTTGAAACGCCAATTTCAGTGCGTGAAAGCCCTGATTTTGTATCACCTGTGCCAACAACAATGTCAAAGTTACCGAACAGGTCTGTTACTGGCATAGCAGCATTAGCCTGAATTTCATAAACTACGTCTGGCGCGTCAATTACAAATGCTTCAATGTCATCCGCAGCAATTGAACCAGGGTAGTAGTTTGAGAATGTTTCCTTACCAGAAACAGGGTCAGTGTAACGGCAGCCGTTGAACACACCCAGAGCAGCATCGGTTTCGCCAGCAGCTTTAACGCCAATTGTCCCAGCTGTTAGTGCTTCCACTAAGTCACCTTGGAAAATCGCGCCAGAAGCATTGTTGGCAATGCGATAGCGGTTCTGTTGGTTCATAAAGGCAGAGCCGTTCATCATCCGCGCTGGGCGCAGACCAAAGGCAGCATTTTTATTTGCCATCTTGAACTCTCCTTACGAGTTTATTTTTGGCCTCTTGAGCCAAAAGTTACTTGACTTGAACGCTGCGGGTTTAGCTTTGGCATGGCAGAATTTGACTCCCGCATCCAATCGCGGTCCACAGCTTCCATTTGATTTTCTGTAACGCTACGATAATGCGCGTCACGCTGTTCCACAATCTCTTCAGGTATTCTGGCAAGAACCAAACCACCTACGCCGATTACGCCAGCGTTTTTACCTTCGTCAATGACAGGTGCATCGAAATCAGGATAGTCTTCCGCCCTTACAAGTTCCCAACCTTCACGGCGGCGCTTATGGACGTTGTTGCGGTCATCGTATTCCATGACTGACTCACGAATCCAGCGGTGTTTAAAACCTACAGGAGCTTCGGGAGCTTCAAGGGTTGATGGTGGACGCCACGCTTCTACTCTCGCTGTTTTTTCACGGGTTTGCGAATCCCGGCTTGCGCGGTCAACCATTATGCACTCCTTGTGTCTAGTTTAGCGACTTCTCTTGCGTACCGCTCAAGAGGAATGTTCATCTTCTTAGCGAAAGCCACTTGACCTGGTGTTAATTCCACCGTTTTTTTCCGCCCTGATTTCACTGACCGTCCAGAGGACGCAGGCGCAACTGCTTGGGCGTTCTGCCGCTGTGCCTGAAACTTGTGCGGAAACTCTACGCGCATACGCTTATCAATTTCCGCATAATACTCATCACTGGTCGGGTCATACCCTTCAGCACCAACCAATGTTTCGTGAATGGCTTGAGCGCCACGGGTCATAACCATGTCTTTGCCAAACCAGTTTTCGTTTTTGCCCATCCACGTTTTTAATTTAGGGTCTAAATCCTCTACCCTTTGTGGCTGTTGACGTTGAGGCGCTTGAGCTTGCTGTTCTGGCTGTTGCTGTGCCTGCTCTTGTCTTACCCTTTGAACACGAACACGTTCTTTTTCTATAGCAAGCCTAGCAATTAAATCTTGCGCCTCTATTTCTTTTTCAACGTCACCAATTTCACGAGCTTCTCTTAAAAGCTTTTTGGCCTGTTCGTGCTGTGATTCAACACGGGCGCCATATTCATTGGTATATCCTTGGTCAAGCTCCGCGAGCTTTTTCTTCATTTGCTCGTTTTGCTCTTGAACCTGTTGAGCATAGTTATAAGCAGCTTCAGCCTCTTCCATCGCCTGCTTGCGCTTTGCAGTTAGCTGATTTATGCGCTTTTGAACATTACCACTATAATTCTCCAAATCATCATCAGACGCCCCAGCTTCTTCTGGCTCATTTGAAGAGTCGAACATTTGTTCGGGTTTTTGCTCTTTTTGCTCAACTTCAGTTTCAGAATCACTCACATCAAATGTGAAGTTTTCTTCATTTTCAGCTTCTTGATTCATTACTTCTTCCATAAAATGCCTCCAGTATTTTTATACATACGATATGTCTGCTGGGTCAAGTATAGTGGCGATAATATTATCGTCATTTATGAGACGAACCTCAAGTCCATCCACTTTGAACCTATTTCCAGCATAACGTCCCATAAGAACCCATGATTTCTCTCCTGCCCATGCGCCAGAAGGAAACTTACCTTGGTCTTTATAGGCGTCTGGCCCAACCTTTACGACATAAGCAGCAACAGTTGCAAACGCCTCTCGGTCACGAGTGGCATCTGGTATGTAAATGCCGCCCTTTGTTTTGGCGGGGGGATAATACGGGATTACAAGAAGGCGATACCCAACAGGGTCTGGAAGCCTATCAAGAGCAGAAGCATCCATCTCAGATGGATTTTCTGTGTTTTTGTTTTCCTCTTCTTGTGGAAGAGCCTTTTGAACCGCCTTTGGTATTTCAGTCTGCGGCGCGTCAGACTTCATATTAGCCGCAACCCTTTCAGGCACGAATAGTTTCTTAGCCATCTTCAATGACACCTTTCATCGCGGCTCTTATTTCATCTTCACAGTAGGTCAGTCCGCGTATTTGACCCACTATGAAGCGGTAGTTTTCCATGTTTTCTACCGCACCATTCGACAGCATAATTGCATAGTCATCCTTCTGCTGTCGGATGTTCTTTAATAAATGTTCGGAAAGTGATACTGAATCCATTATTTCTTCCTGAACTTATCTAGACCTTTAATACCAAGTGCGGCGCTGCACACTAGAAAAACCAAATACTGATACCAATCAGGCAACTCATTCAGGCGGTCAAAGCCGTTTTTAACAACCTCTTCCATGCCCGGAATGAAAACTAAAACTACGGGGATTAGTATAATCACCGTGACTATTTCATCTTTGATTGAGGATTTTGTAGACTCCGCCATGATTAACTCCCACTTGCTATCGTGGGTAGCGGCGGTCTTCATTATCTCGGCTTTTGCTTCTGCCTCAGTTTGTGCAAGAGTAGCTTTCGCCTTTTGCTTGGAAACTTGCCCCTCAATAAATGAGCCTGCCAAAGATGCAATTGGCCCAATAAGCGCCTGAAACATGATAACCCCTCCTTCATCCTTTCAAATACATAGCAAATAAATATATACTAAGTAAACCTACCGTTGCACCAAGAATAATGAAAGCTATTTCTATCGCTTGCTGTATTTGTTTACGCTTCTTTTCGCGCATAGCAATTCTTTCTTTTCTTATCTGAGCCTGTATTCTCAACACATCTTGCCAAGCATTGAAGCCATAGTTAGCAATCAGAAAGTTTCTAAGCTCATTTTCCATCTCTTGAACTTTTTTGTGAGCAACAAAGCTTTTTAAAGCCTCTTCGCCAACGCTGCCATACTTTTTCTTTTCTTCTTTGTGGACGTTCTTTACGGAATCAATCGCATCCATAAATTTTCCAATGTCCCCAGCCATAGCGTAGACATCTTTGGAAAGAGAAAAGCCTTTTTTAAGAGCGCTAAAGCTCGCTGTTGCTATAGCTATCGCAGTTGCTGGGTCCATTACAAACTCCTATAATTAGACCCTTCACTGTTTTTCACTTCCCAGCCAAACGGCAAATGCACCTGTCATCGCGCCGCTGCACACGCTTATCATCGCAGATTGAGCCGTGGACAAGTCCTCTAAGCTCATCCCCCACTCCAGAACGCGAATGTACATTATTGTCATAACAATCATCATTAGCCGTGGCAAAATTTTCCACGCCAGAATCTTCTCCATCGTATACGACACTAGAAAACACCTTGAAATCTCTGTGGTCTAGCTATCGGAGAGAACCCTTTTACCACTCCACCCTTTTTTAGAGCCACTGGACTTTTTTGCTGCCTTTTTGGGCTTTGCTTTTTTAAATTCGGCTTTGATTGGTTCAGGGCTATCGCTACCGCTTGTCTCTGCGGATACCCCTCGCTCCTCAACTTCGATATGTTTGATGATATCGTCTTCTGACTCGTACCTTTTAATAGCGGCATTTCTACGCTCCACTTTCTTGGCTTTTTCTACTTCCGCAACTTTGCGGTTTAATGAACTTGCTGACATTTTATTGCCCTTTCGTCATATTGTTTAGAGCGGCTATGTCCCTCTGGGTTTGAATGCGCTCTTCTGCAACTCTAGTCTTTTCATCTAGAGCTTCTTTTTGAATATTTATGCGAGCCGCAGCTTCCATCTGGTCATTCAACTCTTTTTCGCGGTCAAGCTGGTTTCTGTCTTCAGCCTCTTTTGCTCTGCGCTGAATATCAGCTTCACGAAGAGCTAATTCTTGCTGGCGTATAGCCACAAGCGGGTCAGTTTGCTGTGGTGGTGTTACAGCCTGTGCATATTGCTCAGTTAACTCTCCAACAAGCTCTGCAGCGCGAGAGGCAATGTCCGCTTGAACTGCCTGCATACCCTCTGGAGACGCCTGCAACTGCATCATTTCTTCTTGAGATACGCTAGCCATTATTTCTTCTTGAGCCATCGCTTCAGCCATAAATCCAAGATGCTCTTGAATATGACCTTGCAGCGTCATCACTATCGCTGCGTTAGCTTGAGCCACAGGCGTTGCGATAATTGCGAGATGCGCCTCGATATGCGCCTGATGATTCTGTTCTGGGAAAGCCTGTAAAGCCTTGCCTCGCATTGCCTCTTGATTCTCTTTAGCTGGATTCGTAGGTTGAGGCACAGGTGGTGAAGGGAGTATGGCATCAACATTTGTAACTCCTAATGCTTCGTACATTTTTCTGTACGCTTGATATAAACCCTGCTCATTTCCATGAATTTCAGGATTTGATTGAACTAACTGCAATTCTGTCTGTGCCAAAGCAATGCGCTGTGACATAGAAAAAATGTTCGGGTCTGAAACTGGCAAAACATCAATGCGGTCATCAAAGTCTGTCACCTTTATTTCTGGAGGAGCGCCTGGAACTGCATACGGATACATAGGCGCCATAAATTTAGCAAACACACCAGCCAAAAGCTTGAACTCAATTTTCTGAGAATAATGCAAGCGCTTATGAATTGCGGACATAACTTTCGTGCCGCGCTCCATAATAGCCATAGTGGTGCCCACAGGCGTCTCCCCGCCCATCTCAGCTACCTTCATGTCAGCCATAGACGCAAACCTACGTCCAGAGTCTACAAGCGTTCCTAAGAGCGCGTAGAGCGTCTGTGAAGGCTCTTTGAATGGCAACGTCATCAAAGATTGGCGGATATCCATACCCGCAACGTCAATATCACGGAACTCACCGGGATTTAGCGGCTCATCTTCGTCACGAATACGAGCGCCACGCGCCTTAAAGCCTGCGGGTAGGTTCGATAATGTGCCAGCATCAATAAGCTGTCTTAATAAGCTAGTTGCTGCTTGAGACAAGCCGCCAATCATATGCGTAAGCCCAAAGCCGTAAAAACCCAAACCGGGTAAAAACTTATAATGAACAAAATAAGGCTTGGCACGGCGAAGCGGGTCTGTTTGTTCATAATTACGGCGAATAGACAAAACCTTGCCGTTCTTTTCGCAAATAGTAACAATATATGGCAGCTTCAGGCCTGTTTCTTCGCCCTCAACATCCATATCTTCAAAACCAGACAAATCCAAGTTTGTATGTACTTCGTATAATGTGATGTCTTCGCTGTTTCCTGTCGGAGAAATACCCTGAACATCATCTATTGTTTCTTGAACCTCTGAATAATCCTCTTCAGAGTACCCATCTCCTGGTAAATCAATGTCAGAATAGAAGCCTGTAAGCTGAAGCTTACGCACTTCATTTTTGTCCATTTTAACAATGTGTGTAATGCGGTTGGCAGATGCCAAGTCTGTAGCTGAATAGGGAACGACTAAATCTTCAGCATGAACAAACTTAGACACCGCCCTTTGTAGTAAAGGGTCAAAGTAAATCTTTTTAAAGGTACTGCCTATCAACGGAAGATAGAACAACATCTGGTCTAATTCAGGGTCGTACTCTTCCATCTCATAGGTAATCTGATAATTCATGTAGTTTTTAACGCGGTCAGCTTGCGCCAACCTGTCTTGCGACTCATCACCAATGATTTGTGTGCGTACAGGGCCACCAGCAGGCAATAGCTCACGATAAGCTTGCGCCTGAAACTGCGTGACTGATTCAGCAAGCAAAGGATGCACAACACCAGAAGCGCCTTCAAACGGCTGAGAGCGCTCTTCATACTTCATGCCAAGCAATTCTATACCATTCTTGTATGTGCTTTCCCAATCTTCACGAGAGGACATGTCATCCTCTACATCGCCCATCAAATCAGAAGCGATAGAAGAGGTTTCAGCCTCATCCATAAAATCAGCTAAATTAGCGTCAAACGGAATATCAATGGGCACCTCTGTCATCATCATTTCTTCCGAAATGTCCCCAACAATAACAGAGCCATCATTCATAGAAACTTGACCTGGCTCGGCTGCCATCTCAATGATGTCAACCTGCTCTTCTGGAATTATAGGAATGACGTTATCGCCGCCTGAACCTATACCTTTTTCAATAGCCATTTTGTGCCTCTTTTATAAAAGTGTTGGGGCAAGCAATGCAGCGCAAACAGTGGAGGGAACCGTTGCGCCAGCTAGGGCAGAAGGGCATCGCCCTAGCATAACAAAAACTCGCCCCAACCTCATTATAGAATATCCCTCTGATTGCCCATGTCTGAAGGATAGTCTTCTAAATCACCGTCTGTTTTCGGAACACCTAGCTCCCACAGATTACACACCTTCTCCATAGAGCAGGCGAAGTGCAGCTTATCGCAATAACCCACACCCTCTTCCAAACCCAAGCCCTCAGAAATGCAATTCAACATAGATGACTGTAAGTTAAAATACTGACAAGTGCCGCAACGCGCATTCTTATTTTCCCAAGTCGCAGTCGTTGGCCCATATGAATACTCATCTACAGCGACCTGTTTGTTCTCTTCATTGATGCTTTCGTCTTGCGTGGCTATAGGACATACAAAGTTATCATCATCCCCATCGCCGTAGCCGGGTATCATGTCCTCGATGCTGTTCATGTCGATTTCAATACGGATAACAGACATTAGAATATTCCTTTAAACTCACCGCCGCGCCCAGAAAGCACAGCGCCACCATTTTTCATTTTTTCAACTTTTTTGCCGCGAAGACCTTTCCTTATACCTTCAGCATCTGGGTCAAGGTAAAGCGTATTATCATCGCTTTTCAAGCGCCTTAACTGCAAGAATAAAGCGTCCGCATCTGGGGCATCCCCCAAAAGACCGCCCTCGTCCCTTAACTTAGGGCCTTTGCTTCTCCGCACAGCCTTTGGCGCTTTTCTAACCATTAGAATATCCCCTTAAAACTTGTGCCAGAGGTTGCCGCACCATAACCACGAACTGCACCGCCAGAAGCATATTTGCGCGGCT
>MDTB01028708.1_pt1 | contig 43175 bp, 40 predicted proteins | sample 811161 | NCBI WGS metagenome assembly MDTB01 (sample SAMN05326650, study PRJNA326480) | marine metagenome | isolation source: seawater | place: Mediterranean Sea | collected 2009 | reverse complement strand
GTTATGCTGCTTACCATTTTACTATCACTTACTTTTTGATCATAGCGAAGTTCAAAAGGTATTTCACCAAATCTAGCACCTATTATTTTCAATTTTACTAATTTTTCTAATGTACACGTAAATCCTAGACCCTTTAATTGTATAAAGTCATTTGCATAAAAGCTTATTGCTTTTTTGATAATTTTTGAATTATATGCTCTGTATCCACAGGAATAGTCTTTAATTCCTGTAATTGAAAAAAATATACTCATAAATAAATTTGCACATCTGCTTATAAATGATCGATAAATATTTACACCATATTGACCTCCACCTTTTTCAAATCTTGATGCGGTTACAACATCATAACCACTTCTAATTTTATTAATTAGCAAAGAAATATATTTGGGCTCATGTGTATCGTCACAATCAAATCTAATAATTATATCCTCTTCTGATGAAATAGCTGCAGCTCTTTCAAATAAATCTCTAATGGTTTCTCCTAAACCTCTATTAACTTTATGCTGAATGATTTCTAATGGAATAGTTTTAGAATATTTTTCCAAAATTTCCTGAGTTTTATCTGTACTTCCATCATTACATATAATTATTCGATAATTTTCTTTGATGGATGCTAAGGTTACTTCTAGTTTATTTATAAGCTGAGGAAGTGACTTTTCCTCATTAAATGCTGGTAGTAAAATTAATATCATAATTATTTACTTAAGATATTTAAAATTTCTTTCGAAGCCTGTCCATTTCCGTAAGGGCTTTCTCCAAGCTTTCCATAACTCAAAGAATTTACTGCATTTAAAATTTTATATTTGTCTGCACCCACAACTTTATTCCAGCCAAGTTTAACTGTTTCAACCCATTCAGTCTCATCTCTCATTGTAATACACGGAACACCATAAAAAAATGCTTCTTTTTGAATTCCTCCTGAGTCAGTTAGAATTGCTCTGGCAGATTGCTCTAATAGAATCATATCCATAAATGACAATGGTTCTGTGACAATAACATTCTTTAAAAAATCCATCATTTTATTTTTCTCTAGAAACTTCTTTGTTCTTGGATGTAACGGAAGAATTACCTTATTTAAAGAAGCTAGTTCATTTATAGCTGAAAAGATTTGATGTAGACGATTATTGTTATTTGTATTTTCTGCTCTATGACATGTAACTAGGTAAAAATCTTGAGGCTTAAGATTGTAATCTAATAATATACTACTTTTATTTTTTGCCTTATCTTTGTAATATAAAGAAATATCAAACATTACATCTCCAACTTGATGAACACCAGTATTTATACCCTCATTAGATAAGTTATTAACTGCTTGCAAAGTAGGGCAAAACAAAAATTTTGATAATCTATCTACTAATATCCTATTCATCTCTTCAGGCATTTTCATATTAAAGGAGCGCAAACCAGCTTCAACATGAACAACAGGGATATCAAGCTTTATTGCAGCAAGCATTCCAGCAAGAGTGGAATTAGTATCGCCGTAAACTAAAACATAATCAGTTTTATTTTCTAAAAGATATTTTTCAAATTCTATAATCATTCTTCCTGTCATTTCTCCATGTTTCAAGGATGAAATATTCATATTAAATTTTGGGTATGGAATATTTAACTCGTTGAAGAATAATTCTGACATTTTTTGATCATAATGCTGTCCAGTATGTATAATATTCTCTTCAAATTTATTATTAAATTCACTTTTTATTGTTCTTGAAACTGCAGCGGCCTTAATTAACTGAGGTCTTGTCCCAATCAATGTAGAAATTTTTATCATATAAACTTTAAATATATTCTAATTATAAGATAACTAAGAGCGAAACATTCTTATAAACTACTTAAAATATTTTCTCCAATATTATAAGTAATAAAATCTATTTGTTCATCAGACAAAAAAGGGTTCATTGGTATACTTATCACTTCATTTGATGCTTTTTCAGAAATTGGCAAATCATTTTGTTTGTAATTTAAATATCGAAAACATTCTTGAAGATGAAGGGGAGTTGGATAGTAAATTGATGTTGGAATACCCCTTTCTTTTAATCTTGCTAATAAACTATCTCTATTTTTTACCCTTAAAGTATATGATGCCCACGCACTTTTTCTATTTGGCTTGATGACTGGGGTTTGAACAATTTTTGATAATTTATTTGTATATTTTTCTGCTACTTTGTTCCGAACTTTTAACTCATGTTTAAAATTCTCCAATTTAGCTAACAAGACACCTGCTTGTATTGTATCTAGTCGACCACCTATTCCAATATATTGATGATGATGACGTTTATTTTGTCCATGAACTCTTAGAGATTTAATCTTTTTTGCATATTTATCATTGTTTGTGAATACTGCACCGCCATCTCCATAACAACCTAAAGGTTTTGCGGGGAAAAAACTAGTAATTGAGATATCTCCTAAATTGCTATCAGTTTTTTTATTATAAGTAGAACCAAAACTCTGGGCACCATCAATAATAACTTTTAAATCATATTTATCAGCAATGGCTTGAATGCTGTCAATATCTGAAGGTTGACCATAAAGACTTACGGGCATTATGGCTTTTGTTTTTTTTGTAATTGCTTTTTCAATTAAATTAGAATCTAGGTTATAAGTATCTGGCTCAATATCAATAAATACAGGCACAGCTTTTAACAGTGCAATCATCTCTCCAGTAGAAATCCACGTAAATGGTGTAGTAATAATTTCATCTCCAGGCTTTATATCTATTGCCATTAAAGCAAGTAAGATTGCATCTGTTCCAGAAGAACATGTGATAGCATTTTTTACATCTGTAAAATTTTGCAATTCTTGCTCTAAGATATTTACTTCTTATCCTAAAATATAATTAGATTTGTTTAAAATTGATTGAATATTACTATCAATTTTTTCTTTATATGTTTGATACTGTATCTGTAGATTTGCAAAGTCTATTTTCATTTCAAATTTATTATATATGATTTGCTCTAAATAAACACATCCTCATCATTATATTTAATATTAATAAAATTTATATCTTAACTTTTTCATTTTTAATTTGAGATTGTGATGCAGCAGATAATACTTTGATTACTCGCAAACCTTCAGCTCCATCAGTTAATGGTTTTATATCTTTTTCAACTACATCAATAAAATGTTGACACTCATTTTTTAATGGTTCTTCTTCAGAAACTTTTAAATACTGGGTATCAGATTTCTTTAAATTTAATAAATCTTTAGAACGTAATAATTCATAAGGATATAAAGCTAATTTTTCATTCCAAGGTTTAGTGTCATCAAAGACCAGCATTGCAGATTTTCCAGATATAACTAACTTAACTTCTTTGTATGGATTTAACCATGAAACTGAAATGTAAGACTTTAAACCTGATTTAAACTCTAAGTGAATTGTTGCAATATCTGCAAGATTTTTTTGTAAAATAGATGATGATTTTGTAGTAACAAATTCTGGATCTTGTTTTGCTAATGATAAAATCATTGAAATATCATGAGGAGCAAAACTCCATATAACATCCTCATTAGTTCTTACTCTACCAAAACTCAAACGATTAGAATAAATGTTATTTAATTCTCCGATATCTCCCGCTTCAATTATTCTCTGTATAGTGTTAAAAATTGGATGATATTTTAATAGATGCCCAACCATAAGCTTTACACCATTTTTCTTAGCAGTAGAAATCATCAATTCTGCCTCTGATATATTCATGGCCAAAGGTTTTTCAACAAATACATGTTTACCCTTGTTCATTGCTTCTATTGCCATTGAAGCATGAAGTTCTGCGGGTACAGTAAGTGCTACACCTTTTACATTTGGATCATTTATAATTTCACTAAATAAAAAATTTTTGACTTTAAATTGATTTGTATATTTATTAACAATTTCAGTGTTAGGATCACAGATTGAAGATAGTGCTCCTAATTCAGAAAAATTTCTAACTAAATTTTTTCCCCATTGTCCACAACCAATGACTGCTATATTTTTTTTCATATCTAGTATTGTATGGTATTATTTCACCAAAACATCCCTAACTTATTTACTTAAACCAATATTGTTATTATTTAAAGTTAGATTATTTTATATTTGGCAATTTATTATGTTAAAATAAAAAAAACCCTTATTTTGTATCTCAGCTATAGCAGCTAATCATCTCAATTTAGTCATCAAAGATTTTTTTAAAAAAAAATTTTTTTCCCTGTATCTCGGCAAAAGGGGGCTCAAAACCTTTCATGGAAGTTGCTCTTATATGTTTTTCTATTTTTTCTTTATCCCATGATAAATCAATTTTTTTTTAAATCATTAATTTCATTTATGTAATGTAAACTGCTACCTCTTTTGCAATATAGACTTTCCTGAGGTATTAAATCAAAATTCATATTAATTAAATTTGGAAGTGATTTAAGAAAAAGATTAATAGATTTTTGATAAGTAAGTTCATATAAATCCTCTACCCAACAATCTTTGGGAATTTCAAATCTTGATTCAAATAAAATATCCCCACTATCTATACCCTCATCTATCTTGTGAATAGTGGCTCCAAAAATCTTTCTGTTCTCTATGATAGCTAACGAAAATTGATTACATCCTCTATACTCGGGTAGTGGTGCCATATGAAGATTTATTGCCAGTTCTTTTGCTTTTTGTATATGAATTGAGCGCAAAATCTCATGATACTGTACAGAAATAACAATATCAACACTAGGAAGTTTTAAAAATTCATTTAAAGATTTTAAAATATTTAGATTATTTATTAATGAGTATTCCTCTATATTCTCACTGTTTGAATTTGTTAAAACTCCTACAATTTCATAATTAAGTTTATTCTGGTTATTAAAAAGAATTTTTAAACATTCTAATCCAATTTTTTTAGAACCCAAAAAAAAAATTTTTTTTTTATTCATTATTTTTTTCCTAATTTAGATTGAATGGTTTCCAATCCTAAAAAAACTTCTTTTTTTGTTTCTATTGATTGATAAATAGCTGTAATCAATTCCAAACTTTTCTTTCCTGAAATTCCATCTATTAATTGTTTTTTATTATTGATAATGCTATCTACAACATGTTCATAATATGCTTGGTGTCCAAATCCATAAACATTAGGTGGATTTACTGAATATTTAGTTAATACATCATCATCCTCTTTTTGCCTATCTACAAAAGCCCAAGTTTCCATCTTATTAACTGCAAATCCTGATATTACAACGCTACCCTTTTCACCTAATATTGATATAGATCCTTCAAGATCATTAGGTCGGGTTGCAGTTGTTGCTTCAATTATTCCTAAAGCACCATTTTTAAACTTTAAAGTAACTACGGCAGTATCTTCTCCTTCAATATCTACTAAAGAAGTGTTTGCTTTTGCAAAAACTGTTTCCACATCTCCCATCAACCATTGTAACATATCAATATGGTGACTTGCTTGATTAGCAAGAACGCCTCCATCCAAGGCCCAAGTTCCTCGCCACGAATCTTGATCATAGTAAGATTGATGACGAGACCAACGAACTCTTACAGTTCCAAGAACTAATTTTCCAAAACGACCTTCTTCATAAGCTTGTCTTAATTTAACTACTGGAAGATTAAATCTATTTTGTTTTACAATAAATAATTTGCAATGATTTTGCTGACAAGATTTTATCATTTGGTCCGCTTGATCAAGATTTAAAGCCATAGGTTTTTCTACAACTAAATGTTTTCCATATTTAGAAAGATTAATAACGTGTTTTGCATGATTTCCACTCTCCGTAAGAACTGAAACAACATCCAATTGCTCTTTTTGCATCATTTCATCCATGTTACTGTAATAAGGTATATTAAATTTCTGGCCAATTATTTTAGCTTTATCTTCATTTATATCGCAAACAGCATCTAATGAAGCATTTTTGATTTTACCAAAACCTAGTAATTCACTGTGTCTTTTGGCAATTCTTCCGCATCCAACTAAAGCAAATCTAAGCATTTATTTATTAATTCTTTAAAATTAATTTTCATAATTTTTATTTTAATATTATTTGACCATTTTTTAATTGATATCTTTCATTAGTTTGCTTGCATATAGTTTCTGCATTGCCCTTTAAAGGTAAATCTAATTTTTCACCATACCTACTTATCCATCCAATTTGTTTTGCAACAACTCCAACCATAAGTGCAAATGGTGGTACATCTTTATTTACAACTGCTCCGGCACCTACAAAAGCAAATTCACCAATTGTTATTCCACAAATTATTGTAGAGTTAGCGCCTAATGTTACACCTTTTTTTATCACTGTGTCTTTATATTCATCTTTACGATCAATGAATGCTCGAGGATTATAAACATTAGTAAAAACTACACTGGGGCCACAGAATACATTATCTTCTAAATATATATTATCATAAATAGAAACATTATTTTGAATTTTACATTTATCTCCAATTACAACTTTATTTCCAATATAAACATTTTGACCAATTGTAACTTTTGAGCCAATTTTTGCACCTTCACAAATATGTGACCAGTGCCATATTTTTGAGCCAGAGCCAATTTGAGCACCCTTATCTATTATTGCTGTTTCATGTTTTTGATATTCCATTTTTATATTCTTAAAAAAAAGGGACATTTTTATAATGCTGTTTATATAAAAACATTTGTTATTCTTTTAAATTAATTCAAAGTATTTAAGTTAATAATCTATAAACACTTATAAAAATAAAATCTAATAAAAAAGGCTTTTTTAGTTAAGATAATAAATATAATTAAAATATCTTATAATAAGATAAAATTTTTTGTTTCTTAAATTGATTCAATTTTTTGCATATTTACTTAATATTTCTACTTAATAGTTTTTCTTTTCTTTTTATTAAAAACAAGATTAGGTAACCAAGGAGCTACAAGCAAAATTAAAACAATAATAAACTTAGTTCGATGTCGTATTCCTGTTCCAAAATTTCCAGTAGCAACTCCATATACTATCAAATAAGTTACTAAAATAAGAAATATAAATTTTAAATTATTTTCACTCATTATAAATCTAAAGTTTTTGATTAAAAGTATTAATAAAATCAAATGGAATAGACCATCTAACATACCTATTAAATGACTAGATTTACTTACATCCCATGGAAATGGAGAAAACATAAAGTAGATTAACCTAATAGGAGTTTTATAGATTAGCTCAAATAAGTTATTTGGGACTGTCCATTCTGGAAAATTTGCATTACCAATGTTTCTGTTGGAAATTTCTACCAATACTTGTTCATAATCTAAGAAATTTTTCAAAGCCGCTAACTTTGGCATTTTGTCTATATTTGTTAAAAAAATAAAAATAAGTATCCCAAATATTATTAATAAGAAAAAATTTTTTTTATCAATTTTATAATATCTTATTTTTTTCATGGATTTAAAAAAATAAATATTCATATAGATTATAAGAAAAACTAAAGCACCAATAAGCATTCCTCCGTGAAAAAAAGATGCTCCAAAAAAACCAATAAAGATTAAACTAAATGATTTGAAGCCTCCATATTTTACCGAAGAAGAAATTCCATATAATGCTACTAACAAAAAAAACCAAATAAATGACTCTCTTAAAATTAAACATGAATATAATATTAAAGTTGGGTATAGAGCTATTATCCATCCAACTTTTATCGAAACTTTTTCATTCCATATTAAATTTGCCAGCCGAGATCCCAATAATAATGAACCCATTCCAAATATTAAATTGATGGATTGTCCCATTATTACACTTCTATCTGTCAAAGAATAAAAAAATGCTAATATCCAACTAATATGGAAACTTTTTCTTTCACTCGGATACTCATTAAAAACTTCAAAAAAACCGTTTTGAGACCATTCCCAAGCTTTTCTTTCAAACTCTGTTGCATCTCCCCAGCTATCAGGTAAAATTATCAAATAGTTACCTAAGAAAATTGTAATGAATCTAAAGGCCAAGGCCACATACAATACTATTGCTAGAGATTTATATTTTTTTGAAAAATAAAATGTTATTAGTGCCACAAAAACTAAACTTGATAAACTTAAAAAATCTATATGAAAAAAAATTAATAATATTGAGTATGAATATAGACCAATAAAAAAAAAAATATCATTTTTATTGAATTTTATTTTTAATAAAGTGTTATTCACTGATCTATTCATTATAAAATTTTTTTTATTATTTACTATCTAAAAACTTTAAAATTGAGAATATAAATCCTCCAAAGTTTGGTAATAATTTTCAATATTAAATTTTTCTGTAACTGTTTTATGAAGATTTTTTCCGTAAAGCTCTCTTATATTTGAATTTAAAGCTAAAAAAGAAATAGACTCACAAAGTTTTATTGAATCAATTTCTTTTGGTTTTTGTAATTCTTTTTTTTTGGGATCAACAACAGCTACCGGGAAAGGAACCGCTTCATTTGTAATCTGATCAAATGAAATTTCTTTATTAGGATCAATCAATATACCACTAAATTGATCTGTGATTATTTCTGATATACCATCTATATTTGACGCTATAACTGACTTTTTACAATATCCTGCCTCAATAATTGTATTACCGAGAGGTTCTCTTATTGACGGGACAACAATAGTGTCCATCTTAGAAATAAATTCTAGAGGTTCCTTTACACTTCCTAAAAAATTAATATTTTTATAATTTTTTGATAGTTCTTTTAATACATTTTCCAATACACCTTTCCCTGCTATAAAAAAATCATAATTAGATAATTGCTTTGCTGACTCAATAAGCACATGTACTCCTTTTGGAGAGTCTAGCCTACCTATATAACCAACACTAAACCTTTCGCTATATCTTTTATTATTTTTTGGCAAAAAATTAAAAGACTTGCTTAAAAAACCATTATAGATAAGTTTTATTTTTTTTTCATCTATTCCAAATCTTTTTATAAGCATAATTTTAGATGCGAGTGAATTTACTAATATAATTTTTGCCTTAGATGCATTATTCTTATACACCTTGATATCTTCATCTTTTGCATTCCATGCTGAACCTCTTTCATGAAAAATAATATTTGATGAAGGTAAAAAATTTAATAATTTATTAACAGTATTGCTTCCTAAATTATTATAAAAATGAATTATGTAATTTTTAGAGGTTAAATAGTAAATAAATTTAAACTTCTCAATAACTGATTTATTCAAATTAAAATGATAATTTTTAACATTATTAAAATTATCAATTAAATCGTGCATACTATATATGTAATGATCAAAACTACTTTTTTTTAAAACATAAGAAAAATATAAGCTAAAACTTCTTTGCACACCACCAATCTCTGAAAGTGAAACTTGATGAATAATTTTTTTAGACAAAAGATTTCCAAAGATTGCTCAAAATTCTTATGTAAAAATGATTTTTATTTAACATCTGAATATTCATTATTTATCAATTTTTTAATTTTTTTATAATATTCTGCATCTATATTTTTAGATGAACATATCTTATTAACGTGATTAGCATTGTCTATTAAAGTTTGCTCAGGAAATTTTAAAACTTTTTGAATAGCTTCAGCCCACTTTTTTGCATCTAACTCTAAAAAATAACCTCCATTATCTTCTTTAATCATGGTATCAGTAATATCGCTTATATAATTACTAATAACAGGAACTCCACAAGCTTGGGCCTCTAACAATGGTGTTCCTAATCCTTCCGCCTTTGATGGAAATAAAAAAATATCACTACATTTTAAGTATTCATCAAAATTATCTATAAACCCTGTTTGTATATCAACTCTATCTGTTAATCCAAAATTATGGATTTTTTTTTGTATTAATTTGAAGTACTCATAATTTTCAGTTTTCAAAGGCCCAGCTAAAATTAATTTAAAATTATTCGGTAGGAAATTTAATACATCTATTGAAAAAAGCTGATTTTTTCTATCAACAAAATTTGCAACTAAATTTAGCACTATATCATTCTGATTAAATTTTGTTAATTTACTTCTTAGAAAATATTTATTTTTATAATCTATAAAAAATTTATTTTCATTTACTGGATTTAGTCTATACCAAATATTTTTAAGCTCATAATTTTTAGCAAGTTTTTCTAATCGTTTTGATATAGGAATAACTAATGTATTTTTTTTATTAAATACAGGCTTCATATAACTTTCAGCCTGTATTGGATAAAGTGGATTGCTCATATCATTACACAACTCTCTGATTATTGGCTTATTTTTTTTTGAAAAGTACCAACTAAGGAAACCAATTGTCCAAGTATTTCCAAATGTATGGAGTAAGTCGTATTCAGTAATTTTTTTTTTAACAAACTTCCAGCTGTAAAAAACTTCCCAAATAAGGCCCAAACTCATCAATATAAGTCGTAATATAGATTTTTTTTTAGGGATTATGAATGGTGGTGAAATTCTAGTTACCTCTAACCCCTCAAACTCATATTTTTTATTTCCTTGATGAGTCAGGGAATTAGTAAGTATATCAAAATTTACATCATATTTTTCTTTAAATCTTTTGTAAGTATTATGTGCCCTTAATCCTGAGCCAGAATATTCTGGCTGGTATTTACTGCTGACCACAAGAATTTTCATAATATAATTTAATAATTAACATATCTAATAAAATAAAGTTTACAAAAGTTCACATCCAATAACACCAACATACTTCCCATGAAATTCTAAAACATGAAATTTTTTTTTATGTTCATGTACATAATCTCTAAAATGCAAGTTATTCTGAATATCATCAAATATAATTATTGTTTTTGAGTTTATTTTCGAACCTAAAATTTTTAAAGATTTAAGTCTTCCCGAGTAAGATTTATCACTATCATAGTGAAATATATCAATTTCATTATTTTTTAATCTATTTACAAATTCTTTAAGAGCCACATCATCTCCTCTAATATCTAAACACCAATTGTGTTTGTTAACTTCATCTTGAGCCAAATAACCAATATATTGTTCAGGATTTTTTAATCTAAAATAAGGAAAATCACTTGAAAATAAAAAGCCTTTACCATTTTTTTTTAAAGCTCTTAAAATAAATAAACTTGACCATCCTGCTGCCACTCCTGTTTCAACAATATTAAGCGGTTTAAATTTAAGTATTAAAAAATATAATAGAATATAATTACCTCCTCCACCAAGAGAAACTTTTAACTTTGAAAGTTTATTTAATGCCTCCTCTTCAATTAAACTTATATCTTCTTTAATTTTATCAAACAGTATTGCATCAATGGAACTGCAGAATTCTTCTACTGTTTGCTTAGTATTCAAAATAGCCCATTGTTTAGCTTCAATAGAGGTATTTTTTTCAAATCTTTTTAAAATTTTTTTAAAAATTATAAAAAAATAATTTTTTTTAATAATGTATGTAAATATATGGAGCATTAGTTGATAATTCCATTGATTATGTTTAAAAAAGTTTGTCCTCTATTTTTTGTATTATTTTTTTTTGATAAAAATTTATCTAGTACCATACATTTAAAAACTAATTTGGTATCATTCTTTAATATTTCGTTGAAATCTAAATTTTTTTTATTTAACATATTTTTGAATAATCTAAAATTTTTTATACTCATCCAAAGAGACTTAAATTCTTTATCATTAGCATATTTTTTTGCACTCATCCATGTGCCATCACCAGTAATTAAATTAACTTTTTTTATTCTTAATGAATTAAGTATTTTATCTATTTTGATTTTGATTATATAAATTAGGACTCCATAATATTTATTAATCCCAATTTTATGTCTTTTACCCGAATGAGGTATATTTTTTACGTTATTTAATATTTGTGATACCGCTTTATCATAAACTTCTGAATTAACTTTATATTTGGCTGGTATTTGTTGGTAAACTTCTAAAATTTCATTATCTGAAAAAATAGAGTCCCAAGGAAATAATTGTTGTAATGTAAGTCTTGTTGCTGCAGTTTCCTCCTGAAATAAAGGAAATATTCGACCAATTTCATTTTTTATATGAGATTTTTTATCAAAAAAAATAATATCCTCCCTTTCTCTAATCAATTCTTCATATTTTTTATCTAGAAGTGTTCTTTTTGAAAAAAAATCATAATCAAATGTCTTTAAATTATATAATGGTAGTTTAGAACCTAAAATAGATACCTGTTTTCTATCTAGAGCTATACCTTTAAATAGCCAATCAGCATAACATCCTGTTAAAATTGTATCGTAATTTTTTATCTTTTCATTATTTTTTAAATTAAAAAAATGATCATCAGTTGGCGAACATCTGCCTCCATTAATATTAATAGACTCATCAAATGACTTATAATAATAATTGTCATCTCTTTTAATTAAAGAAAGTTTTTTATTAAGTGATTTGGCAATATTTTTTGCCAATTTTGTTTCGTTATTCTCTACATTGTAAAGGGTTATAGCCTCAGTATCTGGATCTTCAGAATTTGCTAAAATCATTCTAGAATCTGTTCCACCACTTAAAAAAACTACTTTTTTGCCAAAATACTTCAAAGTTCTTTTTTTTATAGATTTTACTAGTGCCTTTGAAAGTTTGTGAACTAAATAATTAAAATTATAAATAGGTTTTAACTGAAATCTAAAATATTTTTTTTTTGTTAAGATTTTTTTATCAAAATCTAAAATACAAAAACAACCATTATCAATAGTTTGAATTTCTTTATATTGAGTATTGGGATGATAAATAAATCCTTTTTTTAAAAATTCAGCTAAAGAGACTAAGTCTACATTGATTTTACTACTTACATTATCAACTAAAAAATTAAAATTAGATGAGAATTGAAATTCTTGTAAATTGGTTCCATAAGTATAAATTGGATAAATCCCAAGTTTATCAGTAATTATTAATATTTTGTTAAACCTGTAATCAATTAATAATACACTGAAAGCTCCATTTAATTGATTGCAAAATTCACTGATTTCTAAATCAATATATTTTTTAATTAAAAGTTTTGAAATATATTTCTCTTCATTTTCTTGAAAGTTATCCCAATCTGATATTTCAATGACTGGTCTTCCTAAAATCATTATTTGTATATTGTTTTTTTCGTCATATTGTGAGTTCCAGTGTTTTAAATTTTCTTTTCTATTAAAATAAATAAATTTATTGTTAAAATTTGAAGAATTCGTAGAGTTTAATTCTTTATTCAGCAATGAGAGATAATTCATTATGGTAATATTTTAAATATCCTAATTACATTCTTTTTTGTAATAACAAACTAGTAGTAAAGTCATTTAAAAATAAGTGACTTTATATTTTTTATAATTTTTTTGAAAATTAGCATAATTATGTACAAAGACTTAAATATATCTTTAAATACTGATAAAAAATTATACTCGTACTTTATTTCCCATCTATCAAGTATATATTTATATTTAGGATCACTTTGATAATTATTTTGCAAATAATCAAGATCTATATATTTTTTTGATAATGTTTTGTATTTATGAAGATAATCATTTTTGTATTTATAGTAATTATATAAGTATGATAAACTTTCTAAAAAGTAGCCACCTGTAGATTTTTTTCTAAATAAATATTCTTTCCAAATTTTATTACTTTTTAATAATAAATTATTCAATTCTATCAAATTTTTATTAAAATCACTCTTTGGTATCAATTCAACCCCGTTTTTAGAAAATTGATATGGTATTAAATTAATATTTGCTATTTTATTATCTTGAACATTCAAATTTAAAAAAAAGGAGTGATAACAGTTTTTTCGTAAGTTTCTTCTCCACACTGTAAAATTCCCAATTGAATAAAATATTGCAGCATTTTTATAAATTTCAAATCCCTGAGGTACATGCGGATGATGGCCCACTACTAAATCGGCACCCTCATTTACAAAATTTTTATATATCTCTTTAATATATGGGGGAGGAGTTGGGATAAACTCTACACCCGCGTGCGAAATTAATATTACTAAATATCCTTTACTTTTGTAAAATCTAATTTGATCTATAACTTTATAAGACTCAATAAATGATGCTCCAATATTATTATTATACTTTTCATTAGACTCCTCTCCTTCCGATGTATTTATTATTGCAATCTTTTGCTTATTTTTTTTAAATAAAAATGGATTGTAAATTTCTCTTTGCGAAAACCCTGCGCCTACATAATTTATCTTATATTTTTTTAAATATTTAATAGTATTTTTAAGCCCACTTACACCATTGTCCATAATATGATTGTTTGCGAGACAAACTAAGTTTGTATTAATACTCTTTAATGAACTTAAAACTTGTGGTTTATTAATAATTTTTGGAGCACTTTTGTTAAATTTTCTTGATTTTATATCAATGACTGTCTCCAGATTTGTAATATTTAGATCTCCTTTTTCAAAATAACTTGATAGATTCCCATAATACCTCTCTTTTCTTTTTATCATTAAGTTTGAAACTTCTTCTAAAAAAGGAGTCCAGTCACCTGTAATATTTATTGTTGTAGGTTTCTTATTTTTAATTATTCTCTTATTATCTATTTTTAGTTTTTTAGAATCAATCTTAAACATTTTATTAATAAATATTTAAATGCTAGTTTATATTTTGCTAATGATCATTTATTTTTTTATAGCATAAAATAATAATATATCTCATAATTTTAATAGGATTCAAGTATACTAGTCTAAACCATTGAATATCTTCCTGCTTATATAAATTATAGACCTGAAAAAATTTTTTTAACCCAAAACTTTTTACACTTCTGAGCAAAAGTTCAGCAGCCTTATTCATAATATAAGGTCTCATTATTTTATACAATTCTCCTTGAGATAAATTTAATTTTAAAAACTTTATATATAATATTTTCATATTTACTAAAATATCAAAAATATCTTCTTTAATTGGTATCTTAGAAAAACTCCTGCTACTTTTCACAATACAATAAATTTCATCGTGAGTTACTTCAAATTTTTTCATATAATGTCCTACTTTAGTAGCGAACATAGCGTCTTCTGAAATCTTTACCTCATCAAACTTTATTTTATGTATATTAATTAATTCTTTTTTTATCATCCTTGACCAGGGTACTATGTAGGTATACCTCAAGAAAAATTCATTTTTTTTATTATTATTTTTTAAATATGCTTCAATTTTTTTTTTAAAAGATAGGTGCCTATCAGCTATTTTATTAGTTCCCAAATATTTACTAATAGGAGAAAAAAATATTACATCACTTTTACTGTCAAAATACTTACATGCTTTATCATAAAATTTATCAACAAAATAATCATCACTATCAGCAAATAAAATCCAGTTGCCTTTTGCTTTTTCTAATCCTATGTTTCTACAAGTTCCAGGACCTTTAATTCTTTTGTTTTGATAAAATTCAAAATTATATTTTTTTTTTAATTTATATATAAATTCTAAATGAAACATTTCACTTTTATCATCAATGACTATTATTTGTATTTCCCTTTTTTGAGGAATAGATGATAATAGTTTTTCCAATAAATCTGATCCATTATAATGTGGTATTATTATTGATAAGGACATTAATTTAGATAACTATTATTTTTAGTTCATTAATTAACACACGTGTCTCCAGTAGGATAAACAAAAGTCAATTATATCGTTTTTAATTTATTTGTCTTACTATAGATATCTTTAATGTATTTAGCTCCTAATTTTCCACCATGTAAATGATTTCCCATTAACCACTTTTCATCAAATTGATCTCTATAAATTTTTTTATTTTTCCAAATCTGAACTAGATCTTTGTATGGTTTATTTAAAATTTCAATTAAGTTTTCATGCCAGTCATTTTCATCTATATTTACAACAATAAAAATTTTATCTAAAATTATTTTACCCTCATCATTTATAAATTGAAATTTATTAGAATGTAAGTATATAATAGGTTTTTCCTCACCAAGCATCCAAGTTAAAGTGCTCGATGCACCTACACCTCCCAAAATATAAATATCTCCGATAGAACTTACAAAACGAAAATCAAAACTTCCGTCTATAACTTTGATGTTTTTAAAACTTTTTGCATATTTAGGTAGGGGATTTGTGTCAATAAAACATCTTTTTGGATAATTTTTATAGATCATCCTTTTATTTAATCGAGATGATAAGGAAATTATTTTTTTTTCAAATTGATAATTAAATTTGTCGGAATTTCGAAATCCATAATTTGTTAAATTATTATATGGGTAATGAATTGATGGATAAAATATATTAACATTTTCGTCAATTTTTAATAACTTATTTACACATAATCTTTTTAAAAATCTGAAACGCTTCTTTTTAGCTTCCTGTACAACTGAGATGGGGTATATTTTTGTGTTAGGTACCAATTTATTAAACATATCTCTTTCAGAAGTATTAAAACATAAAGTCATATCTGGAGCTTGACATTCAAAAAAATCTAAATCTTTTTCTCTTCGAAAACTAGTTGAGAGGCCATGCATAACATTTACAATTTTAAAACCGCTTTGCTGTAATTGTTTTGCAAATACGTGACTATCGAAACCATTAATAGTACTTGTGATAATAATATTAATTGAGTTATCCAATTTTGATATATAATCGTAAGTATACTTTTCTTTTTTAGAATAATATTCAACTCTTTTTTTGTACATCACAAATAAAGCTTCTTTGTATGCTTTATTAAGAGAATTGTTTTCAAAAAAATTATCCAATAGATACTTAATTTTTTCGTATCTATTGTCATTATTGTTAATATTAAATTCAAAATTCATTGCTGGCATATTAATAATATTAAAACCTTGGTTATACAAATATGCCTCAATTTCTCTGAGAGCAGGACTGTTTTTGTAAATATATATTTTTTTTTTTTTATTCTTATTAATTAAATTTATTTTTTTTAAAAAATTATAAATTAGAACTTTTTTATCTAAATCAACAAGTCTAAGAAACCAGTTATCAATTGGTAAATGATCTTCATTAAGATCATTTCTTTTAATATTTAAGTTTATAAGATTAACATTTTTTAATTTAACAAGATCTGAAATCCAATGATAAGCATTGACAAACCTATCCAACGCATTAGAGCTTTTATAATTATATAATTCATCTTCTGTTACTCCAATGGTGATCTCATCATTTGAGTATAACTCAATCAGTTTAAATAATTTAACTATATTTATATAAATATTTGTAAAATCTAACTGTATATCTAAAATATTAATATTTCGATTTTTGTAGTTGGGAAAAAAAACTTCTATTATTTTTTTATTAATTTCATATCCTTTTTTTCGAATATTATTTATAGATAATTCAAAATCTTGATCTAATAAAGTTTCTAGATATATAGCATTATTGTATTTTTCTTTAACATATGGAGAGTCTGTATAAATTTCATCATATTGATCATCTACTAAATCAACTATTTGAGAGTTATTTGTTAAAAGGATTTTTTTCATTTATTTAGTAAAATTTATATATAATTTTAAGGGTATATATTGATAAAATCTATCAAAAGTTCTTTTTTTAAAAAAAAATCAAAAAGATATTTAATATCTATCAAGTAATTAAAATTTTATTTTTATTTAATTTGAAGAAATGAAACAATTTTAGATAATTTTTTTTCATTAAAATTTCTATTTTTTTTTGAAAGTAAATTATTAATCTTAACATCTAGTATTTTTTTCTTTTTAAAAATTGATTGAGTAATAAAATAATTTATACTCATCTTAGGTTGATTATTGTGCCATTGACTATCATGTTTTATGCCTTCAACTTCAAAACCTAAACACATATTTTTAATCATGTATGATTTGTTTTCTGGATAGAGTGTTCCTCCATAGACCTTGTTTATTGAAAGTTCACGGAATGCATATTTCAAAATTGCTCTCCTCGCCTCATAAACACAATATATATTTTCTTTATTTTTTTTTACTGGTGAGATTGTAGAAATCTGTGCAGATCTATTTTCATAATTTATAGTCGATAAGCTAACAACACCTAAGAAAAGATTATCTTTCTTGTCACAAATTTCTAATAAAATTCTTGTCTTAGAATTTAGTTCATTTTCTATCCAATTCCATTGCATTCTTTTTGTTTTTGGAATCAACGCTGAAGAAACCGTACCTCTTATTTTTGGACTATTTATCCATTCTGACCATTGATCTAGATTTTCATTTGAAGGGACACGTAAATATAAATTTTCTGTTTCTATAAAAATCATTTATTAAAGTTGAGAATGTTAATATAATTTTAATAGCTTATTTTATAATTATTTATTACGATTTAAAAGAAAATATTAGCCTTCTATTAAAGTTAAATATTTGTAAAAAGTAATCTTCTTATTTTTTTGTTATTTAAAAAATAGCTCTTAATAATTTTGATTATCTTTTCTTGTTTTTTTTCATCTAAACCAACATATATAGGGATACTTACTGAATTGTTAATATATTTTTCAGATGCCGGATATAATTTTTTTTTTTCATTATAGATACTAAACTTATAAATAGGTATATAATGTTGTTGTGTAATTATTTTGTGATTCAGTAAGTATTTCATAAAGTGATTTTTATTCGTCTTCAATTTATCAAAAAGAATATTTATCATGAACAAATGATATGACGGTTTTATACTTTTGGAGTACTCAGAAATTTTAAGATTTAAATTAAAATTTTTAAATTCATTAAAGTATTTTGTATAAATTTTTTTTCTTTCTTTTAAAAAAAAATTTATTTTTCTAAGTTGAGAAAGACCCAAAGCACAATTAAGATCTGATAGTCGATAATTAAATCCATATTTTTTAACATCATACTGCCAATGTATTTTTTTGTTTCTAGATATTCCATGACTTCTGAATAATCTTATATTTTTGGCAATTTTAGCATTATTTGTTGTAATGATACCCCCTTCTCCAGATGTTATTGTTTTTAATGGATGTAGTGAAAAAGTGGAAATATCTGTATGTTTACATGATCCTATTTTAAAAAAATTTTTCTTAAATTTATATTCGGCACCAAGTGCATGACAAGCATCCTCAATAATAAAAAAGTTATATTTTTTTTTTATATCGTAAAATTTTTTTACATTTTCTGGATAGCCTCCATGAAACATTACAATTAAAGCGTGAATTTTTTTAATATTATTTTTTCTAATACATTCTAAAAGTTTATTTGGAGTAATTTGACCATTTAACTCATCAACATCTACAAGATAGACTTTTAAACCCATAGTTTTAGCCATATTGTATGATGCTATAAAGTTTACTGCTGGCATTAAAATAATATCATTTTTTTTTAAATTCAAAGATAACATTGCTAAATGAATAGCTGCAGTTCCACTGCTGCAAACATAACTAAATTTACATTTTAAATATTTTTTTAAATTATTTTCGAATTTTTCTACAAATGGACCAGTAGTTATTAAGTCATTTGATAAAGAGCTTAAAACTAATTTATTATCCCTCTCGTCTATAAGCTGTCTAGAATAAGGTATAAATTTCATTTTTAATTTATTCTTTTAATCGGTTTAAAACATAATTTAGACTTTAAAATATATTTTATTTTTTTTTTGAAATATTGAAGAATACTTTATCTAAAACTTTGATATATTTTTTTATGTTATCTCTGTTATGAAAAATAGTAACATAGATTAAATTTGTTGCTAAAATTTTATTTTTTAACATCTCTTGTGTAAGGTAAGTTTTTCTTTGTGCATGGTTATTAGAAAATTCAAATGATGGAATTGCATTAGTTCCCATAACCTTAATGGGTAGACTATATTTTTTTGATAAATTTAACCAAAGAGATTTTATAAATTTACCGTTACTGTCAATTTTTTTAAAAACTTTTAATCTTTTAAATTCTTTTATTGACGAAAGCGCTGCAGTATAACCAATACGCTCACCCCAAAAAGAACTACTTATAAATGTGTTCTCAGCTTTTTTCATAATTTCGCTTTTACCAATGATTGCATTTATTGCATATCCACTACCTAAGGCTTTACCAAAAATTGCCATATCTGGGCTCACTTTAAATTTAAGATGAATGCCACCCATATTCTGTCTATAACCTGATGTACATTCATCAAAAATTAAAATTATTTTTTTTTGATTGCATATTTTTCTTACTTTTTGAAGATAGTTATCTAATGGTTTTATGTTCCTCATAACTTCCATTTTTATAACTCCAATATTTTTTTTTTTTATTAATTTTAAAAGATATGGAAAATCGTTATACGGAAATGGAAATGAGGTATTTTTTAAATTACTAGGTATACCATCAAAATTTAACCCTGACATTAGGTGCTGATCTAAGTTTTTTTTTGAATTTATATTTGCAGATAAATACCAATCATGCCATCCATGATATCCACAAAAAGCAACATTTTTATTTTTAGTATTTGATCGTGCAATTCTTATAGCAAGTGCATTTGCTTCTCCTCCACCTCTTGTAAATTTTGCCATTGATGCCCAACGATGATGTTTTATTATCTGTTTTGCTAAAAGAACCTCTTCAGGACAATTTAAAGTTGTCATATTACCTTTATTAATATTTTCTAAAACCGACTTATTTATCCTTTCATTGTTATATCCTAATATACTGGTCCCAACAGCACAGAACATATCTAAATATTTATTACCTTTAAGATCCCAAACATTTATTTTTTTAGATTTATTAAAATAGGCAGGCCACTTATTGGGCAAATGCAACTCAGACCTTTTAGAAAACAATGTTGTACCACCAGGAATAATTGTTTTTGCATATTTATATAAACTTATACCATTTTTAATTTTCATTTATTTCCACTTTCTTGGATCAATTAATTTTATATCATCTATTTTCAAATTTAGAATTTTGTTCGTATCAATTTTTTTAAAGTTTATGATTTCTTTAAAATTAGCATGATTATTTATACCAATAACTACTTTATCAAAATCAGAATTCAGTATGTCACTGAGACAATAATCAATTGGGGATATTTTGCTATTTTCAAGCGAGTTGAACCATTGAGAAATTTTTTTTTTCCATTTTCTAAAATATTTCATTTTATGCACAGATTTGTTTACTAACAACCCTTGTAAGAAAATTGATCTTGCATGTACTTCTATATTTAACTTTTTTAATTTATCAAACCAACCTGTACTTAATATTCTTTTATCTATCAAGTTATATGGACATTGAATAACATCTATATCGTAATTAGAAGTTATATAATTTAGACTACTTGTGTCATAAATAGATAATCCAATTTTATAAAAAAATTTTTTATTTTTTTTTAAATCTTGCAAATTTTTAAATATTTTTTTTCCATTTTTTGTTAACAAAATTTTAATATCATGAAAAAATATTACTTCAACCTTATCAGAGTTAAGACACTTTAAATGATTTGATAATTTAAGTTCACAAAACTCTGATGACGTCCAATTTTGATCAGGTGTTATTTTTGTTAAAAATTTAAATTTTTTATTCAATTTTTTGAAAATTTGCTTTTCTTGTAAATAAGCCTCAGCAGTATCAATTTTATAAATATTATTTTTTTTTGCTAAATTTAAAATTTTTTTTATTTCATAATTGTTTATTTTTGTTGAGTCTGCTCCATATTTTTGTGTAAAATTTGCAGATCCAATTATAAATCTTTTTTTTAGCTGAAATTTTTTCATATAATAAATCTTTTTTTTATAAAATTAAAAAATTTTTTTTTTAAACATATTTTTTAAGAAAATTAAATTCGCCTTCACCACAAACTCTGTGCCAAATTTCTAAAGTAAACATAGACCACACCAAAGTATCTAGTCTTTTTTTTCCTTCAAAATGTAAATTAATTATTTCTTCTGCTTTTTTTCCATCTAAATAACCATTAAAAAAACCTTTTTTATCAGAAACCATATTTTTTAAAAAAATTCTTAACTTATCTTCACGTAGCCAGTCTGATATATCTGAATTAAAACCTATTTTTTGTTTTTTAATAATTTTATTTGGCACTAATTTTTTTTCTTCGGCCATCAATTTTAAAATTAGTTTTGTAGTTTTTGATCTTATAGTGAATTTGTCTTTAATTTTTAAAGAGTTTGCAAAATTAACTAATTTTTGGCTTAAAAATGGTGACCTTATTTCCAGTCCACAGAGCATGCCAACTCTATCTTGTCTTTGCAATAAAGTTTGAAGTCTAAATTTTTGTGAAAACATCAATATTAAATCATCTATAGGATGTTTATTTATATTTTTTTCTAACCAAAGCCATGATGTTGATTGTTTTCTTCCTTGATTTTTTTTTCCACTTAATTTTTTTACATAGTCAATACTGTGTTTGCCTCCACCAAAATAAAGCTCTTCTATAAGAAATTTTTTTGATTTATTATATTTTGAAAATTCTAGAGCTCTTATCATTCTGTCATATCCAAAAAATAATTCGTCTGAGCCTTCACCCGAAAGTAAAACTTTGATACCATCTTGCGATGCTTGATTGACTATATTTAATAGATCTGGTGAGTTGCCAAAGTGAACAGGTTCATCAAATGACCTGGTGGTTTTTACTAGTAAGTCTATATAATTTGAAAAATTATTTATTTTAGATTTAAGGTCTATTTTTTTATTTTTATACTTGATTTTATTAAAATTTATTACTGAAAGCGCATCTTTTAACTCACTATTTTTTTGATTTTTAACATCAGCAAAATAACAAGTAATTTTATTTAATTTATTATCTTTTGCCATATAACTCAGTAATAAAGAGGAGTCTATCCCTCCAGAAAGTAAACTACCAAGTGGTACGTCTGATATACTTCTAGAAGATATAATCTCTTCCATGAGTTGGTTTAGCTGTTCAGTTTTATTGAAGTTAATTTTTTTTTTTATTAAATGTATTTTCTAATGAATAATATGGATTTGAGGAAGTTTTACCGTTCAATGTGGAAATTTCAATAATATGGCCTGGCTCTACTTCATTAATTTGTGAATAAATTGTATTTGATCCACTAATTTTCTGGGTATAAAAATATTCATCTATTAGTTTTATATTTGGTTTTTTTGAAAACTCTTTAATTTCAAAGAAAGACTTCATTTCAGATGAAAAATAAATCTTATTTTTCATCCTAGCCCAATAAAGAGGCTTTTCTCCCATTGGATCTCGCACTAAATAAATTTTACGTTTTTTTTTACAAAACCATGCAAAAGCAAACATACCATCGATATTTTGAAGCGTCTTTTTTATACCCCACTGATTTAAACATTTTGCTAATACTTCAGTATCTGAGTTTCCTCTAAAAAAATTATTTACCGAAAGTATTTTTTTAAGTTTTCTAAAATTATAAATCATTCCATTAAAAGCTAATAATGAATTTATATCTTTAACAGGTTGCTTTGCAGCACTGGTATCAAGATCTATAATTGATAATCTTCTATGACATAGAATAACATTATCAAGTTTTTCAATTCCAAAATCATCAGGACCTCTATGACTTAAGCGATCAATAGCTTTATTTATGGAATTTATGTTTGGTCTCTCGCCAAAAAGAGCAACACTTCCAAAAATACCACACATACTTAATTATATTACCTTTCTTTTATATTAATCAAACATTTATTATATTTTTCAGCTTCAATTAAATCTTTCCATGTAAAATATATTTTAGGAGAAAAATACTTAACAACTTTTTTTAAGAACTTATAATCTTCTAAATTATCTAATGTCCATCGCCTATTTGAATAATTTTTATAATTTTCAAAATTACTTTTTTTAAATGATATTGATTTTTGTAAATTATGAGTGACATGCTCTTTATTAAAAACACTTTTTAAACTTTGTTGAGAGTTTACAAGAGCTTTTAAAGTAAATACCTCTACATCTAAGCCATCAGGAAATGATAGCTCTAATACATTCGAAGTATAATCATTTTTATTATTAAAATGCAATTTAACACATTTATCTACTAAACTTGGATCTATTAATGGACAATCTGCAGTAATTCTAACAATTGTTTCTATCGAGTTTTCTTTTGCACAATCGATAATTCTTTTTGCAACATTATTATTACTTCCTCTGAAGAGCTTAATACCATGTGAATTACATACATTTTCAAATTTGTCGTCTTCACTTTTTTTTGTTGTACACAAAAAAATCTTATTAACTAATCTTATTTTTTTTAATCTTAAAATACACAAATCTATAGTCGTTATTTTAGAATTTAATTTCAAAAAATGTTTATTTGGTAATCTTTTAGATCCAGATCTTGCAGCTAGAAAAACTGCAATTTTATTTTTATTTTTCATAATTTAATTAAAATCATGTGATATGTATTTACTCAGCCAAGTGAATAATAAAATCAATGATTTCAAATATAGTAAAATTAATTAATTATTCTATAAATTTCGAAAGCTTCAGCCATATTAATACCAACACTAAAACCACGATGCTTAGCTAGTATCTTTAAATGCTCTATGCTGCGTGAATGTGGTGGATCTCGCATTTCATCATCATATGCTTTAATTGCTTTCATTTTTTGTGACATTTCATTTTTAATATTTACAAAGAAAGTAGGATTGAATAATGTCTCTCTTGAAATTGACCACTCTGTACTGGATAAAACTTCAAATCCATAAATTTCACGAACACTTGTCTCAGGAGTGGGTCTACAAGCAGTCATTACAGCAGCATTTGTAATTTGATGATCAATGTTTAGGTCACTGAAATGATGCGTGTAAACTACAGATGGTTTTATTTTATTTATAATTGGTTCAAGCTTTTGCACTATATTTAAAATTGGAATGCTATCCATTCTATTATCTGGGAGATTTAAATAATAAGTAGAACTAATACCCAATATAGATTGTGCTAACTTAGAAGCATCTTTCCTAAGTTTTAAATTTTTTTTATAATTTTTAGATCTCGAACTGACACCATCAGCCATAAATATAGAGTGTACTTTATCACCTTTGCTTATATGGTTAATAATAGTTCCACCACAACCCAAGACTTCATCATCAGCATGTGCTGCTACAACTAATACAACTCTATTAGTATTCATGGTATTATGAAACTTTATTTGTGTTTATTGTAAAAATTATATTACTCATTGAATGCTTCATTTAATTTCTTAAGAGTATTTATCATAGATCATTATAGTTTTCTAACAGATTAGCTATTCTAAATGCGCCATCTCCATCTATCAATATAGTTCCTTTTGAAGACATATTTGAGCGTTTTGAAGAATCTTTTAGAATTTTTACGGTATCAATCAATTTCTTATCTAAATTTTTATCATCTGACTTTATATGAATTGGAGTTATTTTTTTTTTAACAAAGCCTTGTATATTCCAATATTGATCAAAGCCAGATTCTACTGCAACAAAGGGAACCCCAAGATAAGCTAATTCATTTAAGGTCTGTCCACCAGAACTAATAACTAGGTCTGAATTAATAAATATAGATGATATTTTTAAAACATCTAACCATCCGTAAATCCTACAGTTAGGCAATTTTAAGGATTTTTTTAATTCTGAAGCTAACATATCATTTCCAGTTAAAACATTTATATTTTCAAATTCTAATGTTTTCATTGAACAAATAATACGATTAAATAGATTTTTTGTATCATTTGACCTGCCTAAAATTATTGTTAAATTTCTCAGAGTAAAAAAATTATTTTTTTTTTGATGAGTTTTTTATTTCATTTCTTATTATAATATATTTATTACCATAAATTTTTTTTACATTTTTATTTAATTTAAATTTAGTTCCTAAAATTGATGGGTTGATAATTAAATCACACTTGTAACTTAACCTGTCAAAATCATCAATTATAATTAAATACTTGAATTTATCTCTTAAAATTTTTAGTACTATTTCATTTGCTAAATAAGAATCCACTAAAGCAACATTTAATTTTTTAAAATTATAAAATTTAATTGCTCCTATGGGATCAGTTCTCCAAGGATATAATTTAAAATTATTTATTTTAAGAGAATTATCAGGATGAACGACCATTGTAGCTTTCTCTTTTAGATTTTGACTAATTGCTAAACATCTGGTTAAATGTCCATAACCAGAAACATTACCCGCCTCAGTAAAAATAAACATAGATTTATTTAAAAAATATATCGTTTGAGGTTTTGCTTAAAATACTCTCACAGTCTTTTTCTGAAAAATTATTTAATTCTAAAAATTTTGATGTATTTTCAAACGAGTCAACAATATCTACATATGGAAAATCTGAACCATATAGAACTCTGTTAGTACCAATTTTTTTATAAGCAAAAGCTAAATCTTTTTCAACACTAGAACCTAAATAATATGGAACTGAAAAAGAAGTATCCAAATACACATTTTTACATGCATCAGCCAATAATAAAGCCTCGATAGCTTTTGCGCCACCTGAATGTAAAATTACTACAGGTACTTTAGTAACTTTTTCAAGGATATAAGAGATAAGCTCTATACTTTTGTATTTATACATGCTCAATCCTCCATAACTGGAGTCTACTAAGATTGGCATTTTTAAAATCTGAGCATTTAACGATATATTAACAACTGACTCAAAGTTTTCTTTTGATATTTTGTGAATATAACCATGAAACTTAATTGCTGTAAGACCTGCATTCTTATATTCTGATAATTTTTCCATCGAAATATTTTCTTTTGGGTTAATTAACATTGAAAAATAAGAATTTTTAATTTTTGTTCTAACTGTTGAAACAAATAATTTAAGTTCGTCAGGTGTAATTTTAGAACTAAAAATCATTATATTACATCCGTTTGAATTATTTTTAATAGTATCTAAATATTTCGAAAAACAATTTGATAAATTTTTGTAAGTCATATTAAGATCTTCATTCAACATATCTTTAAGAGACATAGGTGATTCATGCAAAAACATATATTTTGATAGATCTACTTTCGAATTGCATGGTAGGTGAATATTAGAATCAAATATATTCATTTTAAAAAATAACTTTAAGCTGATTTTGAGAAATTAAGTTTAAGACACAAAAAACTCTAAAATTTTTTTGATAGTTAAGTTTTACTATATAGCTCATAATTTCCTTAAAAATAGGAAATTCTATAGATGATTTAAAAGCGTTTTTTAACATTTATTTTATAATTTATTTTTTTTTAAAACTGCCCTAGGTTTTTCTTTTAAATGACCAGCATCAGATTTTGTTAGTGGAACACAATGATTATAGTTAAAGTGAGCTTTATTCTTTAGTAAAATAGGATCTGAAAGATCTCCATATCGGAACTGACATGTTATCCTTGTATTGGCACACTCAAAGTTGACAGTTCTATGTATTAAAAGACTTGAAAAAATAATCAAATCACCTGGATTTCCTTTTATTTCAACATATTTAAATTTTTTAGAAATACTGGTTTCTTTTATTGTTGCAAATCGATTTCCATTTTTGGTTTTTGCCAGACCATTTTTATGGGAACCCTTCCATATTCCGATAGTTGAATAATTATCTTTTCCATAACAAGTGAGTGGAACCCAACAGACTAATGCGTTAGTACTTGACTGCATCGAATGCCAATCTTGATGGATAGGGCTATTAGTTATATCTTTTAATAATTTCCCACCAACTCCTCCTGATACCATAAGCAATGGATCGGATGCAATATAGGGTACTTTAATGTTTAATTTAGAAATTATTTTTAGTAATTCATCATTGAACATATAACTATAAATTTCGGCTTGTCTTTGAAATAATCCAAGATAAAAATTTTTAAAAATTTCAATATTTTCACTTTTTCTAGAGATATTTTTTAAGATTTTATCCAAATTAGCATCAGTTTTTTTTTTAAAAAAAAACCCACTTAATGTCCTATAAACATTAGACAAAATATGATTGTAATTCGGTAAAAAGTTTGGGACTACGCAATATCCATTTTTGTTGTAAAAAGAAACATATTTATTCATAAGTTTGTTCACTTAATTTTGACAGCAAAGACGTAATTATTCAAAAATACACCATCAGTAAAATAAATACTAGGCTTTTTTATTTTTAATTTTGCTTCAAAAATTAAATTCTTCCTCTCCTTTAAACTTGGTGGTTTTTTTGAATACTTAAGAATTACTTTTTTATATTTTAGGGTTGATCTTAAAGCATAATCTTTATTAAATTTTTTATAAAGATTAATCCATTTTAAAATAAATAACCTTGAAACATCACATCCCGTTAAATACGAAAATATTAAATTTGATATACACACACCTCCACCTCTATTAGCAGCCTCTAATAAATATATTCTACCATCCTTCTTTAAAATAAATTCAATAGTAACTTGAAGATTGGTATCAAAATTAAAAACTTTTATAACTTCATTTGTGGCATTAAATAATTTTTTTTCAACAATATTTTTGGAATTTTTTTGTAGTCTTTGAAATTGAATATTTTTTGTTAATATACCGTTAGAAGATTTTAATTTAATACCATAAATATATTGACCGCAAAAAACATCAATAATGTAATGGGTGCCTTTGATATAATTTTCTATTAATATTTTTTTATCAACAGAATATCTGGAAGATATTTTTAATAATGATGCTATTTTTTTTCTATTTGAAACTTTTATAACTCCTTGAGACCCAGATGAGGCATTAGGTTTTATGATAACTGGCAATTTAACAGCTCCTGGTAAATTAGAAATGTTTTTAAACTTTTCTAAATACATAAAATTAGGGCTAAGTATTTTACGATTATTTAATATAAATTTTCTTTGAAGATTTTTAAATACACTTATTTTTTCACTAGAAAAAGATAAATTTTTTAAATTAAAATTAATAGCATTTAATTTTTTCGCCAACAATAAACTATGATCAGATTGTGAACTTATAAATATAAAGTTTTTATTATTTAATTTTTTTTTTTTTAAAAATTTTTTTAATTTATCTAAAGATAATAATGCTTTTGATGAACTAATTTTTATTGAAAACCAATTAATTTCATAAAACTTAAGTGCATTTATTAAATCACTATGTTCAAAAGTTTTATTAATTAAAATTAATTTCAAAATAATTTTTAATCTAATTTAAGATCATGAGAATTTATTAAATCACCTTCTTTCAATGACCTTTTAAATCTTGCTCTTGAGTTTGTATATAAATCTAAATCATTTGCATCAATACCCTTCTCTGCTCTCAAAAAATTCAAATCTTTTTCATCTAGTAAATCATCTTCTTTAACGTTCCTTTTTAAAACAGCTTTATATGCAAAAGATTTCTTATATTCTGCCTCAATAGGATGTAGCTGGCTTCTATCATTGGGAATTAAAACACTTTCAGCTTCTCTAATGCATTTAACCATGTATTTAAACTCATTTTGGTCTAATGAAAATTTTGCATCAGGCGAATTAAAACTTTTATTTAAAACAAAGTGTTTCTCTATCACCTTGGCACCAAGGGCTACAGCAGCAATTGGCGCACTTACTCCTAAGGTGTGATCTGAAAAACCAATATGTCCTTTAAAAATTGTTTTTAATTTCTCTATCATTTTCAAATTTACTTGTTCAAAAGGAGTTGGGTAAATACTGTTACAATGTAAAATTATTAGTTTATCATTTCCTTGGGAAAGAAAATTATTCACAGAATTTTTTAACGCTTCCAATGTAGATTGACCAGAGGACATTATTGTTGGCTTTCCAGTGTTAGAAACTTTTTTAATTAGTTGAGGAAAATTTGCTTGTGGAGATGCTATTTTGAATAAATCAACCCCTATTTCTAACAACAAATCAACAGCCTCTAAATAAGTTGGAGATGAAAAGAAAATTATATTTTTTTTATCACAGTATTCTTTTAGTTTAGATAACCAGTCAACATTAATATCAATTAACTTATGAAGTTTTACTAAATCCTTATCTTTTTTGTAATAAAGTTTTTCTAAATTAATATTCTGAAACTTTACAGCATCAGCTCCTGCTTCAACTACAGCATCAATACTTTGTAAAGCGACATCTAAATCCTGGTTATGATTTGACCCTATTTCGGCAATAACAAATACTCTATTATTTGTTACAAACTTATTACCAATATTAATTTTTTTGTTATATGTGTTTAGGTCGATCATTTTAAAAGTTTTAAATTTTGTTAATAATGTATCTATATAATTTTTCAATGTAAAAACTTTTAAGAAACTAATCAACTAAATCTTTCTATTTATTTTTATAAATAAAATTAATCAAATTCCTTTTAAAAGTTGTTTTTTTTTTCAAATTTATTTTTTTCAAAAACTCTACACGAAGCTTTATTATCTGACTTAACTTCTGCAAAAAAAACTTTAATACCCATTTTTTTAAACTTAGTAATTGCAACTTTAAGTAATTTTGATCCAATTTTTTTACCACGTGCAAATTTAGCTAGTGAAAAATCGATAAACCATTTGTTATTTTTTTTTTTCAATACGAACTTGACCTACAGGTATCTCTTTTTCATTCTCTATTATAAGAATTTTACAACTCTCAGGTTTTTGCAGCCGGGAATTAAACCAAGTATGATGCGTCTCTGATGAAATATTTTTTTTATTTAAAGCATTTGCTCGAACCAAGGGGTCATTAGCCCAATCTAAAAGCAACTTTTCATCTTCAATTCTTACTAAACGTGGCTTAAGAGTATTATTGGAATAATTTTTTCTTATTGAGATTTTTTTGTAAACCATAATGTGTCATAATTTAAATTTTACCGATATGACTATAGTTTTTTACAATCCATTTATGTAAATTAGCTTTTGTCATCCATTGTCTATTATTGTCACTACTGTAAATAAATCCTTCAGGTACTTTTTTTCCATTTTTTATACGAAAATTATCTTTTGCCCATTTATAAATCTGCGGTAAGATTTTATAATGATCAAGGTATTCGTAGGTTGAAATACTATCATCCATACTAATCATTTGCTCATGTAATTTCTCGCCAGGACGAATACCTATAATTTTATGTTTTGCCTTTGGTGCAATTACTTTGGCAATATCAGTAACTTTGATTGAAGGAATTTTTTTAACATATATTTCACCTCCAATCATATCTTTAAGAGCATGCCATACTAACTCAACTCCTTGGTCAAGTGAAATCATGAATCTGGTCATTTGTTTATCAGTAATTGGCAATTCTCCGTCATCTTTTAATGATAAAAAAAATGGTATAATAGAGCCACGTGATCCCATTACATTCCCATATCTTACAACAGAAAAGCATGTTTCATTTCCTCTTGCATAGGTTGAATTACTTGCAATAAACAATTTATCTGATGCTAGTTTTGTTGCACCGTAAAGATTGATTGGACTACTTGCTTTGTCAGTAGATAGTGCTACCACCCTTTTAACTTTTTGATCAATACAAGCATCAATCAAGTTCATTGCTCCTTGAACATTAGTTTTTATACATTCAAACGGATTATATTCTGCTGTAGGTACAATTTTAGTTGCTGCAGCATGAACAACATAATCTACATTGTGTAGAGCGCGATGAAGTCGATCTTTATCACGAACATCACCTATAAAAAATCGAATTCTTTTATCATCTTTAAATAATTTTGCCATTTCCCATTGTTTCATCTCGTCTCTCGAAAAAATAATTAAACGCTTAGGATTAAATTTTTTTAATGTAAGTTGTGTAAAACTATGTCCAAATGAACCTGTGCCACCTGTGATTAAAATAGAGGAATTTTTAAGCATTTTTATTTTTTAATTGTTAGCAGTAATACGAAAATTTTCATCATTATTAATCAATTCCTCAAACTTTCCTTGGAGTTTTAACTCACCTTTTTCTAATAAGAATATTTTATCACATTTTTTTACACTATTTAAGCGATGAGCAATTAAAATAATTGTTATAGATTTGCTAAGATTGTTTACGGCTTCCATAACTGCCTTTTCGGTTTGATTATCCAAAGCACTGGTTGCTTCATCTAAAATAAGTAATTTAGGTTTGCGATATAAGGCTCTTGCGATTCCTATACGTTGTCTTTGCCCACCTGATAATCTTATACCTCTTTCACCAATTTTAGTCTGGTATTTTTCAGGAAGTTCATCGCTTACAAATTCATGTAAATTTGCAATTTTTGCGGCATTTTCAACTGCCTTTTGATTTATGTTTTTCAGGTCTACACCAAATGCAATATTGGCAGCAATAGTGTCATCAGAAAGAAAAATATGTTGAGGAACATAACCAATATACCTTTGCCAAGAGTTTCTGTTTTTTTCTGTGATTGCCATGCCATCAACATTTAAGTTACCTTTTTGAGCTTCAAGTAATCCAAGAATTATATCAATAATAGTAGTTTTACCACTACCAGTAGCACCTACAAAACCTACTGTCGTATTGGCAGATATACTTAAACTAATATTTTTAAGTGCTGTACGTGATGTGTTTGGATAATTGAAATGTATATTTTTCAAATTGATCATTTTGTTAAATTCTACAGTTTCATCAGGATGTTGAGTTTCAGATGTTTTTAGTTTTTTAAAATCATCATATATTTTGTCTAATGAAGGACCAATAAATACAAATTTAGAAAAAGATGCATAAATCTGTTGTAATGCCGGCATTAGCCGATAGCCCGCAAATGCATATAGGCTTATAAAAGGTAAGGCATTATTGAAACTTCCCCTCTGTATCATTAGATAAAGTATTAATAATATAATCCCCCCAAAAGCTACGGCTTCAAGAGCATAACGAGGTAAATCTCTAACAATCGTTGAGTAAGCACTATTTTTAGCTATTGTTTTAGCGGGATCCGAAAAACGCTCTACGTATACTTTTTCTAAACCACCTAGTTTAATTTCTTTTAATGCACTAAAAGCATCACTTACTGAAGTAAAAAGTAACTGATTTTTTTCTAAACGATCTTGACCAAGTTTATTTACATAACTAGAAGAAAGTTTGTAAATAATTCCATAAGAACCTCCAAGTAAAAAACTTACTACCAATGAAGTTTTAATATCAACTATAATTAGTAAAATAAAGATTGCTAATGTTATCAAGCTTTTGGCAATTAATTCTATCAGAGGAGCAACTACACTTCCTAATACATTTTCTACTTCTGACAATATGGTTTTAGCAAAATCAGCGCTATGACGACTTAAAAACCAACTATATGATTGGCTCAAATATTTTTCTACCAATCGTTTGCTGATATCATGTTGAAGATTTTCGACAAATTTTACTTGAAAATAAAGAGTTAAAGCTTTGAAGGTTATTGAAATTATTAAAAATGCAAATACTAAAACACCTAATACAAAAAGAAACTCCAGGTTATTTTGAACTCCAAAATTATTAGAAATTTGAAACATTTTATTTAAGATGGAATTAGTTTCAATTAAACTTGGATTTGTAAGAACAGTTACAAAAGGTAATATAGAAGCTATCCCAATCATTTCAATTAAAGCCACTGTTGTTAGCATTAAAAATAAAATAAATGCACTTCTACGTTGGTTGTTAGTTAATAAAAATAAGACTTTTCTAAAAATATGCATCAAGTTTTATTAAAATCATTTTAATATTTTTTAAATCAAAAATTATTAGTATTGATCATTTATTATTAATCAAATTTAATTATATTGTATTATTAATATTAGTTAATTTCCTAATAGCATTAAATTTTGGCCAATTTTAGTATAAAATCTCTAAATTCTTTATTATCATTATCATAATAACTTTGGTCTTTAATAATTTTATAATATTTCTTATTCCAATCCGATTGACTACAATTAATTACGTTATTTAATACTCGCTCTACTTCATTATAAGTTATTTTTTTGTAGAAAAGAAACTAAATTCTTTTTTATCAGGTCCAGGCCAGCCAAAATAAGTTTTAACATTAAACTTGTAATCAGAAAATTTTGTCTTATAGGGAGCAAATACAGCAACTTTTTTTTTTCTTGCAATTGCCTCATATCCCATTGCTGTGAATGTAAATATGATATTTTCAAATTCGTCTAATTTCCTGTATTTCTTTCGCCATTGATTACTTTGATGAAATACACAATTTAATTTAAATATTTTTTTATAATAATTAATTTCGAATTCATGACCTGGATATTCTTTAGAACTTCTAAGTAGTATATGAATTTTCTTATTATATTTTATTAAGTATAAATTAATATAATTTAATAATTTTTTATGAAAATTATTTGGATCATAATCAATCTGCCCCCGGTGATTTTCATACAAAGTTGACAAATATAAAAATTGATTATTGGATTTTGTTTTATTAATTTTTACTAAATTATTTCTAAAATAACCTATTATTCGGTAATTTGATTTTATAATTTTTTTATATCTTGAAACATGGAATTTATTGTTAATAAATAAATAATCGCATTTTAAGTTTTTCGGCCATGATTTTTTTCTATCTTCATACTTATTATCAAAATAGGTCCCATTAGAAATAGATATAAAGTTTATATCCTTAAAATAATTTTTTAATTGATACAGCTGAAATCTTAAAGTGTTAAAACAAATTATAACATTTGGTGAAGTAAATTTAATATAATTAATGCAGTATGTCTCGAATTTAAAATCAAAAAAAATTATTTGCTTTAAATAAATCCAAAAATATATATTTTTTTTTCTAATTTCTAAAATATTAAAATCTTTTTTAAATATTATTTTTAAAACATCAGCATGTATTTCATCAAAAAGTAATATTTTATTTTTTTTTGGAAAATCAAAACGAAACCTAATATTAAAAAAAAATTTAATATATTTGAAAAGTCTTAGGTTATTCATAAAGTATTAATCATTAGTATTGTGATATATTGCCCGGCTAACTTTTTTATAACCTTCAACGGTGTAATGACCTAATTCCTCAAATGGCACAAGGTCTAATGGATTTTTTTCTTTTTTAAATACTTCTTCATGTATATCAACGAAAGGTATCCCCAGCTCCTCCACAATTTCTTTAATCGAAATATATGTATCAATTATTTCTGCTTTATCTCCAGATACTGCATAACGATAATAACTTGGTAAATGTATGAAGTATAATTTTGAATTATTTTTCTTAGTTATCACTTGAGCTTGCAGTAGGACTTTTCTAAAATCTGATAAAGGTGCTGATATCACTTCTTCTTTTTTTCTTAAAAAAAAAGTTCTTAAATTATAAATTTTTATAAACTCTTTAATTCTTGATTTTTTCTCTTTTTTTTCTAACCTTTTTTCATATTCTGCTATAAATTTTTTTATGTTTCTATTAATTAAATCCTGTTTAAATTTTAGACTCTGTGTAAAAGAAGTATCATTAAAATAATCACTTAAAATTCTTTGATTTTTTTCTTTTGTTAGTCCAGAAAGATCATTTGGATAGTAGATCCACAAAACTTTCTTAACTTTTGGGCTTAAATATTCTTTTAAAGTTGCATATTCTGTTAAGGGTCCATTTCCTCTATAACCTAAATTTAAAACCGATTTATTATTTGATAAATTTCTTAATACTGAACCAATATCATTGGGTCTATTGACACATGAACCATGTGTAAAAGAGTCACCAATTAATAAATACTCTATTTCTTTACTATCCCATTCTATATCTGGATTATTGAAACCATACCTATCACTCTCATAAATTGAGTAATATCCATTTTCATTACAATGGATTGTTTTAGAGTTAGAAACACCTCCCAATGAAAAAATTGAATAATCGTCAACTTCATGCAAAGTTGCTCGAATTGACATAGTTATTTGATTGTCTTCTTTTTTTAAATCATTATAAATTTCAATGGGTAATCTTCTGTCCCATTTTTTTCCAGAAGTTTTTTCATAAATCCGATATTTTTTATTAATTTTAAAAGTTAAATATCCCTCAAGTATATATACAGAAATGAATAAGCTTGCACATATAATTATAAAATACTCTTTGATTTTTGTATTAATATAAAATGTTATAATTGAAAAAAAAATTAAGAACAAAGATGTGACGTAATAAGTAAAATAATAATTTCTTTTATCTCCTCCGTAAATTATTTCTGATCTGTAAAGTGTGTATATTAATAATGCTGAAGATAAAATTAAAATAGTTGGTGAAAATATTTTTTTTAAAAAATTCATGATAAATAAAATCATAAATTTATAATTTATCTAAAAATTTACAAGTAAATTGCAATCAAAGATCTACTTTTACCTATAAATAAAAATTGATATCTGAAATTTTAAAAAATGTTATTTTCTAATATTCTTAATATTTTGTGGTTATTAAATTAACAATTTTTATAAGCCAGAAATTTTTTTATAAAAGTTTAAATGTTTAATATACTCATCTAATGAGAGTAAACTGCTAGTTTTTTTTTTAATAAATAACTTTGTTTGTAAATAAAAACCTGGTTTAAAGTTATTCTCTAATTTTTTATTTAACTTTATTTCCCTTATTTCAAAAGTTCCTCTTTTCTGTAAAAAAAGTTTTTCAAGAGGTCTCAAGATGTATTTGCCTCTAGAGGTTAATATCTCTACTGACCATCTGCCTCCTGATTGCCAATTTGCATGATAGCTAAACAAACATCCTGCCTTTGTTTTACCCGACCCACTAAAAATTGATGGGGATTTATTCCATTTAATTAAATCAGAAGTATAAGATGTTATAGTGCTTGGTTGTCCACCTAGATAGAAAGCTAAATCAACAACATGCGTTGAATTTGCAAGAAACCAATTTTTTAAGACTTTGGTATTTCTATTTTCCTTTTTTATCAAATCCGTTCTTTCAGTAAAATCAAAGTTAAAGCTAATTACTCCTCCATCAAGTTTAATAAACTCTTTTAGTTTAATCACTGAAGCAAAAAATCTTCGATTAAAAGCAATTTTAATATTAGCTCTTCTTTTTTTAGCTAGTTTTTGTAATTTTTTAATTTCTCCTATGTCACATCCACCGGGTTTTTCTAGTAAGATATTTTTAACACCATAATTCAATAACTCGATGGATGTTGATTTCAATTCTTCAACATTGACGCAATTAATCACTTTATTTGGTATGTGCGGTTTTTGTTTTAAAAACTGAGATAATCCGCCCTCATAAACATCTTTTTTTGTTAGTAGATTAAATCTTTTTACTGATTTTTTGCTTCTACCAATCACAATAAATTTTATATTTAGAGCATTTAAAACTTTAGAATATTCTAGAGCCATTCTTCCCGCACCAATTAACCACAACATATAATTTCTCCATTCAAGTAATAGGACATTCGTTTAATTTCTTTTTTAATATTTTTGATAAATGAGATTTAATTGTTTTAAGTAACGGTATATGATTTTTACTAGAATTTTCATATGATACTAATCTACATCTTTTATTAATTAAATTATCAATTAATTTTCCGGTCATATCACTTTGATATGGTATATTAATTTTTTTAGATTTTATTAATCCATTTGTATTTTTAATCCAAATTTTTTTATTTTCGTCAACTGTATTTTCAATATTTCCGTTTTTTATTTTTATATATAAAGAATTTTTCTTACTTTCCTCACAGGAAATTAATATAGAATGTTTTCCATTAATACCTTTCATTGATCCACTTATTTCATAAAAATTTTTTCCACGTTTACTTTCAAAAATATTTTTAGAAAAATTTTTTTCAGCTATGATAAAATTTGAGTCGTTTATAAAATATGAAAAAAGATCAATAAAATGAATAGCATTACAAGCCATTCCCCAAGATGATCCTGTTACCTCCATATTAACTGGTAAATTTAAATCAATTTTTTTTCTAATTTCTTTATAAATATTAAACATTCTTCGAGGACAATTAACCCAAGCATTAATATCTTTTTTTTTAAGTATTTTAGATATAATTTCAAAATCTTTTTTTTTTTGAAAAACTACCTTTTCAAAAACCAAATAACTGAGGTTGCAAGAGCCTAATAAATCTATAGTTACCTTTGCCCGTTTATCTGCATTTGTAGATACAATACAAACCTCAAAAGTTTTATTTTTTGGAATTTTTTTTGTGTAAGTAACGGTAGTTTTTGGATTTCCAAATTTTATTTCCTTTGCTCTTTTTCTAGATAACCTCAAGGCTGATAGGCTGGGATCAACTACAGTTATAAAAAGTTTATTTCTATTTGTCAGAGCTCCTTGCAAATGTCTACTTCCAATCTGACCAGCGCCGATAATTAGAATTTTTACAACAATTTTTTTCATTTAGATTAATTAAATTTCTTTATAACTTACATCAAATATTATAAAAATTCTTATTCGTAATTAAAGATAAAGATTTGATTAAATAATTTAAATTAATAAAACTAAAAATAATTAGTTTAAAAGTGATACTTTATCAGCACATTGACAAATTTAATTTTATAGATCACTATCATTTTTAATAATTATGAATAAATTACAAAAATTAATTAGTCACTATAATGATAAAGGCTGGGTAATATATAGAAATCTTTTTTCACTTGATGAAGTAAATTCTGTCAATCAACTAATTAATGATTATTTAAAAAATACAATTAAAACAGTTGATAAAAAATCTAGAGCAATCAACTTTACAGATAATAATAAAATTAGTATTGAAAATTTAAATTCATTTCATGAATTAGATCAATGTGAAGAAATAAAACGACTAGCAAAACAAAAAAAAGTTACTGATGTCGCTGAACTATTTTTAAATTCTAAAGCAGAATTTAGATATTGTGAATTATTTGCCAAACCAGCTAAGATAGGACTATCCTCACCGGATCACCAAGATAATTATTATTGGGCTGTAAAGGGATCAAATGCATTAACTTTATGGGTTGCGCTAGAGGCTTCAAAAAAAAATAATGGTTGCGTTCATTATTATGATGGTTCACACAGATATGGGGTACTAAAACATGAAGCTTCTTTTGCAAAAGGAAGCTCACAAAAAGTGTCGGACATAAATTTGTTAAAAAAATTTAATATCTCCTATCCAGAGGTTCTACCAGGTGATGTATTAGTACATCACTCATTAGTTGTTCATGGAAGTTCAAAAAATACTTCTAAAAATAGTAGGAAAGCGTGGACTATTCAATTTAAAGACAAAAAAGCAACTTATGATCTTGAACAAATAAAAAAATACGAAAAAAGTTTAAATGATCAAATTCAACTAAGATCTTAAAAAAAAAGTTGTAAAAAAAATTAAATATTTATCAATTGAAGTTAAAATTTCTATTGAAATTAATTTTATATCTTGTCAAAATCGTTAAAAAATTTTTGTATATTTAGTTTCCAAAATTTTTTATAGGATAATATCTTTAGTATTCTTTTATCACTATCTCCAAAACCAAAATTTTGTTTTTTATATTTTATTTTTTTTAATTTCATAATTTTTTTTATATTTCTAATTACTTGATTATAATTTTTTGAGTTATGTATTAATTTACTTAATTTTACTCTATTATTTTGACGAGTTCCTATATTTATGCAGTTTATCCCGTAGAACGGTGCTTCTCTTACACCGGCACTAGAATTTCCTATAATATATTTTGAATTTTTTAGAAGCGTCAAAAAATATTCAAACCTCATTGATGGAAATGTAATGAAATTTTTTTTTTGTTCTAATTTCTTGTACAATTTTAAAAAACTCTCTGAACCAGGGTCATTATTTGGGTATATACAAATATAATTTTCACTATTTTTTTCATTTACTAATTTTTTAATAATTTTTAAGTTTTTTTTGTTTTCAATTTTATCTGTTGTCACCGGATGAAATATCATAATTGAATATTTATCAAATCTGATGTCATAAAGTTTTTTTGTTTTATTGATGCTTGGTAAATTTTTTTTTTTCATAATATCAAGATCCGGTGACCCTATGATAAAAATTGCATCTTTATTTTCACCCATTTGAATCAATCTTTTTTTTGACTCTTCATTACTTACAAAATGATAATGGGATAATTTACTTACAGAATGTCTTATAGATTCATCAATTGTTCCAGTAATTTCTCCACCCTCTATATGTCCAACATGAATATTGTTAAAACTGCCTGCGATTGCGCCTGCTAATGCTTCCATTCTATCTCCATGGACTATAATTAAGTCTGTTTTTTTTTTAGTTAAATATTTGTTAAGAGCATTTATTGTCAATGAAAGACTTTTAGTCATTGAGTAATTAGTTTCATTTTGATTTTTAAATTTAAAAATGTTTTTAATATTTGATCTACATAATTCTTTAAATGTAAATCCATAAACTTTCAATAAATGCATTCCGGTTACGAAAACATTTACATGATAATTTTTATTTTTTTGTAATTTTAAAATTAAAGATTTTATTTTTGAAAAATCAGCTCTAGTTGATGTTAAGAATAAAATTTTTTTTTTAGACATCAGTTTTCTTAATTTGCTCGTCAACAGAAATATTTCTCTTGGATTTTTTTCCTAATAATTTTTTGTAGTCACTAGCTAGAAAGTCACCTGTCCCAGGTCTTTTTGGACATATATTTTTTAAAGTAAACAGATCATTTTTATTTATATTTTTTGACGCAACTAAAGATGCAAATGCAAACTTACTTGTTATAATTTCAGATGGATGCAAATATTTATGACCAGGAACTGATCTTCTTACTATTTTTGAAACCTTTATCAATTCTTTTAATTCTGATGGATCCATTGAACAAATAACATCTGGACCTTTAAACTTTTTATTTTCAACAAAGTGTTTTTCAATTATTAGCGCCCCAAGGCTCATTGCAATAATTGATGGATAAATACCTATAGAATGGTCGGAGTATCCTATAATATTTTTTTTATATTCTTTTTTTAAATCTAAAATTGAATTTAATCTTAAGCTATCAAAACTTGAAGGATACACATTTGTGCAATGAAGTATAGCTAGTTTATTATGATATTTATTAATAATGTTTACAGATTTTTTGACGGACACCATATCATTCATTCCGGTGCTTAATATTATAGGCTTTTTTTGTTTTGCTATATATTCTAACAAGATATGATTATTACATTCGCCAGATCCTATTTTAAATGCAGGGACTTTAAATTTAATTAATCTATCTACAGCTTTTAAAGAAAATGGAGTACTGATAAATACTTTATTTTTTTTTTTTATATAATTCATTAATTTGAACTCATCTTCTTCATTTAGAGAACAAGTCTTAATTATTTTATAGATATTTTTATTTGAGTTTCCTGGTTTAATTTTTTTTGCATGATAAGAATATTCATCATCAACAATATGAGTTTGATGTTTAATTACTTTGGCACCCGATTTTAATGCTTGGTCAGCTATATTTATAGCTCTTTCTAAACTACCATTATGATTTATTCCTATTTCTGCAACAATAAGTGGTTCATTTTTATTTGATATTGTAATATTTGAAATTTTAAAACTCATTTAATCTTTTTTTGCTCTAAGAATATTTTTGGCTAAAACTTCGTATTCCTTCAAGGATTTTTTTAATAATATTGGAAGAGCTATTGACACTTTCAATATCTTCATTGTTTTAATTGAGCCTTCAATATCTTTTTTATTAAAAACGTGATCCCAATAATAACTACAGTGCCATTTGATGGCATCTGGTAGATTTTTAGTACCAAAATTACAATCATTTATTAATTTTAAAACTTTTTCTTTTTCATTTTTATTTACATAAAAAATAAAAGTATCATAATTTGGAGTTGAATTTATTGGAACTTTTCGTAAATCAAAATATTTTGATAAATATTTTTTCAATATTTGATATCTTTTAAAATTCTGTTGTAAAATATAGTTTACTTTTTTAAGTTGAACCTTTCCAATTACTGCTTGTAATTCTGTCATACGGTAATTAAAACCAGGAATAGTTTTGGTATCTTCCCCTCGAGGTAATTTTGGATTATTTTCATGTCCATGATCATGGTATTCCATCATAAACTTATGATATTTTTTATTATTTGTTAAAAGTATCCCACCTTCACCAGTGGTTATAAATTTTCCAAAATCTAAACTAAATACTCCGATATCTCCTAAGGTACCTAAAAAATTTTTTTTATATTTACCTCCTATTGACTCACAATTGTCCTCTAAAATTTTAATTTTATTTTTTTTTGCGATTTGAAATATTTTATCATTATCACACGAAACACCCAACATATGAACTGGCACTATAACTCTAGTTTTTTTTGATATTTTTTTTTTTAATTCAATTGGACACATGTTCAAAGATTTATCAACATTTACTAATATGGGCTTTGCTCCACAATCAATTATTGCTTCTATGGTTGCAATGAAATTGAAAGCTTGAGTGATTACTTCGTCACCTGGTTTTACACCTAGAGCTTTCAAAGCAATTTTAATTGCTGATGTTCCAGATGAAACTGCTAAACAATATTTAGATTTAAATTTTATTGAAATTTTTTTCTCAAACTCTCTTACATGATAATTTTTCCTTATTTTATCAAATCCATGAGCAAATAATATTCCTCCATCGTCAATCAACTTTGTTAAAGCTTTTTTTTCTTTATAACCAATCAATTCATAGCCAGGCATAAAAAACCTTTATCATAAACTTTTATAAATTTTAATTAATTTTTAAGATAATAGACGTTTTACTAAATTTAACTCAGAATGGTCGTTTAAATCTAGGGAGTTCATCTTATCCATCAAAATAAAATCACTCTTTGAATAGTCAATAATTTTATTTTTTTTAATTAATTTTTTTGAGGTAATGTATATTGCACCATTTACAAAATAACTATTACGGTCGAAATCTTGTCTTCTAGTGTAGCCTTTTTTGCTATTAAAAAAATACTTTATCCTTTTTTTATTATCTAAATAAACGCTTTCATAGGGGTGCTCTAATGAAACAGATAAACTTACTAAACACTTGGATTTTTTTTTATTTACTATTTCAATGGATTTATTAATGTCTAAATATGTTCTCAATGGTGAAGTAGGCTGTAAAATAATGATATAATCATATTCAATTTTACAGATATCTGTCCACTTTATAAAATGTTTAAGATTTTCAATTAATGGTGTTGTGCTTAATGATAAGTTTTTTGGTCTGACATAATCTGTATTAATATTATTTCTTTTTGCAATTTTTTTTACTTTGATGTCGTCAGAAATTACAAAAGATTTAAATAAACTAAGTTTAGATTTCTTAATTTGATCAAAAGTATATTGAATAAGGGGTCTATTTTTTATTTTAGTTATATTTTTTCCCTTTATTGATTGAGAGCCTTTTCTTGCAGGAACTACAGATATAAACTTCATCTTATTTCAAGGTTTTTTATTAAATATTAATTATAAAGATATCTAATCAGAATGGTAAAAATTTTTTTCAGTGCATAAATCAAGCCAATTGAGCTATTAGTACTGGTCAGCTGCACGCATTACTGCGCTTCCACATCCAGCCTATC
>MDTB01017868.1_pt1 | contig 43206 bp, 33 predicted proteins | sample 811161 | NCBI WGS metagenome assembly MDTB01 (sample SAMN05326650, study PRJNA326480) | marine metagenome | isolation source: seawater | place: Mediterranean Sea | collected 2009 | reverse complement strand
TATCCAGTTTCTTGATCCATCCCGGTTTATCGAAGAAATTCCAGATGAATTCCTTGTGGAAGAAAAAGGATTTTTCTAAGGCTACTTCCTTTTCCATTGACCGAATTCCTTCCTAAAGGCAAAGCTACTTTTATGAGTTTGAAATTAAAAATGTATGGCGAGGCGATTCTTCGTGAAAGAGCGCTGGAAGTTAGTGAGTTTACGGAGGCATTAGCGGATCTTGTCAAAGAGATGTTTGATGTGATGTATGCCTCGCACGGGATTGGATTGGCTGCCGAACAGGTGGGGCGGACCGAACGGGTGTTTGTGATTGATATTCCGCCAGAGAGCGATGTGGATGCGAAAGGAAATCGATTGCATCCGGAGGTGAATATGCCATTGGTGTTCATTAATCCTGTGATTGAAGCGCATTCGGTAGAGATGGAGCGAGGTGCTGAGGGTTGTTTAAGTTTTCCGGGCATGTCGGGGGAGATTGAGCGGTGGAGTGAGGTGGATGTAGCGTTTTGTGATGAAACGGGAGTTTCTCATGCGCTTCATGCAAAGGGTTTATTGGCACGAGCGATTCAGCATGAGTTAGATCATTTGAATGGGGTGTTGTTTATTGATCGTATGTCTCCGGTGAAAAAAGCGTTGTTAGAGGGACGCTTGAAGCGTTTGGCTCGCGATACGAAACGGAACCGATTATGAAGGTGCTAATTAAAGAGGAACTGACTTCAGAGGAGGAGGTGGCTTTGCTCTCTCTTTTTGAGGAAAGCTTTGGTTGCAAAATGTCGTCGGTCACTTTTTTGCGATCGGTTGTGTCGGTGATTTGGGTGGAGCATGATGAGGTGGGTTTGTGCGGAGCCGCGTTGGTTGAGCGACAGGTGAATCAGAATTATCTCTCTAAGTTTGCGGTGATGCCTATGGTGCGAGGTGATGGCGTGGCGAAGTTGATGTGGGAAACGCTCTGCGATACACACGCCTCTTTTTTTTGGCGGGCGCGTGCGGGTAATCCATTTTCAGCTTGGTACATGCGCCGTTCGGACGGTTGTGAGCGAGATGATCAATGGTCGGTATTTTGGCATGGGTTGGCGAGCGAGGATACGGGGGATGTTGTGGCCTATGCTCGAATGCGCCCGAGAGATTTTATTTCTTGATGGCGGTTGAGCCAACGGCGTTGACAGGCTGAGCATGAGTAAGTAGGTTTGCTTCTTCACAATTTTTTAGAGAGGTGTCTGAGATGTCGAAGTTTGATTTTGCGCGAAAAAGCCTACCCCTTTCCGGTGGCGATAAGGTTGATTATTATAGTTTGTCTGCATTGGAAGAGGCGGGTGTGGGTTCGTTGTCGCGGATTCCAAAATCGGTAAAGATTTTATTAGAATCATTGGTGCGCATGCAGGGCCATCCAGCCTATACCGCTGAGCAGGTGGAGGCGTTGGCAAACTGGAAGCCAAGCGTGGAAAAGCAAGAGCTTCCTTATATGCCAGCACGGGTGTTGTTGCAGGATTTCACTGGCGTTCCTTGTGTGGTTGATTTAGCGGCTTTGCGTTCGGCCATGGGTAAAGCGGGTAAACCTGCGGGGCGTATTGAACCGTTGATTCCGGTGGATTTGGTAATTGATCACTCGGTGCAGTTGGATGATGCCGGTAATGCGGCTTCGTTTCAGTTGAACGTGGATCGGGAGTTTGAGCGGAACGAGGAGCGCTATAAGTTTTTGAAGTGGGGCCAGCAGGCGTTTGAAAAATTACGGGTACTGCCACCCGGTTTGGGTATTTGCCACCAGATCAATATGGAGTATTTGGCGGATTGTGTGATGCGAAGTGAGGATGGCGTTGTTTATCCTGATACGCTCGTGGGTACAGATTCGCATACGACGACGATCAACTGCATGGGTGTGCTTGGATGGGGTGTCGGTGGCATTGAGGCGGAAGCGGCTATGTTGGGGCAACCTATTCCGATTTTGACCCCGGAAGTGGTGGGCTTTAAGTTAACCGGTGCGTTGCGTCCGGGGGTGACGGCTACCGATTTAGCTTTAACTGTAACGAAGATGTTGCGTGAGTTGGGCGTGGTTGGCAAGTTTGTTGAGTTTTATGGCGAGGGTGCGGCGAATCTATCATTGGCAGATCGGTGCCCGGTGGCGAACATGGGGCCGGAGTATGGAGCCACGATGGGTTTCTTTGCGATTGATGAGAAGACCATTGAATATCTCAAAGAAACGGGTCGCACGGATGAGCAGTGCGAGCTGGTGGAGGCGTATTGCAAAGTGCAGGGGCTTTGGGGTTTTGCCGATGAAGCGGATTATAATGCAACGTTGGAATTGGATTTAACGAGTGTCGAAGCGGTGATGGCGGGACCGAATAAGCCGCATCAACGGTTACCCCTGAGCGGGGTGAAGCAGGAGTTTCAGGAAGACTTTATGCCAAGTGGAAAAACCGCGGATGCCGTGGGCGTGGGAACTCTGCCGGAGGGTGCGGTTGTGATTGCCTCGATTACCAGTTGTACCAACACATCGAATCCAAGTTTGGTAATGGGAGCTGGTATTGTGGCGAAGAAAGCGGTCGAGAAGGGACTGAGTGTTCCGGACTATGTGAAGACCTCGCTGGCACCGGGATCGCAGGTGGCGACGGAATATCTGAAAGAGTCGGGTTTGTTGAGTTCACTGGAAACGTTGGGTTTTAATGTGGCGGCGTATGGATGTGCGACCTGTATTGGAAATAGCGGTCCGTTGGATGAGCCGATTGATGCGGCGATTCGCGAGGCGGATTTGACGGTGGCGGCGGTCTTATCTGGCAATCGAAATTTTGAAGGGCGGGTGCATCCTTTGACAAAGGCAAACTATCTGGCTTCTCCGCCTTTGGTCGTTGCCTATGCGTTGGCAGGTACGGTTGATATCGATTTACAGAACGATCCTATTGGAGAGGATGCCGATGGCGAGGCCGTCTACCTGAAGGATATTTGGTTTACGGGTGAAGAGTTAGTTGATGCGGTGAAGGTTTCAGCGAACAGTGATTATTATCGGGAAGTCTATGCCGATGTTTTCACGGCAAACGATCAATGGAATGCCCTGGATGCGGCTACGGGTGAAACCTTCGCTTGGGATGCCGATTCAACCTATATCCGGGAGCCTTCTTTCTTTGAAGGGTGTGAGCAACCGGCGAGCGCTTTGTGTGATATTCAGAATGCAGCGGTATTGGGGTACTTTGGTGATTTTATTACCACCGATCATATTTCACCTGCGGGCGTGATTCCGGAGGAGAATCCCACGACCGGATATTTAACGGAGCGGGGGGTTTCGAAACGGGACTTTAATAGTTTTGGATCTCGGCGTGGAAATCATGAGGTTATGATGCGGGGGACCTTCGGCAATATTCGCATTGATAATAAATTAGTCGATCGGACGGGAGGCTTCACGGTAAAAGATGGCGAGCAGCTTCCTTTCTATAGCGCAGCGATGGCGTATCAAGAGGAGGGAACTCCGTTGGTGATTTTGGCGGGTAAGATGTATGGTGCGGGCTCGTCGCGTGATTGGGCGGCGAAGGGAACGAAGCTGCAAGGTGTGAAGGCGGTTATCGCTGAAAGTTTTGAGCGGATACATCGTTCCAACTTAGTGGGGATGGGCGTAGTGCCTTGTGAGTTTGTCGACGGTCAAACGGCTGAAAGTTTGGGCTTGGATGGCGGGGAGTCGTTTACAATCCGAGGCATTGCAGAAGATTTTGTGCCGGGTAAAATTTTGCAGGTACAGGCGGGCAGTAAAACGTTCGAAGTGAAGGCGCGGGTCGATACGCCGCTTGAGATTGAATATCTCAAGAATGGCGGGGTGTTGAATTATGTTCTCCGTAATTTCATTGCGGAGGCGTAAGCGTGTCGCTATTTGAAAATGTAACGGTGACGCGTGAGGCGAATGTGTATTTCGATGGGCGGGTTTCAAGTCGTACCATTGAGTTTGCCGATGGATCGCGTAAGACACTCGGGTTTATGCAGGTGGGTACCTATTCTTTTGATACCGGTGTGGCGGAAGTAATGGAAGTGTTGGGGGGCTCGGCTATGGTTCAGTTGCCGGGATCAGATGCATGGACGGTCTACGAAGAGGGTATGAGGTTTGAAGTGCCTGCTGAGGCAACGTTCGCATTAAAAGTAGATACGTTTATGGATTATTGCTGTTCGTATCTGGATGCGTAGAGCTACGATTTAATTAACATGGCTGCTGTGTCGATTTGCAGTAAATTGGTGTGTTTTGCTTTAATCTGCCCGCCGCCAATATAACAGACAATATCTTGAGGCGTTAGTACGCCTTCGTCGATGAGCAGATTGACGGTTTTATTAATTAAGTCGGCACATTCTGGCGGGACCGCGATGCACTGGGCATAGACGCCGTAGGTAAGAGAAAGCTCACGCACGGTTCGAGGTGTGGCGGAGTAGGCAACGATTGGGGTGCGGCATCGATACGAGGCACATATCTGGGCGGTGTCTCCTGAGCGTGTGCTGGTGATGATGACCTTGGCTCCAATCCGGGCGGAGATTTCAACGGCTGATTTCGAGATGAAGTTTCGAGGCATGAGGTCTGGACTCTGCTGAATCACGGGAAGCATGACGCTGGAGGCTTCTTTTTCGGCTTCCACTTTTTTGGCGATATTGGTCATGGTTTGTACGGCTTCTACGGCATATTTTCCATAGGCGGTTTCGCCGCTGAGCATGAGGGCATCGGTGCCGTCATAAATTGCATTGGCCACATCGGAAACTTCCGCGCGGGTTGGGCGGGGATTATCGATCATGGAGTGGAGCATTTGGGTGGCGGTGATAACGGGCTTCACTTTTTTGATGGAGGTGGAGATCATGCGTTTTTGAATGTTGGGGACTTCTTCGGCGGGCACTTCAATGCCGAGGTCACCGCGGGCGACCATGACGCCATGAGCGCAGTCGAGGATGGCTTCTAGATTATCAATGCCTTCGCGGTTCTCGATTTTGGCGATGATTTTGATGGGGGATTTGCGGCGGTCGAGGATGCTTTGAATGGCCATTACATCATCGCGATTACGAACGAAGGAGTGTGCGATAAATTCGATTTCATTTTCGGTTGCCCATTCGATGAAGCGGGCGTCTTTATCGGTAAGGGAGGGCATCTTCATGTTGACGCCGGGGACGTTCACGCTTTTGCGGTTTTTAATTTCACCGCTGTTGGTGACACGGCAAATCAGATGATCGCCCTCTTTCCCGTCGACGGTGAGATGAATTTCTCCGTCGTCGATGAGTAAATCACTGCCGATGGGGACTTCGTTTACGAAGGCATCGTAATTTACGCAAAATCCATGTTCGGGTTGTGCATCTGCAGAAACATGCAGCGTTTGACCGGCCGTAACTTCAAGGGGAGTGTCTAGGTCACGAATACGAACTTCGGGTCCTTTGGTGTCAATTAAGATGCCAATTCGATCAGAGACGGAGCGGAGGTTTTTTACAATCACGACGGCATCTTCGACTTCAATGTGTGCGGTGTTGAGCCGGGCGACATTCATGCCGGCATCAAATAGATCTTTGATAAAGTCAGGTTCGCAACGATTATGGGCAATTGTGCAAACAATTTTGGTTTGTTTTGTATACATAATATTAATTCCTTGTTTGTACCCTAGCTGATCCGATGGAGGTGGTAAATCTTCATCTTGGAGAGATACAGGCGTATGATTGACCTGCTTTCACGTGACGTGATAAGAATGGATTATTCAGGAGGTATTTATGGAGTGGAGCGGATTAGATATTGGAGTGAGCGTTTTGGCGCTGTTTTTTGGTGTGTTTGGGTTGCGTGAAGGTTTTGCGCGCCAGCTTGCTACATTGATTACGTTTGTATTAACGATGGTGGCTTTGTATGTGGCATATCCGGTTTTGTTGGAATATGTGGCGAATCATTTTCCAGATTGGAGCCTTTTGAAGGTTACGGCGTTGGGATTATTGGTGTTGGCATTACTTTCGATTGGTCTTTTCGTTTTGGTAAAGCAATTGCTGGCGAGTGCGATGTTAACGAATCTTTCGGATGGAACGGATAAGGGGCTCGGCTTTTTGTTTGGATTTTTGCGCGGCGCGGTTTTGGCCATTTTGTTATTAAGTTTGGTGGCTCAATTGGGGAGTGAGTCGATTCGTTCCGAGTTGCGGGACCGTTCGTTGGTGGGGCGCTGGGTATGTGATCAAATTGCACCGATGGCATCGGAGTATGTAAATCGGCAGCGATTAGAGGAGCAGATGGATGCATTACGGGATCGTGTTGAGTTGCCGACTCCGGCGGAAGTGATTGAATAGCGTGCTTGGAGATTGTGCGGCTTAGGGCAATCCGCTTAATTATTTTTATGGCTTTGATTCCTAAAGAGACGATCGAGGAGATTCGATCACGTTCAAACATTATAGATGTGATTACGGCGTATGTGCCTGAGTTGCGTCGACGGGGAGGCACGCATAAATGTTGTTGTCCTTTTCATAAAGAGAAAACACCTTCGTTTACGGTCAATGATGAGCGTCAGATCTATCATTGTTTTGGGTGCGGGGCTGGGGGCGATGTCTTCCGGTTTGTGATGGAGTATGAAAAGGTTGATTTTGTTGGGGCGGTTCAGTTGTTGGCCGATCGGGTAGGGGTTGAAGTTGTTTTCGAAGGGGGGCGTCGCGAGGATCAAGGTGGTAAAGAGGTCCTGCTTAAATTACAGGCGGAAGCGGCCGCGTATTATCATCGTATTCTGATGCAGGGTAAAGAGGGGGAGGCGGCTCGCAGATATTTACAGGAGCGAGATCTACCGGTGGAGATGATGAAGGCGTTTCAGATTGGCTTTGCTCCGGATGAGTGGGAAGGGCTTTTATCGCGTGCGCTAAAGAAGGGGTATGAAGCCGCAGATCTTGAAAAGGCGGGGTTGGCGGTGCCTTCGGAGCGAGGTGGCAAGCAGAGTCATTATGATCGATTCCGGGGGCGGGTGATGTTTCCAATATGTGATCCGATGGGGCGCGTGATTGGTTTTTCGGGTCGCATTATGAATCGGGCGGATCGGGGCGCAAAATATGTGAATAGTCCGGAGACGCTCATTTTTAAAAAGTCGCAGGTGCTTTTTGCTTTTGATCAGGCTCGCAAGGCGATTGTGGAGCGGCGGCAGGCGATTATTGTTGAGGGGCAGATTGACGCGATTCGCTGTCATCAAGCGGGGTTAACGCATGTGGTTGCTTCTCAAGGAACGGCATTGACCGAGCAGCATGCCCGGTTGATTAAACGGTATGCGGATGAAGTGGTTTTGGTTTTTGATGCGGATGCGGCGGGGGTGAAAGCGGCGTTGGCAACCTCATTGCTTTTTACGACAGAAGAGTTGAGTGTACGGGTGGCTACACTGCCGGAAAAAGAGGATCCGGATTCGCTCATTCGTGATCATGGAGTTGAGGCGCTTGACGTGTTGCTGAATGAGGCCCCGGGGGCGTTGGCTTATCTGATTGAGCAGCAACAGGCTGCAGAGGATCAAACGACGGAAGCAGGTCGGTTGCGGGTGGTGAAGGCGGTGTTGGCATTCATTCGTCCGGTTCGTTCTGCTACTCGACGGGATACGTTGTTGCAAGAGGCCTCGGATCGATTGAATCTTTCGGTGTCTGCTCTTTATCAGGACTTGAAGCAAAATACCAAGCCTGTGATGCGGAAGCCGGTGGAATCTGAGACGCCTGCGTCGCCGGCGAAGGCCGTGGTTTTTCCGAAAGAGGAGACGGAGTTGTTGGAGTTGTTGGTGCATCATCACAGCGTGGTTCAGCCATGGATTAAGCAGTATTTGCCGAGTCGATTTTTTCAAGATCCGGCGTGTCGGACGTTGGTTGAATCTTTAATGGAGCAAGAGCCGGACTTTTTGGCGCAGCATTTGAATGAGTTTGAGGAAGAGTTGCGGCAGTGCTTAACGCGGGTGCAGATCGGTTTGTCGAAGACGTTTGATTCGGAAATTAGCGAGGATGCACTGGCACAGAAATATATTCTGTTGTTTTGGCAACGGGAGTTGGAGCGGGAATTAAGCGGGCGGGAGGCGACGCAGGCTCTTTCGAGTGCCGAGCGATACATTCATCAAACGCGCCTTAAACAGGATTTGGGATTGCTGAAGGCGGGATGGGATAAGGCGGTACTTATGATAGAGAGTCGATTGCAGCCTTTATCTGATGGAACGGTGTGAGAAGGGATTCCACCGTTGCATCGAAGTCGGCTTCTACGTATAAAGGGCGCTCATCAATACGTATATTTGGGTAGGAATGGTATGAAGGCAGACGAAATAAGGCAGTCATTTTTTAAATTTTTTGCATCGAAGCAGCATGCGGTGGTGCCGAGTTCTCCGGTGGTATTGCCTGCGGATCCCACGTTGCTTTTCACGAATGCGGGAATGAATCAGTTTAAAGAGATCTTCTTGGGCGCGCGCGAAGCAGGGGAGAAGCGGGTGGCGAATACGCAAAAATGTATTCGGGTTTCGGGGAAGCATAATGATTTGGAAGAGGTGGGGCATGATACCTATCATCACACCTTTTTTGAGATGTTGGGCAATTGGTCGTTTGGCGATTATTACAAGCGGGAAGCGATTGCCTATGCTTGGGAGTTAATGACGGATGTGTGGAACCTCGATAAGGATCGAATTTGGGCGACGGTTTATCGAACCGATGATGAGGCACTGGCGTTATGGAAAGAGGTAACGGATATCAATCCTGCGCATATCTTGCGGTTTGATGAGAAAGATAATTTTTGGGAGATGGGTGAAACGGGACCGTGTGGACCGTGTTCGGAGATTCATTATGATTTGACGCCGGAAGGAATGGCGACGGGTGAGATGGTGAATGCGGATTTACCGGAAGTGATTGAGATCTGGAATCTGGTGTTCATTCAGTATAACCGTCGATCGGATGGTTCGCTGGAGGAGTTGGCGTCGAAACATGTTGATACGGGCATGGGGTTTGAGCGGCTTTGTGCGGTTTTGCAGGGAAAAACATCGAATTATGATACCGATGTGTTTATGCCGTTGATTGAGCGCTTGGCGGAGTTATCTGCTCAGGTGTATGAGGGTGATAATGCGATTGCGATGCGTGTGATATCGGATCATATACGAACGCTATCGATCGCGATTTCGGATGGTGTGCTTCCGTCAAACGACGGGCGGGGTTATGTGTTGCGGCGGTTGCTCAGGCGGGCGGTTCGGTATGGACGAACCTTGGGCTTTGAAGAGCCTTTTTTGTGTAAACTCTTTCCGACGCTTGAGGCGCAATTGGGAGATATTTTTCCAGAACTGGTCAATCAGCGTGAGACGATTTTGCGGGCATTACGTAGTGAGGAAGAGGCGTTTTCAAAAACGTTGGATAGAGGGATTGCTCGGTTTGAGGCTGTTGCGGAGGTGCTTCCTGCAGATGGCGTATTCCCTGGGGATGAGGCGTTTAGTTTATATGATACCTATGGATTTCCTTTTGATTTAACCGCCCTGATGGCATCTGAAAAAGGGTTGGGTGTGGATGAGGATGCGTTCAAAGCATTGATGGAGGTGCAGCGCGAGCGGGCACGGGCATCTCGCTCAACGGGGGCTCAGAACGCTCAAATGGATTTGATTGCTGATTTGGTGGCGCAGGGTGTGCAGTCCGAATTTATAGGCTACACGAAAACGTTCTGTGATACCGAGATTGTGGCGGTGCTTGATTCGGGGGCATTGGTGCTTAAAGAGACTCCGTTTTATCCCGAGGGTGGGGGACAGCAGGGAGATTGGGGTGAATTGAAAGGTGCCGGATTTGGCTTTGAAGTTCACGATACCCAGAAACCGGCGGATGGAATTATTCTTCATATGGGTCGGGTTTTGTATGGAGCCCCCCAAGTGGGGATGAAAGTGATGGCGGGGATTGATCGCTATCGGCGGGGACAGATGCGTCGGAATCATACGGCAACGCATTTGTTAAATGGGGCGTTGCGAGATGTGGTAGATGCGTCGATTAAGCAGGCGGGCTCTTTGGTTAGTGGGGAGCGATTGCGGTTTGATTTTAATTATTTTGAGGCCATTCCGATTGAGCAACTACAGCGGATTGAGCAGGTTGTGAATCATGAAATTATGCGTAATACAGCTGTAGAGACGCGTGAAATGGCGTTGGCAGAAGTGCAGCAGGATCGGCGGATTCAAGCGGTCTTTGATGATAAGTATGGTGAGCGCGTTCGGGTGGTGGGCATTGGCGATTTTTCTCAAGAATTGTGTGGTGGAACGCATGTCCAATTGACCGGAGATATTGGCTCTTTCCGTATTGTATCGGAAAGTTCCGTGGCAGCGGGTGTTCGTCGAATTGAAGCAGTCACGGGTATGGAAGCGGTGGATTGGACGGCGGAAGAGCATGAGTTGCTCATGGGTTTGAGTCAGCGCTTGAGTGTGAAACCGGATGAATTACCGGAGCGGGTTCATCTATTGAGCAATCAACTTCGTGAGACTGAGAAGCAGGTTAAACTGTTGCAATCGCAGGCGGCGACATCGCAGGTGGATTCTTATCTCGATCAGGTTATAAAAGTTCAGCAGGTGCCTCTATTGGCGGTGCATGTGGGGGAATTGCCGATGGATGCTTTGCGTCAGGTGCTAGATCAGTTGCGTCAAAAAATTGCATCGGGTGTTTTAGTGGTTGCGAGTGCAAACGAAGGGAAGGCGTGTTTTGCCGCGAGTGTTTCTTCGGAATGGGTTGAGAAGGGTGTGCATGCTGGAAAATTAGTTGGCCAGGTGGCGGCCGTTGCGGATGGCGGGGGGGGTGGCAAACCAGAAAAAGCGCAGGCAGGGGGCAAAGATGCATCTAAAATCGACTCGGCATTAGAGGAAGCTTCGGTTTATTTAGAGAGCACATTGAAATAAGGAGTGAACGATGGCATTTACATTACAGTTAGGGGAGAGCGCACCGGAGTTTATGCTTCCGGCAACAGATGGAAGCTCGTATGGATTAAGTGATTTTAAGGAAGAGACGTTGGTTCTCTTTTTTACCTGTAACCATTGTCCATATGTGACGGGTTCAGATGAACATACGCGGATGATCGCAGATCGATTTGCTTCGCAGGGAGTTCGTTTTGTGGGGATTAATTCGAATAGTAAAAATACCTATTCAGAAGATGATTTTAACGGAATGGTTACGCGGATGGAGAAGCATCAATTCCCGTGGATTTATCTTTATGATGAATCACAAGCGGTGGCAGTGGCATATGGGGCGCTGCGTACTCCTCATTTTTATGTGTTTAATAAAGAACGGGAACTAATTTATACGGGGCGTTCTATCGATACGCCTCGTCATTGGCCAGATCACACAAAGACGGATCTTATTGATGCGCTAGAGCAACATCTTGCGGGTAATGTAATTGAGAACCCGTTGACCAATCCGATTGGTTGTAATGTGAAGTGGGATGGCCAAGAGAAGCATTGGATGCCTTCCGATGCCTGCGATCTCGTTTAGAGAGCCGTGCATTTCTTGAGATAAAAAAAACCTCCCCGCAAGCGGGGAGGTTAGATGCAGTTGATATGTGGTTAGTACTATTTTTATTTACTATATTGCTCACACGAGCAAAAAGGATTTGTTGATGTGTCTAGCATGGAAGACACGGGAAGAAGAACGATAACCAGCGCACACAAGCACCATGCCCATAATTGATGGAGTGGAGACTTTACTAATGAGTTTCTTTTAAGAATTAACTTCATAGAGTCGGCCTCCTTTCTCTGGTTCTGCTTTATTTGCTTGGTCATTCTTCACACTTTTCTTAGTTCATTTCGTTCAAGTGATTTCTTTTTTCTCACAATTAAAAAAATTCACAAGAAAAAAGATAAAAAAATAATAATTAAAAATTATAGTTATATTAACCACTTACCTTGCAGTTTCCTTTCTTTAAATTATGCACTTTTTACTTCATAAATGGAGCGCGTTTTTTCAGGTGAATTATCTTAGATGGCTTTGTACCTTGAAAAGAGATGGAAATTTATTTATGGATATAGAGTTATTAAATGTAGGAGACAATTGGATGATGAAATATATAAACGGGTTCATGTTAGCGGTGGTTTTGGTTATTACAGGTTGTGGAGTTCCTCAGGAGGAGCATGATGCGGCGGTTGCTCAGTTGCAGGCGGATCGGGCAGAAGTAGAGTCGACGCTAAGTGGGAAAATTGCTGATTTGGAAAGTATAGTGAAGTCGGAGAAGGCGAAGGGGAAATCGATACGGTTGCAGCTTGAGAGTGCGGAACGCAAATTGAGGGAGTCGCAGAAGAAGGCTATTTCGGCAGCAAAAGATGCGGCGAAAGTGAAGGCGCAAGTGACTTCGTTGGAGCGAGATGTGAGTCGGGCAGAGTCAGCAGCAGATCGGGTGAAAGATCAATTATCAGCAGTGCAAGAGCAGTTGACAACTACGGAGAGCGAGCGCGATGGGTTACAGCGTCGATTGGATATGCTTGTGAATAACATGAGCGGACTAGCGAATTCCGGTTCGTTGCCTGAGCCGGGGGCATCGGATATGATGGATGCGGGAGCGGAGGCGATGATTGTAAGTGGAGATAATGCTGACTTAGAATTTTTACCGGCTAGCGAGAAAGCGCGCGTTTTATTAGAACGTATGAAAGCAAAGTAGTCGGTGCTACAGTTGATGCAATGTGGGCCTGTCCAACGGTAGTTGGGCGGGTTTTTTATGGAATTTGGATGAGACTGTGAAGGGGGAGATCGGTGAGGCGTTTTCTCCCGTTTAGTGGGGAGATCTCAAGAAGGAAAGTGGCTCCGACCATTTGAACGTCGAAGTGAGACTGGATGAGTTGGTGCGCTGCGGAGACGGTTCCGCCGGTAGCGAGAACATCATCGATGAGGAGAACGCGCTGATGCGGTTGAATGGCATCGGTTTGGATTTCGAGTGCATCGGTTCCATATTCAAGGTCATAAGATTGCTGATGAATGGGACCGGGAAGTTTGCCGGGCTTGCGAACCAAAACGGTTCCGCAACCGAGGGCGTAGGCGAGGGCAGAGCCAAAGATAAAGCCGCGTGATTCGATGCCGGCAATTAAATCGATAGAGTCGTTTCGGTGATGGTTTTTTAACGCTTGAATGGTGTTGCTGAAATGGATGGGATCTTGAAGAAGAGGGGCGATATCTTGAAATTGGATGCCGGGTTTTGGGAAGTCAGGAATGGTTCGCAGGGCTTGTTTGAGTGAATTCATTATTTCCTTTCATTTTATGGATAGGGGTGTTTTGCGGCTTCATTGCCAACCTAAGCTAAGTGTGCTATGTTTTCGGTTATGATTAAATCTATTTTATTGAGTTTGCTACTAGTGCTGGGTGCGTTAGCAAATGATTTTTTTGGTATTTCGATATTGGGGGAGCCGAAGGATCAGTTGCATGGGGTGATCTATCAGTTGATGCAGGGGGATTATTCAAAGGCGCGTGCATATCTTGAGCAATTGCAAAAATCATCTTCGAAATGGGGGGAGTCTCTTAGCCTTGGGGATTTTACGATTCCGTGTGCGGATTGTGCGGTTGAAGTGGAACCCGATTGTGATGCGTGTGAGGGGCGGTTAAAAGCAGTTGATAATGTGGCGTTGCGTTATTTGCAATATAAATTGGATGAAGGCCTTGAGGAAGATCTTTCGTTGGAGAAGGCTTGGGAGCGGGCGTATGGGGCGTTTGTTGAGCGTGCTGATCATGTTTTGGGCAGAGAGGTTTTTCAAGGGCGCGTGATTGCGATCGTTGAGAATGAGTTTGTGGTACAGGATATCGAGGGGCGTATGTTGTTTTTGCGGGGAGGTATGGTGAATGGATATGGGGAGGGCGATCTCTTGGCCTGTTATTGCTGGTTAATGAAGGGGGAGTCGAAGTCATATGAGAAGGATGTGGGGGAGTCAATTTTATTGCCGGTGTATACGTTGAATTTGTGGTGGGACTATTGAGTTTAGTGGATCTAGGTTGGGATGAGCAATATGCGGCGCAGGTGGTAACGGATCGGGATCAGAAATTGCAGCCAGCTCGGGTGGTAGCGATTCATAAAGGAGCTTGTGATGTATCCAATGGGGAGACGGTTCGTCCGGCGAAGATGACGGGACGATTGCGGCATCGTGCGCAATCCCGTGCGGATTATCCAACTGTGGGTGATTGGGTTTTGGTGAAGGATTTTTTGGTGGGTGAGTTTGGACGGGTTGAGCGTGTATTGGAGAGGCGTTCGGTTTTACGTCGGAAAAGTGCGGGACGCACGTCTCGTGAACAGTTGATTGCGGCTAATCTTGATCGAGCATTTATTGTCCAGGGTGTGGGTGCAGGATTTAGTTTAAAGCGCATTGAGCGCTATTTGGTGATGGTGAACGAGAGTGGTATTGAGCCGGTTATTATTTTAACCAAGCAGGATTTGTTGGAGGTAGATGCGTGTTTAGAGGTGGAGGCATTGGTGAAGAACCATCTGCCGGGGGTGAAGGTTTTATTGATGAGTAATGAGACGGGTGAGGGGCTTGCAGAGACGGCGGATCTGTTTGAAGCAAGATTAACCTGTTGCGTGATCGGGGTTTCTGGTGCGGGGAAATCAACGTTGCTGAATCGAGTTTTGGGGGAAGATCGATTGTTTACCTTGCCGGTGCGGGAGTCGGATGGAAAAGGGGTCCATACGACGACCTGGCGGGAGTTGATTACGTTGGAGAATGGGGGTCATGTAATTGATACACCGGGCATGCGTGAATTGGGCAATATGGAGGCTGAAAGCGGTATTAGTGAGACGTTTGAGGATATTCAAGCTTGGGCGTCGGGGTGTCGGTTTGGTGATTGTGCTCATGTTCAGACGGAGGGGTGTGCGGTGATCGCTGCGGTGGAGGCGGGTGAGTTGCCTCAAGAGCGCTATGATCATTATGTGCGCCTTATGAGTGAGGCGGCGCGGTTTTCAGCGGGTACGATTGAGAAGCGGGAGCAGGATCGTCGGTTAGCTCGATTTAGGAGAACGTTGCAAGAGGGGCGTGCAAAACCGGAGGATGAGGGATGAAATCATTTGAATTGGAGATGCAGGTGCGAGATTATGAGTGTGATATCCAAGGGATTGTGAACAATGCGGTTTATCAAAATTATTTAGAGCACACGCGGCATGAGTTTTTGCATGCGATGGGGTGCGATTTTAATCAGTTGCGGCTGGCTGGTTGGGAGCCGGTGGTGATCCGCGCAGATATCCAATATCGAGCTTCGCTCCGACCGCGTGAGCGTTTTCGGTCTACCGTTACGTTGCGACGATCGGGTCGACTTCGATTTATTTTTGAGCAAAAATTAATTCGGTTGGCGGATCATTGTGTATTGCTTGAGGGTGAAATTACTGGGGTTTTTACAAAAAATGGCCGTCCTGTGGCACCTGATCCTTTCGAAAAAATAGTTGCCTCCTCGGGCTAAAATTTCTAGGATGCAGTCATTCGGGAATTATATATCGATCAATAATCACCGATTATAAAAGTAAGGTTGGGTTGAGATCAACGTTTAGTCTTTGGAGGCGAGACTGCAACGTTGATCTTTTTGCGCCTTTTCTCAAACGAAAAAAAACGGTTTATAATGAAAAAAGTGATAACAGAAAACGAATTTGGGCACCTTGAAGGTGAGGGGCTGTATCGAGCTGATTTTGAACATAGCAGTTGCGGTATTGGTTTTATTGCAAACCTAAAGGGGCGTAAAAAACACGCTGTGATTTCGGATGCGCTGGGCATGTTGGCTTGCATGGAGCACCGGGGGGGTACGGGCTTCGATGTGAAAAGTGGTGATGGAGCTGGGATTTTATTGCAGATTCCTCATGCCTTGTTTGCGGATGCATGCCCTGCGATTGGAATTGAGCTGCCGGCAGCGGGTGAATATGGCGTGGGAATGACTTTTTTCCCGCGGGATGAGCAGCAGCAGCTGGCATGCAAGGAGATCATCGAGCGTCATTTAGAAAAATTTGGGTTACCTTTGTTGGGGTATCGATTTGTGCCTGTGGATAATAGTGATTTGGGTCGTGATTCGGCGGAGACGGAGCCCAGTATTCAGCAGATATTTATCGGGAAGCCCGCGAATATGAATGCGGATGAGTTTGACCGTAAGTTATTCGTGTTCCGGAAATATACGGAGCGTATTGCTTCGGAAGAAGTGGATGGAATCGGTCCTGAGGGGCTGAATATTATTTCATGCTCTTACAAGACGATTAATTACAAAGGGCAGTTAATTACGGAGCAGGTACCGACGTATTTTCTGGATCTACAAAACGAAATTACGACGAGTGCGATTGCATTGGTGCATTCTCGGTTTTCAACGAATACATTCCCTTCGTGGAAGTTGGCGCAGCCTTTCCGGTATATAGCGCACAATGGTGAAATCAATACGAATAAGGGCAATATCAATTGGATGCGTGCTCGTGAGGTGTTGTTGGAGTGTTCAGCGTTTAGTCGTGATGAGCTGGATATGATTTCCCCGGTTTGTGATTTGGCTGCATCGGATAGCGCTAATCTGGATATGGCGATTGAGATGTTGGTTTTGAGCGGTCGATCATTACCTCATGTGTTAATGATGTTGATTCCCGAAGCGTGGCAGAACGATACGAAAATGAGTCCAGAGAAGCGGGCGTTTTATGAATTCTATTCAGCTATATCGGAGCCGTGGGATGGCCCTGCATCGGTGTGCTTTACGGATGGTGTGTTGGTGGGTGCTACATTGGATCGCAATGGATTGCGTCCGTCACGTTACTGTTTAACGGATGATGATACGCTGATTATGGCATCGGAAAGCGGGGTCATTAATGTGGATCATAGTAAGGTGGTATTGCGAGGCCGTTTGCAGCCGGGTAAAATGTTTGTTGCTGATTTAGAGCAGGGGCGCATTATTTCAGATGATGAGTTGAAGGCGGATCTGTGTACTCGACAGCCGTATCAAGCTTGGGTGGATGAGTCGATGTTGCACTTGAATGAGTTGCCTGAAGTGGCGGCGTCGCGCGTGATTCCTGAACCGAAAGCGCTTTTCCGACAGCAGCAGATGTTTGGGTATTCGTATGAGGATATCATTGAGATTTTGAAGCCGATGGCAACGGGGGGTAAAGAGCCTTTGGGTTCGATGGGAGCTGACAATCCGTTGGCGGTTTTATCGGATCGGCCTCAGCAACTTTCGCACTATTTTAAACAATTGTTTGCTCAGGTGACCAATCCACCGATCGATCCGATTCGGGAGCGTGTGGTGATGGATTTGCGTACCTATGTGGGTGGGTTTAAAAATATCCTGACGGAATCTTCGGAGCATTGCCGTCGGATTGCGATTCAGCAGCCGGTGTTGACGCATGCTTCTTATGCGAAGTTGGCGGCGTTGGATGAAGCGGGGTTTCGTTCGCAGAAAATTGATACGGTGTTCGATGTGAGGGGAGCGGCGGGTGCGCTTGAAAACGCTCTTGAGCGTGTTTTTTCTGAAGCGGAAGCGGCGATTGATGCGGGGTGCTCTGTGTTGATTTTAAGCGATCGGGCAGCGGATCGTTCGCATGCCCCGATTCCTTCGTTGTTGGCGGCTTCGGCAGTGCATCATTATTTGATTCGGGCGGGCAAGCGAGGTCATGCAGATGTAATTGTTGAGGCGGGTGATGTGCGTGAAGTGCATCATTTTGCGACGGTATTGGGCTATGGTGCATCGGCGGTGTATCCCTATGTGGCACTCGATACGATTCAGCAGATGGAAGAGGATGCTTTATTAGATGGTTTAACGGCGGATGCAGCCATTCAGAAATATATCCAAGCGGTGGATAGTGGCTTGTTAAAGATTTTTTCGAAGATGGGGATTTCGACGTTGGCGTCGTATCAAGGGGCGCAGATTTTTGAAATTTTGGGAATCAGTTCGCCGGTGGTGGACACCTATTTTACTGGGACGATTAGTCGGATTGAGGGATTGAGCCTAGATGACATTGCACATGAAGCTTTATTGAAACATCGTAAAGGCTACCCTACGCGGGGAGGTGCGGCAAAAGTATTGGATCCGGGCGGAGATTATTCGTGGCGCAGAGATGGCGAGCGGCACTTGTTTAATCCGGAGACGATTCGACTGCTTCAGGAGAGCACTCGTAATGCGGATTATGATTTGTATAAGACGTATTGTGACAAGGTGGATGATCAGAGTCAGTCGGCCTATACATTGCGGGGTTTAATGCAGTTTGCATCAGATCGGCCTTCGATTCCGTTGGAGGAAGTGGAGCCGGCTGAAAATATTCTGAAGCGATTTGCAACGGGTGCGATGTCGTTTGGGTCGATTTCGTGGGAAGCGCATACAACGTTGGCGATTGCGATGAATCGGATTGGTTCTAAATCGAATTCGGGTGAGGGCGGTGAAGATGAAGTTCGGTATGAGAAATTACCGAATGGCGACAATATGTGTTCGGCAACGAAACAGGTGGCATCCGGTCGTTTTGGCGTGAATAGCTACTATTTGAGTCAGGCGCGTGAGTTGCAGATTAAGATGGCTCAGGGGGCAAAACCGGGTGAGGGAGGTCATCTACCGGGGCATAAAGTTAACGGTTGGATTGGCCGCGTGCGCGGTTCGACACCGGGGGTGGGTTTAATATCTCCTCCACCTCACCATGACATCTATTCGATCGAGGATTTAGCGCAGTTGATCTATGATTTGAAGAACAGTAATCGTGATGCGCGGGTGAATGTGAAGCTGGTTTCTGAGAGTGGAGTAGGCACCATTGCTACGGGGGTGTGCAAAGCGAAGGCGGATGCGGTTTTAATTGCTGGGTATGATGGTGGAACAGGTGCATCGCCGCTGAGTTCGATCAAGCATGCGGGCTTGCCATGGGAGATCGGCCTTTCTGAGACACATCAGACGTTGGTTCGGAATCGGTTGCGAAATCGAATTGTGGTGCAGACGGATGGTCAGATGAAAACCTCTCGTGATTTAGCTATTGCAACCTTATTGGGTGCGGAAGAGTGGGGTGTTGCAACGGCTGCGTTGGTGGTTGAAGGGTGTATTTTGATGCGGAAGTGTCATACGAATACGTGTCCGGTTGGTGTGGCGACGCAGCGTCCGGAATTACGAGATAAGTATACGGGTGATCCCGATCATGTGGTGACGTTCTTCGAGTTTCTGGTATCGGGTCTGCGAGAGATTATGGCAGAGCTTGGATTCCGTACGATCAATGAAATGGTCGGTCAGTCGCAGTGTTTAAAATTCCGCGATGAGTTGGATCATTGGAAATATAAGAACCTGAATTTGGATCCGATTTTATTCAGTGAGAAGATGGGAGCTGAAGAGGGGACATTCCATTCGAAAGATCAGAACCACATGCTGGAAAAAATCATTGATTGGAAGTTGATTGATGCCGCCAAGCCAGCCTTAGAGAATGCTGAAAAAGTGCATGCTGAATTTGAGATCGTGAATACGGATCGAAGTATCGGTACGGTTCTTTCGCATGAAGTAACGAAAGTGTATAAGGGCGATGGTCTGCCAGATGGCACGGTGCATATCAAACTGAATGGTTCTTCCGGACAGTCGTTGGGTGCGTTTATGTGCAAGGGAATTCATCTCGAGCTAGAAGGGGATGCAAATGATTATGTGGGTAAGGGTTTATCGGGTGGTGAGTTGACGATTTATCCAAACAAACAGGCACCCTTTGTGGCGGAAGAGAACATATTAGTGGGCAATGTCTGTTTCTACGGTGCAACGGGGGGTAAAGCCTTTATTCGTGGTGTTGCTGGCGAGCGATTCTGTGTGCGAAATTCGGGAGTGGCTGCGGTGGTGGAAGGCATCGGAGATCATGGCTGCGAATATATGACGGGTGGCACGGTAACGGTTTTGGGTCGCACGGGAATTAACTTCGGTGCGGGCATGTCGGGTGGAGTTGCTTATGTATTTGATATTGATGGCGATTTTACAACCAAGTGTAATATGGAAATGATTGAGCTTGAGGGGTTGCGTGATGAATCGGAACAAGCGGCGCTAAAGACGGTTGTCGAGGAGCATTATCAGCGGACAGGCTCGAATCGAGCCTCTGAAATATTAGCTTCATGGAATGAGAGCGTGAACCGCTTCGTTAAGGTGATTCCAACAGATTATAAACGAATGCTCGGCTATATTGAGCAGGCGAGAGAGACGCAGCAGCATGGATCGGAAGAAGAGATTGTTGATGCGGCGTTTGATATGCATTTAGCTAATTTGGCGAAGTAATTTAGGAGCGGTAATCATGGGAAAATTAACCGGTTTTATTGAGTATGTTCGGGAGACCAATCCAATGCGCCCAGAGATGGAGCGAGTGAAAGATTGGAATGAAGTCTATGTGCTTCGCGAAGAGAAAACCTGCGAAACGCAGGGGGCACGTTGTATGGATTGTGGAGTTCCGTTTTGCCATCGGGGTGAATTGATGGAGGGGGGAGCTAGTGGGTGCCCGATCAATAATTTAATCCCAGAGTGGAATGATTTAATCTATCGTGGGCGTTGGCGTGAGGCGTTGGATCGGTTGCACCATACGAACAATTTTCCAGAGTTTACGGGTCGGGTCTGTCCGGCGCCTTGTGAAGCGGGCTGCGTATTGTCGATTAATGAGCCAGCGGTGACGATTCATGATAATGAGCGTGCGATCATTGATAAAGGGTTTGAGATGGGCTGGGTGGTGGCTGAGCCTCCGGAAAACCGCACGGATAAAACGGTGGCAGTGATTGGATCAGGACCCGCGGGGCTTGCGTGTGCAGCGCAGCTAAATCAGGCGGGTCATAACGTTACGGTTTATGAGCGCGATGATCGGATTGGTGGATTGCTGATGTATGGTATTCCCAATATGAAGCTGGATAAAGATGTCGTGCAACGTCGAGTAGATTTACTCGAGGCTGAGGGCATCGTCTTTAAAGCGGGTGTTGAAGTGGGAACAGATATTTCAGCGCAAGAGTTGCAGAAACAGTTCGACGCGGTGGTGTTGGCAACGGGTTCAACCAAACCGCGTGATTTGCCAGTGGAAGGGCGTGACTTGAAGGGCGTTCATTTTGCGATGGAGTTCTTGCATGCAAACACAAAGAGCTTGCTCGATAGTGAGTTGGCCGATGGAAACTATATTTCGGCAAAAGATAAAAAAGTGGTAGTCATTGGTGGCGGTGATACGGGCACGGACTGTGTTGGTACTGCGTTGCGCCATGGATGCGAGAAGGTAACACAGTTAGAAATTATGCCCAAACCAGATGCAGATCGGAATCGGGTATCGAATCCGTGGCCGCAGTGGCCTGCTAATTTGAAGGTGGATTATGGTCAGGCTGAAGCGATTGCTTTGCAGGGAAAAGATCCGCGTAATTTCATGGTGATGACCAAGAAGTTTGAGGGCGACGAAGATGGAAATCTCGTGGCGATGCATACCGTACAGATTGCATGGAAACAAGATGAGAATGGACGGATGCAGATGGAAGAAGTTCCGGGAAGTGCGAAGCGCGTGGAAGCAGATATAGTATTGCTTGCGATGGGCTTTTTGGGACCCGAAGATGTATTGGGCGAACAGTTCGGACTTGAGCGGGATGGAAGTTCTAACTACAAAGCTGAACATGAAGTTTACACAACTAGCGTGGACAATGTATTTGCATGTGGGGATGCGCGGCGCGGTCAGTCGCTGATTGTCTGGGCGATCAATGAGGGTCGCGGTGCCGCTCGGCAGGTCGATCTGCATTTGATGGGCGATACGGTTCTGCCATAAATTCTCACCGGAAACGGTGTCGCAAGAGAGTCGTTTTTTGGCGGCTCTTTTTTATGTTCAGGCGATATTTATACTTTTAATCTACTTTAGTATTACATATATTAATTAAATTATGGATATTATAAGAGTAGTGATGATGCTTAGTCTTTTTGCCATAGGGTTTTCTGAGGCGTGTTTGGATACAGCACCCTTTAGAAGAGCCTTGTTTGAATTGGAGAATGGCAGCGGGGAGGAGATAGCGCTGGCTCAAAAAATTCGAATGGGTGAAGAGCTCTCTGCTTCAGAAAAAGCTGTTTTAGAAGAATTTCACATTGAAGCGTGCCGGCGAATGTTAAAAGAGTTTAAAGCAAACTTACAATTAGTATCGCGGGCTAATCGTGTACAACGCATGTTTTCTGGAGCGTGCACGGATTCAGTTCTAGCTCTATCGGATATGACAGAAAATGGGATGTCTGCAAACCGTGCGCTAAAGAAGGCAGAGTCTACGTATCCGCTTGCGGTAAGAAACTCTCCGTATACAAGGGTTTTTGAAGATCCGATTCTAACATGGATAGCGGAAGATGCTGAAAATTTTGAGAGACCAACGTATCATATATATAATAATGGACTCAAGTTACCTGAACCAAGCTGGAGAAAAATATTCAACCGAGGAGGGATGAAATGGGTGCAAGGGTCGAGACCGGAGGAGATCACGAAAACGATGGGTATGCTATTTGGGTCGGATGAAGTTACAACCTATTTTTCGGGACAGCAGAGTGAACTATTGTTGGAGCAATTCAGTCGTATGCATATAGGGGAGCATGGTGGATTAGGTTATAGTGGGGATTTTATTTTTGAAACAACTCCAGGATCCACACGCCGGGAAGGGGTTGCATCTCATATCGTTTTTATTTATAGGATGTCCGATGAGTCGTTTATTTTACTCGATCAGAATGTGGAAGAGACATTGGTTTTTTCGGCAGATAAAGCGGGGATAGCGAAGATAAAAAGTTTTGTAGAGCAGAATGAAAAGCAGGGTTTTGAAGGGATTGTTCGCAGCTATTTTAACAGGTTGAATACAGGCGAAAATATAGTGTCACAGGAAGCATTTATAGAGGAGTTGTACGGCATGTTGCCGCGAATGGGTGAGGAGTTGGCTCGGGTTGATTTTGATGGGTGGAGGTTGTGCACTCGGTTTCGAGCGGAATAGGCACTCATTATTTCAGATAGGTGTGCATGAAACGTTCGGCGTCGAAGTGTTGGGTGAAGAGGTCGACGATCATTTGGTGTTTATGCCGATCGTAGAGTTGTAGCTTGGTGTTGCGGAAGCATTGATAGAGGACTTGGTCGGTGTCTGCGGTATCTTTTTCAACGGCGATGGCGGGGACATTCGTTTGAGCAAGAATTTCGAGGGTGCGTGCGTCGGGGTAGTCTTCGGAGGCGCAGGTGAGAATGATGCCCCCAATGGAGTCGTTTTCGAGCGAATCGCTATAGTCGAGAATGCGTTGAAGTCGGCGGTGGGTACCAGCGGCGATGACGGCGATATCGCGTGCTTTTAACCGAATGTCTGGATTAAATTCTTCGTAGTCTTGGGAGATAATTTTTACTTTGCGGCAGGGGCGTTTACCCGAATCATCTATCAGGGCAGAATTGAGGGGTTTCATGGTTGGGAAACTGGCTGAGATGAGTTCCATGGAGGGGTTGTTGAGATAGGCGACTTGCGGCATATAGCCAAAAACGTGGAGCGGGGGTTCCCAAGCGGAAAAGGTGCGACGGAGAGCGGGTTCGGTGAGGACCGATGCCATTTGATCGAGTTTAGAGGGAAGCACTTTATTAAAAAGAATCCCGCCTACCCGACTGCGGTGGTGGGCAAAATAAGAGAGATCTACTTCCAGTTCATCAAGTGTTCGACCAATACCGCCGCCGACGAGGTAGAGAATACGCGCATCGAGTAAGTTTGCAACGCGGGCGTTTGATAGCCCAACGACTGAGCCAACACCGGGGTGACCGGTGCCTTCGGCAATGATCAGTTTTTTATCGGAGAGCGAGTCGAGGGAGCGTTTGATAGAGGCTTCAAATCGTTCGGTGATTAGATGTCGGTCTTCGCATTGGATATAGTTGCGTGTGACACCGGAGACGACGCGGACGGAGGAAAGCATGCCGGGTTCGGGAATATCGAGATCGGTAAATTGTTGGACGACGAGCACATCTTTATCAATCCGTTCGCCGCTTGGCAGGGTGACCATCTCTTGCCCTACGGGTTTGAAGTAGCCGATGTCGGAGGGGTCCATGTGTTGGCAGAGGGCGGAGATTACGCCTAAGCTGGTAGTGGTTTTTCCAGCGTGTTGTCGTTCGCCGGCAATAAAAACAACGGGGGGGCGTGTCATGGGGTTTCCTCGATGATGGGTTGTTCAGTTAGGGTAATCTTTTGAAGGCTGATGGCGTCGACCGGGCAGGCGTTTACACAGGCACCACAGCGGGTGCAGGCGTCGCTATCTATCCAGATGAGGTTCATTTCCCGGACGCGTTCGGTGGCTTCCCATTCAAGGGCTTTTCCTTCTTCGTTGTAGGTGATCTCTTTGAGCATGAGGATGCAATTTTCGTGCGGCTTTGCTTTGAGGCACCAGTCGCATTTGATGCATTTGTCTTGTTCGATTTCGAATTTATAGTTGCAGCGATAGCAGCGTTCGGCTTCGGATGTTGCGGTGGCGGTGGGATAGCCCGTTTCGACTTCAGTGGTGAGGGTGCGTTCTTGCAATTTGAGTGTGGGCATGAATTGGCGTGGCACGATGTCCATGGCTTCTGTGCGGCCAATAGGATTGGTGGTTTCGACTTGAATAGCGGTTTCTGTTCGAGGTTTTCCCATCAGGAAGATGTCGACGTCTTTTGCGATTTTTTTGGCGTGTCCGATAGCGGATATAAGGTCGGTGGCGCCTGTGGCATAATCTCCGGCAAGAAAGAGCCGAGGGTCGGTGATGGCTTGTTGCCATTCGGTATCGGGGGTTTGTCCGGTTGCGAGTAGGATGGTGTCGGCGGGTATTTCGAAGGTTTCTGTGGTTCCGGTGCGTTGGAAGCGAATGCCGGTGAGGGTGCCGTTGGTCTCGAGATATGCAAGGGGGGTGGCGTCGCATTCTAGGGGAATGAATTCGTGTTCTAATTCATTAAGCTCGTCGGGAATCACGCGGATGTTCTCTTTTTTTCGGCGGTAGTAAATGGTGAGTTTGCCGTTGTTGGATTCGATAAGAGTGCCGCCGAGTCGGCGTGCGGTGCGGGCGCAGTCCATGGCGGTGTAGCCGCCGCCGATAATGATGACGTGTTCGCCGACAGTGGTTCCGGTGGTGTGTGCTTCGAGCAAAAAGTCGAGCCCATGTCGGATGCCGGTAAGTTGTGCGTTGGGGAGATCGGGTAGATTGGGCTTGAGGGTGCCTGCGGCGGCGATGAGGGCGTCGTGTTTGTTGAATAGGTGCTCGAGCGGGATGGTTTTTCCTATTTCAGTGTTGCACAGAATATCAACTCCTAGGGCGGTTATTTGTTCAATCTCTTGTTGGATTAGATCGCGGGGGAGTCGAAATTCGGGGATGCCTTGATTGAGCATGCCGCCGGGTTCGGTGTGTTTTTCGTAGATGGTTACGGCATGACCGAGCCGGATAAGGTTGCGGGCGGCGGCCAGCCCCGCAACGCCAGAGCCAATGATCCCAATGGTTTTTCCGGTGGAGGGAAAGAGAGGGTCAAGGAGCATGGGATCGGGTTGCTTTTGGTCGGAGGCACTTCGTTTGGAAGCACAAATGGCAACCGAGTCGCCAAGCCCTTCGTAGCCGTGGCGGCAGGCGGATTCACAGGGGCGGGAGCAGACGCGTCCGAGAATGCCGGGAAAGATGTTATCGCGGAGGTTGATACGGTATGCATCGTCAAATCGATCTTCTGCGATGGCGGTTAGGTAGGCAGGAATATCGGTGCCGGCAGGGCAGGCTTTTTGGCAGGGGATGTTTCGTTCGATCCAGTCGAAATCTTTTTGTGTGCGTCCGAGGCCTTCTTGAATCGATAGTTCCGCTTCCAGCGGATGAGGGCGTTCGGCTGGTTTAAAAAGTTTAGCAAGCTGTCCGGTTAGATCCATTCTTTTATGATACGAGTGAGGGGAATAATTGCGAGCCCTATTGGTAGCGAGATAGGGCTTCACTGACTTCGCACAGAGGGAGCCCGACGACGTTGGTATAGGAGCCGTTAATGGAGCGTACAAAGGGAGCGGCTCCACCTTGAATAGCGTAGGCGCCGGCTTTGTCCATGGGGCAACCGGTGGCGACATAGGCTTCTATTTCAGCGGGATGAAGATTTCGAAACGTGACTTCAGTGATAACGGAAAAGGTTTCTATTTTTTTATGGGTGCGTAGTGAGACGCCGGTGATGACGTGGTGGGATGTGTGTGAGAGCTGTGTGAGCATGTGAATGGCGTCGGAGGGGTCTTTCGGTTTTCCAAGGATGTGTTGATGTAGCGCTACGATGGTGTCGGCCGCTAAAATAAGGTTGTGGTGTGCGTCTTTAATGGAGGCGGCCTTTTCTTCGGCTAGTCGTTCGGCATATGCGATTGGTGTTTCGTTTGAGTGAATCGTTTCATCAATACCGGAGGCCTGAATCTCAAAGTCAGGCTGAATGAGGGAGAGGAGTTCGCTTCTTCGGGGTGAGGCACTGGCAAGGATGAGGTTCATTTTTTTCATAGAGTGTGAAATACCATGCTTTGAGATTGGGTTAAATAATAACATTCGAGATATTGACTCGGGAGGATAAATTCGCATAATCCCACTTCCTTTGGGCCAGTGTAGCTCAGTGGCAGAGCAATTGATTTGTAATCAATTGGTCGGGGGTTCGACTCCCTCCACTGGCTCCAATTTTCTCTTATGTCCTTTTTTGATGTATCTCTTTCATGGGGTTATGTGGGCTCTTTATCCGTATGCTAATCGTATAAAAAATACCTCTCATCTGGTTGAGGATTGCAATTGCATGAGGCTTGGTTTACATCTGTTTTTGGAGATGGGATTATGAGATGGATTGCAGTTTTTTTGATCGGGACTGTTTCGGTAGCGTTTGCGGCAGATCGGCCTAATATTTTATTTATTTACGGCGATGATATTGGGTATGGAGATTTTAGCTGCTATGGCGGTGAGGTTGATACGTATCATATTGATCAGCTGGCTCATCAGGGGGTTCGTTTTACGAGTGGATATTGCTCGTCGGCGACGTGTACACCTTCGCGTTATTCGTTGTTAACGGGGGAGTATGCGTTTCGAAATCAGTCGGCTCAGATTTTGCCGGGGAATGCGCCTTTGATTATTGATCCTTCGCGTCCAACGATTGCGGCGTTTTTGAAACAGCAGGGGTATGCAACGATGCTTTCGGGTAAATGGCATTTAGGATTGGGTCCAGCAGATGGGTCGCTGAATTGGAATGAGGTGATTAGGCCGGGACCAAAAGAGGTGGGCTTTGAGGAGTCTTTTCATATGGCGGCGACGGCGGATCGGGTTCCTTCGGTTTATATTCGCAATGGGCGCGTGGTACATCTGGATCCGGCTGATCCGATTGAGGTGAATTATAAGGAGCCTGTTGGAAATGAACCTACTGGGTTGTCACATCCGCATTTGTTGCGGGTGCAGGCAGATGAGCAGCATGCGAAGACGATTATTAATGGAATTAGTCGGATTGGTTATATGACGGGGGGGCATGCGGCACGGTTTCGAGATGAAGATATGGCGGATACGTATCTTAGAGAAGCGAAACAATTTATTTTGGCAGAACGTGATGAACCTTTTTTCCTCTTTTTTGCTCCGAATGAGAATCATGTGCCGCGGGTGGTGCATCCACGATTCCAGGGGTCGACGAGTCTGGGCCCGCGGGGTGATGCGGTTGCTGTATTTGATTGGTGTGTGGGGGAATTAGTGGAGGCGCTGGAGGAGGCTGGTGAGTTGAAAAACACGCTCATCGTGATTTCTTCGGATAATGGGCCGGTTCTTTTCGATGGATATTGGGATGGCGCTATTGAGCAGCAGGGGTCTCATGATGCGTCGGGTCCATGGCGCGGGGGAAAATATAGCCGGTGGGAAGGCGGAACGCGGGTGCCGTTTATTGTGAGCTGGCCGGGTCGTGTGCAGCCGAGTATATCGGATGCGATGGTGAGTCAGGTTGATCTCTATGCATCGATTGCCGCATTATTAGGTAAGCCAATGCCTGAACATGCTGGTCAGGATGGACGGAATGTTCTTCCGGCATTGCTGGGCGAGAGTGATACGGGACGGAGCTATATCATTCAGGAAGCGTTAAAGCAATTGGCGGTACGAAAAGGAAATTGGAAATATATTCCGCCGGGATCGGTGCGAGAGCGATTGGGTTTAAATGGGTGGAAGCAAACCAACGTGGAGGAGCCGGGTCTATTGTTTCATTTAATGGAAGATCCGCAGGAGCAGATTGATTTGGCTAAACGGTATCCGGAGCGGATGAAAGAGTTACGAGCGATTATCGAGCAGGAAGCGCCGGGTAAAGGAGCAGGAAAAAAACGAATCGATAAAAAACAACTAGGCTTTTAGCTAGATTGTGTTTTGGTGTGAGAAAGACACAATTACGTTTTGAATAGATCGTTTACTTCGATTAATTTATGACTTCATGTGGTTATCTAAATTCCTATTTTGTGCTTTGCTAATTATGGGGTTCTCTTGCTGGGGAGAGCATTCATTGACGTTGATGAATGGAGAACCGCTTCAAGGTGTGATTGTCGATTATCAAACTCGTTCCGATGTGTTGACGTTTCGTTCGAACGAGGGAAAGCAGGCTCGTTTTAAAGGGGCCCAGCTGGATGATGAATCGTTCAAATATGTGCGATCATGGGCGGCAGCACAGGCCTTCAAGGATCCCGCGAAGTTTCGGATTTATGTGTATGGTCCAAATAGTGTGAAGAGTTGGATTAAGCGGATGTGGCGCCGACCTCCAGGTAAAGTAGAGCCCATTTTAACGTATGAAACAAAGCTGGAGCGGATTGGCTACGATCTAAAATATGACAACCAGACGGGTTTTGACTTAGAAAATGTGCGGATCAAATATTGTTTGTTTTATGATCAAGCGAGATTTGATTGGTATCAGGAAGAGCGGGCGGTGGATGTGATAACTCGGCCTTGTGTTGAAGAGTTTGCCATCTTGCCGAATGAGGTTACCGAAAAAATGAGTTTAAAAACCATCGTGCTCAGAAATAAAGAGCATATGTATCGAAACGATGGATGGATGTTGCTCAAATGTAAACAAGATGAGGGAAGGTTCTTTCCAGCTAATTTTATTGGGATGATCTTGCGAATTGAAATGATCGGTGCGGATGGAGAAGTCGTTATTCGGGAGATGAGATATCCGGATGAGTTGAGCAATACGTATGTTTGGGTGGAGCCGACGGCTGAAAATATAGATTGGGCTGATGATCGCTTGGATGAGAAAACAGACATCGCTAAGCCGCCGACCCGTTTTGAAGAGATGGGTGGCACAGAAGAGAATGAAGACGAATGAGTAAAAAGCCTTCTTTTTTTGCAAAACATGCCAAGTCGAGTGCTTTTATGGTGACCTTGATCGTGCATGCATTGATCATTCTCGTGGCAGCCTCTTTTGTTGCTTATAAGGTGATAAAAAAAGAAGAAAAGGTCTTTATCGCGAAAGAGAATAAACGCCCGCGCATGAAGCTGAAGAAGTTGCAGGTGCCGATTAAGATCGAGAAACGACGAAAAACATCTGCCAAACTGCGCAAACGCGTGGTGGCGAAGAAGCCAAAGTTAACGGCTACGGATATCCAAATGCCTGAAATAACAGGAGTTTTGGGTGGCTTGGGTGCTATGAAAGGCGGCGAAGGCCTTGGAGCTGAGGTTGGCTTCACGATGCCTGAGATCAATTTCTTTGGGGTGAAGAAGCGGAGTGAGAAAGTGGTTTTTATTGTGTTGGCTGGTGGGGCGTCGACCAAGGGGTCGGATGACTATTCAAGTCCAAAATCTCGCATGTGTTTCCATACGTTGAGAAACCGTCTCAATGAAATGGTTATGGCGTTACCGGAGTATGCCTTATTTAATGTGGCATTTTATCAGATGGATATGACAACGCCTTTTTCAACAAAGATGTTGCTGGCTACAGAATCTAATAAGCAGATGATGTTGGATTGGGGATCTACAGTGAACCCGTTGCATCTGGAGCTAACATATGGACCGGAAATGATATATGAGGGGTTTTGGGAGCGATTTGAGCAATTGGATTGGTATGCCGGGGATGTGATGACCAATAATGTGCCGCCGATTTATCCAAAATGGGTATATCGGTATAGTCCTGGCTCTCATATTTTAAAGCATTTTATTCCAGGTACGCTCGATGAGCGGACGTTTTTACACTGGAATCGGGCGGCTTGTTTTGCGTTGGAGCAAAAACCGGATACGATTTTTATTCTGACGACCAACTACATTGGCGAGGATGAGCAGCCGATGATTCAAATGTTGACCAATATCTGCAAAGATATTTATGGAAAGGATAGCAGAAAGTTTCCAACCATTAATACAGTCGTACTGACTCGGTCAGGCAATATCCAGGCAGCTGATAATACGGTAAACAAATTTCTTCCGATTGCGAATGCGTTTAGAGGAAAGGTAGAGATGATTGCCGATATTCGGGATCACATGACTCGTGAAGAGCTGGAAGAGCTGGAAGAGCTTGACGGCGTTTTTTAGCCTAAAAATAGGAGTCATCTTTTTTTTGCTATGGGGTTGACACCGGAAACGAATCCTATACATTTTCCCGCTCTTGTCCTTATCAGATAGTAGGGTTGGGATAGGAAAAATAGAGTAGTGGAACAAGCATGATGTGTACACGCTTTACCGGTGTGCCTTATGCTTGTTTGTCTGTTTTTAGTTTTAAACAGGCCCACGTAGCTCAGTTGGTAGAGCGCATCCTTGGTAAGGATGAGGTCGGCAGTTCAAGTCTGCTCGTGGGCTCCATGAACTGAGAGAAATTTAAAAATTGTTTAACTGAGATATATCAGGAGGTAAAAGAAGATGGCTAAGGATAAGTTCGAACGGACAAAGCCCCACGTAAATGTGGGAACAATCGGTCACGTAGACCATGGTAAAACGACAACCACTGCGGCAATTACGTGTGTTCAAGGACACAAGGGTTTGGCGGAGTATATCCCATACGATTCAGTTGCGAAAGCATCGGAGTCTCAGGGTCGTCGTGATTCATCAAAGATTTTAACGATCGCTACGTCGCATGTAGAGTACGAGTCAGACAATCGTCATTATGCTCACGTAGATTGCCCCGGACACGCGGATTATGTGAAAAACATGATCACAGGTGCTGCGCAGATGGATGGTGCGATCCTCGTGGTGGAAGCTCCTTCAGGCCCAATGCCGCAGACGCGTGAGCACATTCTGTTGGCTCGTCAGGTTGGAGTTCCGAAGATTGTTGTTTTCCTAAACAAGTGTGACTTGGTTGACGATGAAGAGTTGATTGAGTTGGTTGAGATGGAAATTCAAGAGCTATTGGCTAAATATGAATTTGAAGAAGACAGCCCGATCATTCGGGGTGCTGCGTTACCCGCGATCCAGAATCCAGATGGAGCTGAAGCGGAATGTATTCAGCACTTAATGGATGCGTTGGATAGCTGGATTCCAGAGCCCGAGCGTATTACTGACCAAGACTTCCTGCTACCGATTGAGGATATTTTCTCGATTGAAGGTCGTGGAACTGTTGTAACGGGTCGTGTTGAGCGTGGGATCATTCACACCGGTGATGAAATCGAAATCATCGGCATCAAGGATACACAGAAAACAACCTGCACGGGTGTTGAAATGTTCCGTAAGATTCTCGATGAGGGTCAGGCTGGTGACAACGTAGGGATTCTTTTGCGTGGTACGAAGAAAGAAGAAGTGCAGCGTGGACAGGTTTTGGCGAAGCCAGGATCAATCAATCCTCATACGAAGTTTAAAGGTGAAGTCTATGTTCTCTCTAAAGATGAGGGCGGACGTCATACCCCGTTCTTCAAGGGATATCGTCCGCAGTTCTACTTCCGTACAACGGATGTGACGGGTGACATCACATTGCCAGATGGCGTTGAGATGGTTATGCCTGGCGATAACATTACGATGGATGTAGAGTTGATCACTCCAATTGCGATGGAGCAACACATGCGTTTTGCGATTCGCGAAGGCGGCCGTACGGTTGGTGCGGGTCGTGTGACCGAAATTGTTGCTTAATGATTGCAGGTTTAAGTGAGTCAGATCGGTTGGATCTGACTGCACTTAAATAAGAGAGAGGCGAATCGCGATGCCAAGAGAAATTATTACGCTTGCTTGTACGGAGTGCGGAGACCGCAATTATACGGGGACCAGAAATAAGAAGCTGGAAACCGAGCGGCGAGAGGTGAAGAAATATTGCCCTCGACTCAAGAAGCACACCCTACACCGCGAAACGAAGTAGGATCGGTTTTTTTGCAGACAGGTGAGTAGCTCAATTGGCAGAGCACCGGTCTCCAAAACCGGGGGTTAGGGGTTCGACTCCCTTCTCACCTGCCAATTTCAAAAAAGGAAATAAGATGGGCAAAATCAACCAGGGAATTAGTTCACTAAAAACATTCATCTCAGAGGTGAAGGTGGAGTTGGTTAAATGCGCTTGGCCAACCCGTAAAGAGTTGTTGGGTCAGTCAGTCGTTGTGATTGTTGCAGTGATTATTCTCGGCGCTTTTGTCGGGCTGTGTGATGTGGTGAACGTCAATCTGCTTAGTTTGATTATTCGATAAGGAACGGTACGTTAAGATGGCAAAACAATGGTTCATTCTACACGCACTTTCAGGGCACGAACTGAAAGTACAGAAGAATATTGCCAGTCGTGTTCAGCAGGAAGAGATGAGTGAATATATCGGGGATGTATTGATTCCGGCTGAAAAAGTTTCTGAAGTGAAGCAAGGGAAGAAAAGTACGGTTACGCGTAAATTTTTTCCGGGGTATGTTCTTATTCATATCAATTTATTTTCTGAAGAGGGGCACGTGATCCCTGAATCATGGTCATTTGTTCAAAATACACCGGGTGTTATTGGATTTTTGGGTGGAGAGCGGCCGGCACCTTTGAGCGATGAAGAAGTGAATAGCATCGTTAATCAAATTGAAGAGAAGAAAGAGGTGGTCGCGCCGAAGATCACGTTTGAGCCTAATGAAACCATTAAGGTGACAGATGGTCCTTTCATGAATTTCAGTGGTACGATCGAAGAAGTGGATCCGGAGCGCGGAAAGCTGAAAATATCGGTCTCTATCTTTGGGCGTACAGCGCCTGTAGAGCTGGAGTATTGGCAAGTAGAGCGCGTAGTGGAATAAGTAGGATTTGAGGTAAAGTATGGCAAAAGCAGTTTCAGGATATATTAAGTTGCAGATTCCGGCCGGGCAGGCTAATCCCGCCCCACCAGTGGGTCCTGCATTGGGTCAGCATGGTGTGAACATCATGGAGTTTTGTAAGGCATATAATGCCGCGACACAGGATCAAGCGGGCATGGTGATTCCAGTGGTGATTACGGTTTATGAAGATCGTAGTTTTTCATTTGAGACGAAGAGTCCGCCAGCGGCTGTGCTGTTGAAGAAGGCAGCGGGGTTGGCGAAAGGATCTGGCGTGCCTAATCGCGATAAAGTTGGAAAAGTTACGCGTGCACAACTCGAAGAGATTGTGGAAGCAAAGAAAAATGATTTAAACGCGAATGACATGGATGCAGCCGTACGAATGATTGCGGGCACGGCGCGCAGTATGGGAATTGAGGTAGAGTAATCATGGGACGTGGAAAGAAATATGCAGCGATAAGCGAGAAGGTTGATCGTGAAACTAATTATGAATTGCACTCAGCGATCTCTTTTTTGAAAGAGAATGCAACGGCTAACTTTGATGAGACCATTGAGTTTGCTTTTCGAATGGGTGTGGATCCGAGTAAGTCTGATCAAGCGATTCGTTCAACGGTGGCGTTGCCTCATGGAACGGGTAAAGATGTTCGCGTGATTGTGTTTGCGACGGGTGACGCAGCGGATGCGGCTCGTGACGCGGGTGCGGTTGAAGTGGGTTTTGAAGAGCTGATCAAGAAGGTTCAAGATGGATGGACCAATTTTGATGCAGCGGTTGCTACTCCGGACGCGATGAAAGAGGTGCGAAAAGTGGCACGTGTTCTTGGGCCGCGCGGCTTAATGCCGAATCCGAAAACAGGTACGGTTTCAGAAGATACCGCTTCTGCAGTGACGCAGTTAAAAGCGGGTCGGGTGGAGTTTCGGATGGATCGGAATGGGAATATTGCGGTTCCTTTTGGGAAGCGTTCTTTTGAGGAAACGGCTTTGTTGGAAAACGCACAAGCGGTTGTGGATGCGTTGAATGGGGCTCGTCCGGCGAGTGCGAAGGGTACATATATAAAACGTTGCACGGTCTCGAGTACGATGGGGCCGGGGTTGCGGGTAGCGCTTAAAGAAGTTTCTGCGTAAGTGAAGAAGGGAAGAATCTGATGAAACCGGAAGAAAAAGGAGTTCGTCCAGAAAAAGCCGCGATGGCGGTGGAGATTAGTGAGCGGGTTGGAAACGCGCTCTATATGATCATTGCGGACTACACGGGAATGGATATGCCGACCACGACGGCGTTTAAAGATTCATTACGGGAAAACGGAGCTGAGTTTAGTGTGGTTAAGAACCGGATGCTATCTCGAGTCGTCGAAAGTGATTTACAAGAGCTGCTTCAGGGTCAGTCTGCCATGATTTATGGCAATGGCGATGTGGTAGAAGTTGCGAAGGTGATTCGTTCGTTCACGAAAAAGAACGAGAAGCCGATGATTCGTGGCGGGGTGGTTGAAGGAAAGAGTATTTCAGCTAATGAAGTGAACCAGTTGGCGAAGTTGCCAGCGAAAGAGGTGTTGCAGGCAATGTTGCTTGGCACATTGCAAGCACCGAAGGCTCAGTTGGTAGGCGTGATGAATAATAAAGTGTCCAGTTTGGTTTATGTGCTAGATGCGGTGCGTAGTAAAAAAGAGCAAGAAGGTTAACGTTGTCGAATAGACAGTTTTTTAATGGAGGTATGACATGTCCGAAGAAGTAAAAGAAGAAGTAGTGCTCGAAGGTAAAATGGCAGAGTTCGTGGATTGGGTTGAAACGATTTCTGTATTGGAACTCTCACAATTGGTTTCCGCATTGGAAGATCGTCTGGGCGTAACAGCCGCGGCACCTGCCGCAGTAGCCGTTGCAGCTCCGGGTGCCGGCGGTGGCGATGAAGGTGGCGGTGCTGCCGAGCAGAGCGAGTTTGAAGTTGTGTTGACAGCTGCAGGCGGTTCTAAGATCCAAGTGATCAAGGAGTTGCGTGGCATCACAGGTCTTGGCTTGAAAGAGGCAAAAGAGCTAGTTGACGGTGCACCTTCAAGTATCAAGAGTGGGTTATCCAAAGAAGATGCTGAAGTGATCAAAGAAAAACTAGAAGGTGCTGGAGCAAGCGTAGAACTAAAATAGAGACGAAGGTCTCCTGTTCTACAGGCGCTACGTGTGTAGTGCATAGTAGCTCGTGGCACTGATAAAGTGGTGCGAGCCGAATTGTTCACCGGTAACCGGAAGGTTTTGGCATGGCTGAAAGAAAGAACTTTGGTAAGTTGACAGATGCGCTTGAAGCGCCTGATTTAATTGAGATCCAGTTGAACTCCTACAAGGAGTTTCTGCAATTAGATGTGGCACCCTCGAAGCGGAAGAAGATGGGTTTGCAGGCGGTATTAAGCGAAGCATTCCCGATTGAGAGTTATGATGGGCAGATTGCTCTTGATTTTGTTTCCTATGAAATCAAGAAGCCGAAGCTGAACATGCTCGAATCGTTGCGGGAAGGGGAAACTTTTTCTGCGCCTCTGTATGTTACGTTCAAATTGCGCGAAGGCGAAGATCTGCGGGAAGATACCCTTTTCATGGGTGAGATTCCGTTGATGACGGATAGCGGTAGTTTTGTGATCAATGGCGCAGAACGCGTGATTGTGAGTCAGTTGCATCGTTCTCCCGGGATTTGTTTTGAGCAATCACAGCATGCGAATGGTTCTATCTTGCATTCATTCCGAATTATTCCGGATCATGGTTCTTGGATTGAAGCTCAGTTTGATACGAGTGATTTGATCTACATTTATTTGGATCGGAAGCGTCGGCGTCGTAAATTCTTGGCTTCGACTTTCTTGCGAGCTTTGGGGTATGCGACTGATGAAGAGATTTTAGGTCTATACTATAAGTTCGAAACGTTCTCGCTAGCTAAACGGGTTTTCAAAGAAGAGGAGCTCGAAAATTTGGTGTTGAGTGAGGATATTATTGATGCGGATTCAGAATCGGTTATTGGTCGGTGCTATGATGCATTAACGGTGGATATGATTGGTCGTGCAAAGCTGGCCGGTTACAAAAAATTGGGTGTCGTAAACGTGGAGTGGGACCAAGGTCTTTTCTTGAAGAGCGTGAAGGAAGATACGACACGTACGGTGGATGAGGCTCTGAAGGACCTCTATCAGAAATTGCGTCCTGGCGATCCGCCGACAACGGCATCGGCGCGGCAGATGATTAAGCGTCTGTTTTTTGATGAAGCTCGGTTTAGCTTGAGTCGGGTGGGCCGGTATAAGATTCAGCAGAAGCTGAATGTGAAGAGTTCTTCTTTGACGCTTGAGGTGGATGATGTAGTGGAAGCGCTGCGTTATATGATTTTGATTCGCAATGGTGAAGGCACACTCGATGATATCGATCATTTGGGGAGTCGTCGTATTCGTACCGTAGGCGAATTATTGGAAGGGCAGTGTCGGGTCGGGCTTGCTCGTATTCAACGTTTGGTTAAAGAGCGGATGACAATCTTTGATACAACGGTTGACCGTATTTCTTCACAGAAGTTGATCAATCCAAAGGCGTTGTCGGCCGTGATCAAGGACTTCTTTGGACGTAGCCAATTGTCTCAATTTATGGATCAGACCAATCCTTTGTCTGAATTGACGCATAAGCGTCGGCTTTCTGCACTGGGTCCGGGTGGATTGAATCGGGATCGGGCTGGGTTTGAAGTGCGTGACGTTCATAGTTCGCATTATGGGCGAATTTGTCCGATTGAAACGCCGGAAGGGCCGAACATTGGGTTGATTTCGTCGTTGTCGACGTTTGCGAAAGTGAATGAGTTTGGCTTTATTGTGACACCTTATTTGAAGGTATCTAAAGGGAAAGTCAGTAAGCAGATTGATTGGTTAACCGCTGATGAAGAAGAGCGATATGTAATTGCTCAGGCGAACGCACCTTTAGACGATAATAGTTGTTTTGTTAATGACCGCGTGATGGTTCGGATGCGAGGTGATTTCCTCGAGCTGACGCCGGATCGTGTTGAGTATATGGATGTATCTCCGAAGCAGGTAGTATCGATTGCGGCGGGCTTAATTCCATTCTTGGAGCATGATGATGCGAACCGGGCGTTAATGGGTTCAAACATGCAACGTCAGGCGGTTCCGTTGATGAAGTCGGAGCGTCCGTTCGTTGGAACGGGGATTGAAGGACGATTGGCTCGTGATTCGCGTGTGTTGGTAACGGCGAGCGAAGCGGGCAAGGTGGCCTATGTTTCTGCGGATCAAGTAATTGTTACGGCCGATGGAAAGATGTCGACAAAGAAAAATGATCCTGCGGTGCAAACGTATAATTTACGTAAATTTATGCGCTCGAATGCGGGTACTTGCTTGAACCAGCGTCCATTGGTTACGGTTGGGCAGAAGTTGGCGGCAGGCGATGTGATCGCGGATGGATCGGGCACGGATGAGGGTGAATTGGCACTTGGTAAAAACGTGGTTGTCGCGTTTATGCCTTGGAGTGGATATAACTTCGAGGATGCGATCTTGATCAACCAGCGAATCGTGCGAGAAGATGTGTATACCTCGATTCATATCGAAGAGTTTGAGTGTGGCGCACGGGATACCAAGCTTGGACCCGAAGAAATTACGCGAGATATTCCCAACGTGGGTGAAGAAGCCTTGAAGAACCTTTCGCATGATGGAATTGTTCAGGTCGGGGCGGAAGTAAAGCCGGGCGATATTCTCGTGGGCAAAATCACACCCAAGAGTGAAACGGAGTTGGCACCGGAAGAGCGATTACTGCGTGCAATTTTTGGTGAGAAAGCGGCCGATGTTCGGGATACGTCTTTGAAGGCTCCTTCGGGGACGAATGGGATTGTGATGGATGTGAAAGTCTCCTCAAAAGGAAACGATGGGGATTCGAAGGAAACACCGGAAGATTTGAAGAAGCGTCAGAGTGAGATTAAAGATCGTCACGATGATGTGGTGGCTCAGTTGACGGAGGATTTAACGGAAGCACTTTCTAATATCTTGTTGGGTGAAAAGATTCCGTTGGATGTCGTGAATGGTGAAAGTGGTGATATTTTGATTCCTGCGAATCGAAAGATCACAAAAACATTGTTGCGTAAATTAGCGGCCAATTATGAACATGTGGAAATTGATCCAAGTCCGATTCGGATTAAAATCATGGGAATTATTGATGAATACCGCAACAAGTTCGTTGAAGCACGCCAAGATAAAGCTCGTTCGTTAGACCGGGCGGGTAGTGGCGAAGAGTTGGATGCGGGTATCGTGAAATCTGTTAAAGTGTATATTGCCACGAAGAAGAAACTTTCGGTGGGTGATAAAATGGCGGGTCGTCATGGTAATAAGGGAGTGATCTCTCGGATCGTTGCGGAAGAGGATATGCCATTCTTGCCGGATGGAACGCCTGTAGATGTGGTGTTGAATCCGTTGGGTGTACCGTCTCGTATGAATGTGGGGCAGGTATTAGAACTTCACCTTGGTTGGGCTTGTAAGCATTTGGGTATGCATGCGGCTACACCGATTTTTGACGGTATTTCAGAAGATCAAATTTGGGATATGTCGCGGAAAGCGAACTTGTCTGAGGATGGTAAAACAGAATTGTATGATGGTCGTACGGGCGAGCTGTTTGAGCAGCGTGTTGCGGTAGGGGTCATGTATATGCTGAAGCTCCATCACTTGGTGAGTGAGAAGATTCATGCTCGTGCGGTGGGTCCGTATTCGTTGGTTACACAGCAACCGTTGGGCGGGAAAGCTCAGTATGGTGGTCAGCGCTTTGGTGAGATGGAAGTGTGGGCGTTGGAAGCCTATGGTGCGGCGCATGCGTTGCAGGAAATTCTAACGGTTAAATCGGATGATATTGCCGGTCGAACTCGGATGTATGAAGCCATCGTGAAGGGTGAAAATGTATTGGATTCGGGGCGTCCGGAATCTTTCAATGTTTTGATCAAAGAGTTGCAGGGTCTGGGATTAAATTTCCAGGTGAAAAACGAAGACGGCGATTCAATCCTCTCGGCTTAGTTGCGGGATAGAACTTTAAGGAGACACAATGGAAAATAGTGCCAATAGCATTGTAGATATTTTCGGACTCAAACAACAAGAACAGACGGACTTCGCAAACATTACCTTGGCATCGCCTGAGGCGATTCGTTCCTGGAGTATGGGAGAGGTTCGTAATCCTGAGACGATTAACTATCGAACCTTTAAACCTGAAAAGGGGGGGTTATTTTGTGAGCGTATTTTTGGTCCAACAAAGGACTGGGAGTGTTCATGCGGAAAGTATAAGCGTATTAAGCACAAAGGGGTTATTTGTGATCGCTGCGGTGTGGAAGTAACGCTTTCGCGGGTTCGTCGTGAGCGGATGGCGCATATTGAGTTGGCGGTTCCGGTTTCGCATATTTGGTTTTTTAAAGCCACGCCGAGTCGGATGGGATTGATTTTAGATATGACTATGCGCGATCTCGAGCGGGTGCTCTATTATGATAACTATATTGTGGTAGATGAAGGAAGCACGCCGTTGCAGCGCAAGCAGCTTCTTTCGGAAGAGGAGTATCGGGAAGCGATTGCCAATTTTGGGATTGAATCTTTTACGGCAAAAATTGGTGCAGAAGGGGTTCGCGAACTGTTGAGCAAAATCAACCCAGTTGAGATGCTTCAACAGCTTGAAGAGGCGATGATGAATACGCGTTCGAAACAGACGCGTAAGAAGCTTGTGAATCAGATGAAAGTGATGGAAGGGTTCATTAAAAATGGGTCGCGTCCGGAGTGGATGATTTTGGAAGTGTTGCCCGTGATTCCGCCAAATTTGCGCCCGTTGGTGCCGCTTGAGGGGGGACGTTTTGCAACGTCTGATTTGAATGATTTATATCGTCGGGTCATTAACCGGAACAATCGGTTGCGGACGCTATTGGCGCTGAAAACACCGGAAGTTATTATTCGAAACGAGAAGCGGATGTTGCAGCAGTCGGTTGATGCGCTGTTTGATAATGGTCGTCATGGCCGGGCGGTAACGGGGCCGGGAAATCGTCCGTTGAAATCGCTTTCAGATATGTTGAAGGGGAAGCAGGGACGCTTCCGTCAGAATCTACTCGGTAAACGGGTGGACTATTCGGGCCGTTCTGTGATCGTTGTGGGGCCTACGCTGAAATTAAATCAGTGCGGTTTGCCGAAGAAAATGGCGTTGGTGTTGTTTGAACCTTTTATTATTCGTCGCCTGAAAGAGCGTGGCGTGGTGCACACGGTGCGTAGTGCGAAGAAGATGATTGAGCGCGAGGTTGATGAAGTTTGGGATATTCTGGATGAAGTGACACGGGGTCATACGGTGATGTTAAACCGGGCGCCTACGTTGCACCGTTTGTCGATTCAATCGTTTGAACCGATTTTGATTGAGGGACAGGCGATTCAGCTGCATCCGTTGGTTTGTACGGCTTATAACGCGGACTTTGATGGTGACCAGATGGCTGTACACGTGCCTCTCTCTGTGGAAGCTCAGGTTGAGTCGAAGGCGTTGATGTTGGCGACGAATAATATTTTCTCTCCATCGAGTGGAAAGCCGATTACTACGCCAACACAGGATATTGCCTTGGGTTGTTATTTTGTTACTTCAGAATCGCAGCAGTTCCAGATGGAACGGAAGGGGATTCGAAAGAAACGCGAAGAGCATTTGCGTTTGATGGATAATCTTGAAGAGGTGCAGACGGCGTATGATGAAGGCTTTATGAAGCTACATGATCGTATTCGGTATCGTAATCCAGATTATCAGCGTGAAACGCGAAATGGAGATATGGAGCGTCCGGTGATTAATACCACGGTCGGTCGGGTCTTCTTTAATCAGATTTGGCCTGACGGCATGGGATTTGCGAATAAGACGGCTACGAAGAAAGTGGTCGGAACGTTGATTGAGCAGTGCTACGAAATTGCGGGTCACGCTGAAACTGTGAAGGTTTTAGATGAATTGAAAAATCTTGGATATGAGCATGCGACGCGGTCAGGGATGTCGATCGGTCTATGTGATATGATCATTCCAGAGGGGAAAGCGGATATGATCGCTGCGGCCCGCTCCGAGATCGAAGAGGTGGAAGATAAGCACCGCAAGGGTCTGATTACGGAAGGGGAGCGATACAACATGATCATCGATATCTGGACAGATACGAATGATAAGTTGACCAACAAACTCTTTGATGTGCTAGAGGAGAATGATGATCCGCGGAACGAACGTTCACGTGAGGAGTTGAATCCTGTGTATGTGATGGTCGATTCGGGGGCTCGTGGTTCACGTCAGCAGATTCGTCAGTTGGCAGGGATGCGTGGCTTGATGGCAAAACCATCGGGAGAGATTATTGAGCGGCCGATTCTTTCGAACTTCCGTGAAGGTCTTTCGGTTTTGGAATACTTTATTTCAACGCACGGGGCTCGTAAGGGTCTGGCGGATACGGCTTTGAAAACGGCGGATTCGGGGTACTTAACGCGGAAGCTGGTTGATGTGTCGCATGATATTATTATCACAGAGCCTGATTGTAATACCCTGAACGGTATTGAAGTGGGTGCGATTGTGGAAGGCGACGAAGAGTTGGTTTCACTTGCGACGCGTATTTTGGGTCGTACAGCGGCTGAAGATATTTGTGATCCGCATGAGCCTGATCGTGTGATTGTGGCGGCGGGTGAGTTGATTGATAAATACACGGCGCGCAACGTTGAGAGCGCGGGTGTGGAGCAGGTGATCATTCGAAGTGTGTTGACGTGTGAGTCGCGTCGAGGCGTGTGTGCGAAGTGTTATGGGAAGAACCTTGCAACGGGTCGTATGGCCGAGTTGGGTCAGCCAGTGGGCATTATTGCTGCCCAGTCGATTGGTGAGCCCGGAACGCAGTTGACGATGCGGACGTTCCATATTGGTGGTACGGCGAGTTCGGTCTTTAAACAGCCTCGTATTAATGCGAAGTCTGCAGGTACCGTGAAATATGAAAATATTCGATCCGTGAAAGTAGAGGATAGTAATATTATCCTGAACAAAAACGGTAACTTGGTCATTGTTGATGAAGAAGGTCGTGAGTTAGAGCGGTATGCCATGATGATTGGGGCACAGGTTTCTGTGGATGATGGAAGCGAAGTGAAAGCGGGCGAAACGTTTGTTGAGTGGGATCCCTACTCCGTTCCGATTCTTTCTGAGCATAACGGTAAAGTGGAGTTCCATGACTTCATTGAAGGCGTGACGGTTCAAAAGGGAGTTGATGAGTCGACAGGTGTTGAGACGTTGGTTGTCATGGAGCATAAAGAAGATCTCCATCCGCAGATCGTGATTCGCGATACGAAAGATAAAGATAAAGTGGGATTTTATTCCATTCCGGCGGGCGCCCAGGTGATGATTAAAGCCAAAGAGAAGGTGTCAGCTGGATTCACCTTGGCACGTACTCCTCGGAAAACAGTTCGGACAAAAGACATTACCGGGGGTCTGCCACGTGTGGCAGAACTTGTTGAAGCGCGTACGCCGAAGGATGCGGCTGAGATCGCGAAGATCGAAGGAATTGTTGAGTTGGGCGGCATCGCGAAAGGGAAGCGTAAAGTGGTCGTTCGTGATACGGTTACTGGCGGCGAGGAAGAGCATTTAATTCCGATGAATAAGCACGTGATCGTGTTCCCGGGTGACTTTGTTCATAAAGGACAGCAGCTGACTGAAGGACCGATTGTTCCGCAGGAACTGTTGGAAGTGTGTGGTCCGCAGGACTTGCAAGAGTATTTGGTGAATGAGGTTCAGGCGGTTTATCGTTTGCAAGGAGTAGAGATCAACGACAAGCACATCGAAGTGATTGTGCGTCAGATGCTACGCAAAGTGAAGATTACCGATCCAGGTGATACGGAATTCTTGTGGGGTGAACAGGTTGAGAAACAAACCTTCCAAGAAGTGAACCAGAAGGCGGTTGCTGAAGGGCGTCGTCCGGCAGAAGCTTCACCGGTGTTGTTGGGCATCACGAAAGCGGCATTGGAAACCGAATCGTTTATTTCAGCGGCTTCGTTCCAAGATACAACACGCGTTCTTACGAAAGCGGCTACGTTGGGGATGGTTGATACCTTGCGCGGTTTCAAAGAAAACGTGATTATGGGTCGGTTGATTCCTGCTGGAACAGGCTTCCCCATGTATCGAGATATCAAGCCGATTAAACATGGTGATGAAATTACGGTGGAGGATCTGTTTGAAACCAATCCGCTAGAAGCGAGCGAAGAGCCAAAGATCGAGCTGTAAGCGAGCAAGATGTGGAGT
>MDTB01238397.1_pt1 | contig 43222 bp, 38 predicted proteins | sample 811161 | NCBI WGS metagenome assembly MDTB01 (sample SAMN05326650, study PRJNA326480) | marine metagenome | isolation source: seawater | place: Mediterranean Sea | collected 2009 | reverse complement strand
GCCTTGCACGACGGCCGCCTGCGCGCGGCGGTGTGCACGGCCTCCCTGGACTTGGGAGTCGATTTCCGGCCCGTGGATGCGGTCGTCCAAATCGGTGGCCCCAAAGGCGTCTCGCGTATGATCCAACGCGCCGGACGAAGTGGACACCGCCCCGGAGCCGACAGCAAAGTCCATTTTGTCCCGACCCACGGACTCGAACTCATCGAGGCGGCCGCCCTGCGTAAGGCCATTCATCATGGCGACATCGAGCCCAAGGTGCCCCTCATGCTGTGTTGGGACGTCCTCGTCCAGTGGCTGTGCACCTTGGCGGTGGGAGACGGCTTCCAGGAGGCCGACGCCCGCGCTTCAGTGTTGGCCACCCACGCCTACACCGAGATGGAGCGAGACGACTGGCGCCAGGCCATGGACATCATCACCACGGGCGGTGCGGCCCTGCGGGCGTACACGGAACACCAGCGTGTCGCCCAAGACGAGAACGGCTTCTGGGTCATGCGCGACAGGACCAAAGCCCGCCGCCACCGCATGAGCATGGGGGCCATCGTCAGCGCCACCATGGTCTCTGTGCAGCTTAGGGGCGTCGGGCTGCTGGGACATGTGGAGGAAACGTTCATCGCCTCCCTCGAGGAAGGAGACTCTTTCGTCTTCGCAGGCCAAACCGTTGCCCTGACCTCCTTCAAAGGCCTTGTCGCCAAGGTGCGCAAGTCCAAATCGTCCACCGGTCGCACCCCCGCATGGATGGGAGGGAGGATGTCACTGTCTTCTGAGTTGTCCCACCGTCTCCGACTCGCATGGGACCAAATGGCGGACGGCCATGCTGAGCTCGAGCCTGAGCTTCAGCGCCTCATGCCCATGGTGCACATCCAAGCCGAACGCAGCCTCATCCCGCGCGCGCATCAAGTGCTCGTGGAATCCTTCGCTGACCACGACGGCCACCACCTGTTCATGTACCCCTTCGAAGGGCGAAAAGTCAACGAGGCCTTGGCCTCCTTGCTGGCGTATCGCCTCAGTCTTCTTTCTCCTCAAACGTTCAATTGGGCTTGCAACGACGACGGCTTTGAGCTCTTGTCCGACCAACCCATTCATTGGCAAGACGTGGTGGACAACGACTTGCTGTCGCCGTCCCATCTCATGGACGACCTCAGCGCAGGGTTCAATGCTTCCGAGCTTGTTCGTCGCAAATTCCGCGACGTGGCCACCGTCGCAGGGCTCGTCTTTCAGGGGTTTCCCGGCGCCCAAATCAAGGAGCGCCACCTGCTGACCTCCACCAACCTCCTTCTTCAAGTCTTCCAAGACCACGACCCTGACAACCTCCTTTTGCGCCAAGCCCAAGATGAGATGCTGGCCGATCAACTGGAATTTGGCCGCCTTTTGAAATGGCTGCAAGCCCTGCCAGAAAAGGAATTGGTGCACTGCGAGTTGGACAAACCTTCTCCGCTGGCCTTCCCGCTGTTTGTCGACCGCCTCAGGGAGCGTTTGACCTCAGAGACGCTGGAAGATCGCCTCAAGCGAATGGCTTGGGAATGACCTATTTTTGCCCTCCATGCAAGCATTCAAATTGACCTCCGCCCGCTGGTTCTTCTTGGCCGCGTTGCTCATGTGTACAGCCTCCACCTGGGCACAAGGCACCGTGAAGGGGTTTTTGAAGTCTGAATCCTCTGGAGAGGCCGTGATGTTTGCGTCGGTGACGCTTGAGGGAACCACTTTTGGGGTGAGCTCCAACGTGGACGGGTACTACAGTTTGAGCAGGGTGCCAGCGGGCACGTACACCATGGTCGTCTCGAGCTTGGAGTACGAGACCTTGCGCGAGACCGTGGAGGTGCGCGACAACAAGGTGGTCACCAAGAACCTCCTGCTGGCCTCCAAGGTCGTGACGCTCGAGGGCGCCGAGATTCGTGCCGACCGCGAAGAACAAACCACCCAGGTTCGCACCTCTGTCGAGACCATCCGTCCGGCCGACATCAAGCGTATCCCCAGCTTTGGTGGCACGCCAGATCTCGTCCAAGCACTGCAGGTATTGCCTGGCTTCGTCTCCACGGGGGACCAAGGCGGGCAGCTCTACATCCGCGGCGGGTCGCCCATCCAAAACAAGGTGCTGCTCGACGGCATGTTGATCTACAACGCCTTCCACAGCATTGGATTGTTCAGTGTCTTCGACTCAGACGCCTTGGCCAACGCCGACGTCTACACCGGCGCCTTCTCGGCCAAGTACGGCGGTCGGATCAGTTCCGTGATGGACATCCGCACCCGAGACGGCAACATGCGTGAGACGGAAGGCAAGGTGGGTGCGAGCCCCTTCGGAGCCAAGCTTCTTGTTCACGGGCCTCTGAAGCGCATGTCCGAGGACCGCACGGGCGGCATCAGCTACTTGTTGAGCGTCAAGCACAGTTACCTTGAGCAAACCTCTCAGCTGTTCTACCCCTACATCGACGACGGACGCCTGCCCTTTGGGTTCACGGACGCCTACGGGAAGTTGACCTTCGGCGGGGGCGATGGCTCCAAACTGAGCCTCTTTGGGTTCAACTTCAACGACAATGCCAGTGTCTTGGACGACAGCACCGGCGTGGACTTCGCCAACTACGGCTGGAACAACGTCGGCGGTGGGGGCACCTTCACGGTGGTTCCTCCCGGGAGCGCCACGTTGCTCAACGGACACTTCGCCATGAGCAACTACCGCATCAACTTCGACGAGGTCGGTTCGCCGGCGCGCTACAGCGAAGTGGCGGGCTTCAACTTCGGGCTGGACTTCAAGTACATCATGGGCGAGGACCAGGTGGAATACGGCCTGGAGGTGGTCGGTCTTCGGACAGATTTCCAGACCTACAACTCGTTGCAGGTGCCTGTGGAGCAGCGCGAGAACAACACGGAACTCGGTGGGTACTTCGATTACACCATGAACCGGGGCGATTGGATCGTGCAGCCCAGCATGCGGATGCAGTACTACAGCTCCCTGGCCAAGTTCCGCCCCGAGCCACGCATTGGGTTGAAGTACAAGGCGAGTGAGCGCCTGCGTTTGAAGGCGGCCGCTGGGATGTACTCTCAGAACGTCATCTCGGCCAACTCGGACCGCGACATCGTCAACCTGTTCTACGGATTCCTTGCCGGTCCGCAAAACCTGCAAGACGACATCCGCTTGCCAAACGGGAACGAGCGCGACATCGTTCACAGCTTGCAAACTGCGAACCACGTGGTGGCTGGTTTTGAATTTGACCTAACCGAGCGTCTCAACCTGAACGCGGAAGGCTACCTCAAGGACTTCACGCAGCTGAGCAATTTCAATCGCAACAAGCTCTTCCCGGACAACATTGTTTACGCGGATGAGCCAGACGCCTTCAAGAAGGACTTCATTGTGGAAACTGGCCGAGCCATCGGGGCCGATCTCGTAGTGAAGTACGAGGAGCGCGAGACCTACCTGTGGTTTGTCTACGGGCTCGGCGACGTAGATCGTTGGGATGGGCTGCGATGGTACGATCCGGTTTTTGACCGCCGCCACAACGTGAACGTGGTGGCCAGTCAAGGCTTCGACCAGGGCAAGTGGCTCTTGTCTGCCCGTTGGAACCTCGGCTCAGGGTTGCCCTTCACCCAAAGCCAAGGTTACTACCAGGCCCCAAGTTCTGGCGGAGGCATTGACGGCGATTACTTGACAGGCAACCCCAGCCAAGTGAGCATCTACCTTGCTGGGTTGAATGAGGGGCGCTTGCCCGTGTACCATCGTTTGGACGTGAACGTCAAGCGCCTTTGGAAGGACGTGGGAGGGGGAGAGTTGGAATTGTCTGCCGGTGTGACCAACGTGTACAGCCGCCAGAACGTGTTCTACATCAACCGGATCACTGGTCAGCGAAAGAACCAGCTGCCGTTCTTGCCAAGCGTGGGCTTGGACTGGTCGTTCTGAGCTTGCAGGGTCAGTGGGCCTTCGCGGCCGCCAGCAATTGTGAAGCCTGCCCGAGGGCTTCGGCCGTGACTTCCGAGGCGCTGAGCATGGTGGCGATGGCCTTGAGCTTTCCTTCTTCGTCGAGCGCGGTGACGCCGACCTCTGTGGTCATGCCGTCTGTGGCCTTTCTCACTTCCCAGTGGTGTTCGGCTTGCGCCGCGACTTGAGGCAAGTGGGTGACGGAGAGGACCTGGGCGGTCTGATCCGAATGGGCGATGGCGCGCATGGCCGCGCCCATGAACGACGCCACTTCGCCGCTGACGCCTGTGTCAATCTCATCCAGCACCACCACGGGTGTGGATTGGACTTGGGCCAGGACCGACTTCAAGGCCAGGGCAAATCTTGCGCGCTCTCCTCCGCTGGCCACCTTGGTCAGGGGCTGCAGGGGCGAGCCTGGGTTGGATGAGAATTGTATGACAGGGCTGTCGAGACCGAGTGCGTCGGCAGGGACATCCTCGCTCTCCCAATCCATGCAGGAGTGAGGCATTTTCAAGTCGCCCAGAAGGGGCAACACGCGTCCCACGACAGTCGCACCCGCTGCCAGGCGTGCCTCGCGCAAGTCATGGCCCGCAGCCTGCATGGCGCTGTGAGCTTTGTTCATTTTGGCTTGAGCTTCATGCAAGTCGTCGGCCAAGCCTTCCAAGCTCTGGATCTGAGCGTCCAGTTCATGTTGCCTGGCCAAGAGGTTTTCAGGAGAAGCGACGTTGTGTTTTTTCGTGGCGCTCCAAAGCGCGTCATGGTGCTCCTCGAGCATGCGAAGTTTTGCGGGGTCTGGCTGCTTTTGTCGTCCCAAGTCGTCGAGCGTTTCGGCCAAGTCTTGCAATTCGATGCGCGCACTTTCCGTACGCACCAAGGCTTCGTCGATCTCTGCGTCCACGCCGGCCACCCTGCGCAAGGCTTTCAGCACACGATCAAGCTGCCCGAGGGCGCCGGAGTCGTCGCGGTCCAGGGCGCGGGCGGCACCTTCGAGCCCTGACGTCAACTCTGATGCCCGGCTCAGGGTTCTCATCGCCGCTTCCAGCTCAGGCCAATCCAGCGCGTCCAAATTCAGCTCCTCCAATTCCGTGCGTTGGTGCTTGAGGTAGGGGACGTCGCCTTGGGGCGCTTTGGACAGCTTGTCAAGCTTCTTCCACTCCGTAGCCTTGTCCACCCAATCTCTGTGCGCGGCTTGGTAGGTGTGGACCACGCTGTTGTGGTTACCCACCTGGTCGAGCAAATGGCACAGCGCTTCGCGTTCCAGGGAGACGCCCAGGTCGTGCTGTTGGTGAATATCCACCAACTTTTCCCCAAGCGCTTGAAGCTGAGCCACGCTGGCCTGGGCGTCGTTCACAAACACACGAGAACGGCCGTTTTTCAGGACTTCGCGACGGATGGACAACCTAGGGTTGACGGGCAAATCTTGGGTCAGCAACCAGTCTTCCAGGTGAGGTGCGCTGAACCAACCTTCCACCACGGCGCGGTCGGACGACAACCCCACACTTGCGGTGTCTGCCCGCTTGCCAAGCAACAGACCCAAGGCGCCCAGCAGGATGCTCTTGCCAGAGCCAGTTTCTCCAGTGAAGACGTGAAACCCTTCGTTGAAGTTGAGCTCCACTTCCGTGATGAGGGCGTGGTTTCGGATGTGAATCCGCCGCAGCATCAGCCCAGGTTCTGGTCGTAGGATTGGATGTTTCCCGGGTCCAGTTGCTTCAGGATGGGGAGCAGGCGACCGCGTTCGGCGTCGGGTGCCGGGCTGAAGATGTTGATGATCTCGTCGCTCTTGGACAAGAAGAACACCTGGATGTTGTACGATCCAGGACGAATACGATTCGTGGAGCGCATGTCAATCAGCGATTCGGCAATGGTCAACCGGCCCCCTTCGATGTCCTGGAACAACACGTCCAAACCTTTGCGGTGGTAGTTGTACAGGCAAGTGCGCACAGGGCGGAATGTCTGGCTGAGGTGATTTTCCACCAGCCAGTACCGGTTTTGCTTGCCTTGGGAGGCTTTCCATCCTCGCTCGCCGGCGTTTTGGGCATTGGCCACAATCGCCTGCGCTTGCAAAAAGTGCGGGGTCCCCCCTTCCAAACTGAAGGTGTCGTAGTCCATTCCCAAAACCATGTAGGCGTAGTACGCAAGCAAGGAGCTGAGGTTGTCGCGGTGCTGACCCGGGTTGAAGAGGATGGTGCTGTTGTCCAACCACTCAAATTGAATGTCGCCGTCGTTCACCAGCAACACGGGAGTATTGTAGTCCGAGTTGAACACAGGACGGCTGCTTTGGACTTGCATGCTCCCCTTGAAGACCGTTGATCCAATTGCTTCACTTACAGTGAGTTGAATGGTGCATTCAATGCGCTCTTCGAATTCAAAGTTGTCGTTGGTCCAACGGCGTCCGTTCATGAATTCTCGGATGCCGTCTTCCAACGCGTCGAACCTGCTCACGTCGACGTTGCTGATCTGCGGGGCAATGACTGTGACTGTGCAGTTGAGTTCTTGCGCACGCCCTGCGGTTGACATCACCACCCAAGCAAAGCAGGCCACAGCGAGTCGCAAGGCCTGGGTGGTCCAGGTACAAAGGGGGAGGTGGGACGTGCAAGTCATGGAATCAAAGTTGTGCGCCAAAGGTCAACGAGTTTTTGGGCAAGTTCGTCTTTCGCCTGCAAATCAAATTCCACCGTTCGTCCGCTGGCATCGAGCACAGTCACTTTGTTGGTGTCGACGGCAAATCCAGCCCCGTCGTCTTGCAAGGTGTTGAGCACAATCGCGTCCAGGTTTTTCCGTGCCAACTTGGCCTTGGCGCTGTCCAAGCCTTCGTCGGTTTCCAACGCAAAGCCCACCAGGCGTTGTGCGTCGGTCTTCGATTGGCCCATGCCTCGCAAGATGTCTGGGTTTTCTTTCAAGGCGATGGTCTCAGGCATGTCCGCGCGGTGCCATTTGATGTCGGACGTTTGGGCCGGCCGGAAGTCGGACACGGCTGCGCAGGCCACACCAAAGTCCATGCTGGCCCAGCACGATTGCACGGCTTCGTTCATGTCCACGGCCGTGGAAATGTCGATGCGTCGGTGGACACGCTCAGGGGTGGGCAAGTTCACCGGTCCGACGACAAGTGTCACCAGTGCGCCTTGGTCGGCGAAGGCAGAAGCCAGGGCGAAGCCCATTTTCCCGCTGCTCCGGTTGCCCAGGAATCGCACCGCGTCCAGTGGCTCGTGGGTAGGTCCGGCGGTGATGAGCACCTGCTTGCCTGACCAAGGAAGGGTTTTTTGAAAATGCGCTTCGACGCGGTCGGCGATGTCTTCAGGTTCGGCCATGCGTCCTTTGCCGACCAAACCGCTGGCCAAGGGGCCAGTGCCGGGATCGACGATGTCCACCCCTCGTTCTTCGAGAACGCGGAGGTTGTCCTGGGTGGAGGCATGCGTGAACATGTCCAAGTCCATGGCCGGCGCCACAGCCACAGGGCAGCGCGCGCTGAGGAGTACGGCTTGCAATAAATTCTCGCATTGGCCGTGGACCATGGCCGCCAGGGTGTTGGCGGTGGCTGGGGCCACGACGATCAGGTCGCCCCAAATTCCCAATTCCACGTGGTTGGTCCACACGCCGGCGTGCTCGTCTTCCGTGAAGTCGGAATGCACAGGTCGGTCGATTAACGTGGCCATCGTCAAGGGCGTGATGAATTCGGTGGCGCCTGCGGTCATCACCACACGCACCTGCGCACCACGGCGTTTCAGTTCACGCGCCAACGTGGCGCTTTTGTATGCGGCAATGCTCCCGGTGATTCCGAGGACAATGCGTCTTCCAGAAAGGGGGAAAGAAGGAGAGGCCAGTTCCATGGCCGTCCTCATTTAGGCGTCGAGCTCCTTGGTGCCTGAGTCAACCTCGTCGTCATTGGCGATGTGCAGGGACTCGTCTTGCAGTTCCTTGATCGCGATGCTGTGGGGCTTGGGCAAGCGCTCGTAAAACTTCGAAATCTCAATTTGCTCGCGGTTCTCGAAGACCTCCTCCAAAGAGTCGGTGGGAATCACGAACTCTTCCAGCTTGTCGGCCAACTCCTTCTTCAAGCTGAGTGCCACTTGGTTGCTGCGCTTGGACAAGGCGACGAGCGTTTCGAAGATGTTGCCTGTGCCGGACGTTTCCAAGTTGTGGATGTCACGGGTTTCCGTGGTGCGTTCAGCTTTGATGCTCTTGAAGTTGGTGCTCATGCGTCAGCGATTCGAGTCGGAGTTCTGTGAATTCACATCCAAGTTGGCGATGGCGGCCACGCTGCTGTCGTAGAGACGTTGCGCTAAGGGCATCCACTCGCTTTCCGGGAAGCGGGACGTAAAGGTATGAAAAGCTTGAATAGCGTCGTTGTAGCGCTCGAGCTTTCTGCGTTCCGTGCTCAGCTCGGCGTATTGGAAGTGGCTGTCGATGATCAAAAACTGCAGCTCCTCCTGAAATGCCGAGCCAGGATAGTCAGCCACGGCGTGCTCCATGGCGATGGTCGCGCTCTTGAAATTGCCGGTGGTGTGGTAGATACGGGCGTTCTCGAAGGCCTTGCGCTCGAGCTTCAACCGGAGGTTGTCCACCATGGCCTGGCTGCTGTCGCGCAGCGCACTAGAGGGGTAGCGGTCCATGAAGAGTTGCAGCTCGTCGATGGCGCTGCGGGTGTCGGTTTGGTCCAAGCTGGCGTCCGGAGACAAAAAGTAGGAGCACAGCGCCGCCCGAAACATGCCTTCCTCCACACGTGGGTCGTTGGGGAAGGTCTTGGCGAACGTTTGGAAGTAGTAACGGCTCAGGTAGAAGTCGTTGACGCAATCGTGGGTCATCGCACGGTTCCAATGGACGTCAGGTGCGCGCTCGGTACCTCGGCTGAGTTGCATCAACTCGTCGTAGAGGGGCAGAGCTTTGAAGCAATCTCCGGAGTCGAGCGCCGTATGGGCGAATTCCAACTTCTCTGCCACGGAGCCCGACTTCAAGATTTGGTTGTAGTCGGAGCATTGGGTGAGCCCGACCCATGCCGCGCACGCCAGAGTGGCCAAGAAGGTGCGTTCAAACCGTTTGGGAGCCATGGCGGCGAAAGTACAACGCGTGCACTGAGCATTGGTGAAAACATTGTGAACGAGTTCTCATGCCCTTGGTTGAAGACGGTATGTTTGATCTGCTTACTTTCGCACCTTCTAAATCTCTGATTTTTGGACATTTTTGATCGAATCCGTCAGGAGCGTGGCCCATTGGGACAACATGCCCGCGACAGCCACGGTTACTTCACTTTCCCCAAGTTGGAAGGAGAAATCAGCAACCGCATGACCTTCCGAGGAAAAGAGCTCCTTGTGTGGAGCATCAACAACTACCTCGGCCTTGCCAACCACCCTGAGATCCGCAAAGTGGATGCCGACGCGGCCGCCGATTGGGGCATGGGTTATCCCATGGGGGCCCGCATGATGTCAGGTCAAACGTCCCAGCATGAAGCCCTCGAGCAAGAGCTCGCCGAGTTCATGCAGAAGGAAGACGCTTTCTTGCTCAACTTCGGGTACCAGGGTTGCCAGAGCGCCATTGAGGCGTTGGTCTCCCGCCACGACGTGATTGTGTACGACAGCGAATCGCACGCGTGCATGGTGGACGGTGTGCGTTTGCACCAAGGCAAGCGCTTTGTGTTCCAGCACAACGACATGGAGAGCTTCGAGAAGCAACTGGTGCGTGCCAAGAACCTCACCGACCAAACCGGAGGGGGCATCCTTGTGGTCACCGAAGGCGTCTTTGGGATGGCCGGCGATCAAGGAAAGCTTGCGGAGATCTGCAAGTACAAAGAAGAATACCAGTTCCGCTTGTTCGTGGACGACGCGCACGGCTTCGGTACGGTGGGTGAGAACGGCCGCGGCGCGGGCGACCACCAAGGTTGCCACGACCAAATTGACGTGTACTTCGGCACTTTCGCCAAGGCCATGGCCACCATCGGCGCCTTTGTCGCTGGTGACGAAGACGTGATCGAGTACCTCCGATACAACATGCGCTCGCAAACCTTCGCCAAGTCTTTGCCCATGCCACTCGTGGTGGGCGCGCGGAAGCGTTTGGAGATGTTGCGCAGCCAGCCCGAGCACAAGGAGAACCTGTGGAAAATCGCCACAGCTCTCCAGGAAGGCTTGCGCACCGAGGGCTTCGACCTCGGGGTCACCAACTCGTGTGTGACGCCTGTGTTCTTGCACGGCGGCCTCGGCGAAGCGACCAACCTCACCCTCGACCTCCGCGAGAACTACGGCATCTTTTGCTCCATTGTGGTGTACCCCGTGGTTCCCAAGGACACCATCATGTTGCGTTTGATCCCCACCGCGATCCACACGCTGGAGGACGTTCAGTACACCATTGAAACGTTCAAGAAGGTGAAGGACAAGCTCTTCGCTGGAGAATACAAGAGCGAGAAAATCGCTTCTTGGGCGTAACCACGGCGTTCGCCCATGCGCGTTTTCATTGAGCTGGCCTACGACGGCACCCGGTACCACGGGTGGCAACGCCAGCCTCAGTCCATCACCGTTCAAGCGGTGCTGGAGGACATCATGGCCCGCCTCTTTGGCGGGCCTTGTCCTGTCATGGGGTGTGGTCGGACGGACGCCGGCGTGCACGCGAGTTACTTCGTGGCCCACGCGGATCTTCCGGACGGCGCCCTGGGCGGCCGGGTGGCCGATTGGGAGGAAGCGGCGATGAAGCTCAATGGCATGTTGCCGCACGACATCGGGATATTCGCCATCCACGACGTCGGCCCCAAAGCCCACGCCCGTTTCGACGCGACTGAGCGTGGCTATTGCTACTTGATCCACACGAAGAAGGATCCCTTCTTCGAGGGGCGTTCCACCAGGGTGCACGGCAGCCTGGACCTGGAGGCCATGAAAGCCGCGGCGGCCCATTTGGTCCGGAAAGGTGATTTCGCGTCGTTGTGCAAGGCCGGTTCGCACCAAGGCACGACCATTTGCGACGTGCGGGAGGTCCGTTGGGAAGTGCTCGGCCGCGACCGGCTGGCGTTTTACATCACGGCCGACCGGTTCCTTCGGAACATGGTAAGGGCCACGGTCGGCACCCTGGTCGAGGTGGGGAAGGGCAAGCGATCTCCTGACGACTTGCCGGCCATCTTGGCGGCCAAGGACCGAAGCGCGGCAGGCAAGAGCGTGCTGGGATGCGGCTTGTACCTCAACCACGTGACGTACCCCGCAGACGTCTTCAGCCCAAGGGCCACAGGATATCTTTGACCCATGGCGGAATCTTCCAAGGCGGGCAAGGTATTTGACTGGGAGACGGTCCGCCAAATCTTGGGCGAGGTCCGTCCGTACCGCCGCCGGTTCACCTGGACCGGCGTCATGGTGGTGCTCTTGTCGAGCTTGGTGTGGATCCGTCCGGCGTTGATCCGCGAAGCAGTCGACGTCCACATCGCCGCCGGCGACATGCAAGGACTTCTGAGGGTGTTCCTGACGGTGGTGGGGGTCTTGCTTGTGGAAGCCTTGGTGCAGTACAGGGTCACGTTTTTGGCCAATTGGGTGGCGCAAAGTGTGAGTTTGGACTTGCGAGCCAAGCTCTACCGCCACGTGTCCCACTTTCCCTTGAAGTATTTCGACAAGACGCCCGTTGGCACCCTGGTGACCCGCCACGTGAGCGACATTGATGGCGTGGCCAACGTGTTCAGCAACGGCATCCTCAACGCCGTGGGCGATTTGTTGTCCCTGGTGGTTGTGATGGGTGCCATGATGTACATCGACGCGTCGCTAACCTTGATTGTGCTTCTGCCCATTCCGGTGCTGCTCGCCGCCACACGGGTGTTCCAGCGTCACATCAAGAGCGCCTTTGTGGACGTGCGCAACCGAGTGTCCCAAATCAACGAGTTTGTCCAAGAACACGTGACGGGCATGCACATTGTCCAGGCCTTCAACCGCCAGGAATCCGAGGCCAAGGCCTTCGCCGACATCAATGCCGCCCATCGCGACGCCAACATTCGGTCGATTTGGGCGTTCAGCGTGTTTTTTCCTGTGGTAGAATTGCTCAGCGCCACCAGCGTGGGCCTGTTGCTTTGGTTGGGCACCGGACAGGTGGTGCGCGACACGTTGACCTTGGGCGTGGTTCTGCAATTCATCCTGTACGTCTTCATGTTGTACCGCCCCATCCGTCAGCTGGCCGACAGGTTCAATGTGCTGCAAATGGGGATTGTGAACGCCGACCGCGTGTTCAAGCTGTTGGCCAAGGACGAGCGAGTAAAGTCCCCAACCAATCCCCAATCGCTTTCGTGGCGCGGCGAGATTCGGTTTGAGGGGGTTTGGTTTGCGTACGTGGACAAGAAGGATGGAGAGCCCGATTGGGTTCTGCGTGACGTGAACCTTCACATCCGCCCTGGAGAGCGGGTGGCATTTGTGGGCGCGACCGGCGCGGGCAAGAGTTCCATTGTCAACCTCATTTCCAGGCTCTACGAATTCCAACAGGGCCGAATCACCATGGACGGGGTGGACATTCGTGAGATTCCGCTGGAGGAGTTGCGTGCCCGCGTGGGCGTCGTGCTCCAGGACGTATTCCTGTTTAGCGGATCCTTGCGTGAGAACATTCGATTGCACAACGCGGCCAAAGGGGACGACGCCATCTGGACTGCCATTGAGGCGGTCGGGGCCAAGCGTTTGGTGGAGCGGTTGCCCGAGGGCCTCGACCACGACGTGCGTGAACGTGGAGCGACATTGAGTGTGGGGCAACGCCAGCTGATTGCCTTTGTGCGTGCGTACTTGAGCAACCCGCACATTTTGATCTTGGACGAGGCCACCTCGAGCATCGACAGCGAAAGCGAGCAGTGGATTCAGAGCGCCACTCAAGCGCTCACCCAAGGCAGGACCTCTCTTTTGGTCGCCCACCGGCTCAACACGGTGCGCGACGCCGACCGCATTGTCGTGCTCCAAGACGGCGTGATCGCCGAGCAAGGCACCCACGACGAGTTGGTGGCCCAAGGCGAGATTTACCACAGTCTCTTCGAAAAGCAGTTTCAGTCGATGAACCTCAAGTGAGCCTGGCGCTCACCAGGACTTGGACATCTTGTAGCCGGTGGCGGTCAGCCAAGCCACACGTGCACCTTCTTGGTTGGTGACTTCGACGTCGACATGGGCGATGCGGCCACCGTCTGCCCGAGGGATGGCCCTGGCGGTCAACACGTCATCCACCTGCACTCGGGCCAAATGTTGGATGGTGCTCGTCACGCTGACGGCGTGTTGTCCTTGGGCATTCACGGCAAATGCCAGCGTGCTGTCGGCCAGCGCGTAGGTGATGGCGCCGTGGGCGATGCCAAACCCGTTGACCATGTCCTCGCGCACCGTCATACGGCATAGACAAAGGCCCGGTCCGCTTTCCACCACCTCGAGGCCCAGCCATTGGCTGAAAACATCATCGTTCATCATCTGCTCCACAATGGGGTGCATCTCGGCGTCGCTCATGCACGGAAGGTACGTGTCAGATGCACTTGAAATGCTCAAACGGTTCCAGGCAGGCGTTGCACTTGAAATGCGCTTTGCAGGCGGTGCTGCCAAAGGCGGACACCATGGTCGTTTGGTCGGACTTGCACGATGGACAGTGGACCACCTTGCCTTGTCCAGTCAAAAAGGCCCTGTCCGCGCTCTTGCCCTGGGGCGGAGCGATGCCGTTGGCTTTCATTTTCTCGTGGGCGGAAGGGAGCAACCAATCGGTGGTCCAAGCTGGGCTCAAGACCACCTCCACACGGGCGTCGGCTTCCAGGGCCTGCAAGGCGGTGGTGATGTCTTCGGCGATGACGTCGGTGGCGGGGCAACCAGAATATGTGGGGGTGATGGTCACGACGAGTTGTCCGCCGTCCACACGCACGCCTCGGACCATGCCCATTTCTTCCACAGTCAAGTAGGGGAGTTCCGGGTCGTTGATGGACCGGACTTGAACCCAGGCTTGCGCGATGCGCTCCCGGTCGGTCACCACGTGGCGTCGGGGTACGTCCGGGGCAGCACTTGCATCTCGGCAAGCATGTAGCTCAGGTGCTCGCTGTGCACCCCTTGCTTGCCGCCACGGTGTGACCATCCTTCCTCAGGCACACGCAGGGTGGCCCGTTCCAGGCAGGCGACGACCTTGTCGCGCCAAGTGCCTTGGAGCTCGTGGAGGTCAGGCATCAATCCGGCCTCGGCGCAGGCCGTGTCAACGTCGTCGGGCATGAACAGCTCTCCGGTGTACGCCCAGAGGTGGTCCACGCTGTCTTGCACCTTTTGGTGACTTTCAGGGGTGCCGTCCCCGAGTCGAATGACCCATTGCGCGGCGTGTTCCCAGTGGTAGTGAAGTTCCTTCACCGCTTTGGCCGCGATGCCCGCCACGTCCGCGTTCGCGGTTTGGCGCGCCAGGAAGGTGTAGCGGTCCAGTGCAAAGGCGCTGAAAAACATTTGACGCACCACCGTGTCGCCGAAGTGTCCGTTGGGCTGCTCCACCAGCAGGTGGTTTTGGAATTCAAGGTCGGATCGGAAGTAGGCCAAAGCGTCTTCGTCGCGTCCTTGGTTTTCCAACTTGCTGGCCAGGGTGAATAAATTCCGGGCCTGGCCGATCAAGTCCAAGGCGATGTTCGACAAGGCGATGTCCTCCTCCAAGATGGGGCCGTGACCACACCATGCCGACAGGCGTTGCCCCAAAACCAGGGCATCGTCACCCAACCGCAGGACGGCTGCAAAGTGTTGCGCATCCGTCATGGCTCACATGTTGTTGACCTCGTCGGGCAATTTGTAGAACGTGGGGTGACGGTACACTTTGTCGTTGGCCGGATCGAACAAGACATCCTTGTCGTCCGGGCTCGACGCGGTGATGGCTTCTGCAGGCACCACCCAAATGCTCACGCCTTCCTGGCGGCGGGTGTAGACGTCACGTGCGTTCTGCATGGCCATTTGGGCGTCGGCTGCATGAAGCGAGCCGGCATGTTTGTGACCGAGGCCCTGACGACTCCGGATGAACACTTCCCAAAGGGGCCACTCTTGCTTGGATTCACTCATGCCGCATGGGTGGAGGCGTTGGCGTTCTTCTGACGGGTGGCTTCTTTGGTGGCGTAAGCATTTGCAGCATCACGCACCCAGGCGCCATCGTTGTAGGCTTTCACTCGCGCGCCGAGGCGCTCCTTGTTGCAGGGGCCGTTGCCCTTGATGACGTTGTAGAATTCATCCCAGTTGATGGCACCAAAGTCGTAGTGTCCGCGCGCCTCGTTCCACTTGAGGTCGGGGTCAGGCAGGGTCAAGCCCAACAACTCGGCTTGGGGCACAGTCATGTCGACAAACCGTTGGCGCAACTCGTCGTTGGAGAACCGCTTGATGTTCCACTTCATGCTTTGTGCAGAGTGGGGCGAATCGGCATCGCTTGGGCCAAACATCATCAAGGACGGCCACCACCACCGGTTCAACGCGTCTTGCGCCATGGCCTTCTGCTCGGGCGTGCTCTGAGCGAGGTTCAACATGACTTGGAATCCTTGACGTTGGTGGAAGCTCTCTTCTTTGCACACACGCACCATGGCGCGGGCGTATGGACCATAGCTGCACTTGCAGAGGGGCACTTGATTCATGATGGCGGCCCCGTCCACGAGCCACCCGACAGCGCCCATGTCGGCCCAGGTGAGGGTGGGGTAGTTGAAGATGGAGCTGTACTTCGCTTTTCCGGCGTGGAGGTCTTGGAGCATTTGGTCCCTGGTGACACCCAACGTTTCTGCTGCGGAATAGAGGTAGAGCCCATGACCTGCTTCGTCCTGCACCTTGGCCAGCAAAATGGCCTTCCGCTTCAGAGAAGGTGCTCGGGAAATCCAATTCCCTTCAGGCAGCATGCCGACGATTTCGCTGTGGGCGTGTTGGCTGATTTGACGGATCAACGTCTTGCGGTAAGCATCGGGCATCCAGTCTTTGGGCTCGATTTTTTTCTCTTCCGCGACGTAGGCGTCAAAGCGTGCTTCCAGGTTCATTTCTACAGGACTCATGCGCGCGATTTTCATCAAAGTTACACTGAGTCGGGTGTGCGTCGTTTGGTGACAATCACAATGTCCCCAAACCATGGTGTGGACTACTTTCGCTCTCATGCCGACGTTTCACGACATCCAAGTCCAAGGCGTGCACCGCGAGACCGCCGAATCGGTGGTGGTGGCCCTGGACATTCCCGAAGCATTGCGTGCCGATTTCCAATTCGAGGCGGGGCAATATTTGACCTTGCGCACGTCCATCGACGGCGAGGACATTCGCCGGAGCTATTCGCTCTGTTCGTCGCCTGGCGAAGGGGCGTGGCAGGTGGGCATCAAGAAGGTGCCCGGAGGCAAGTTTTCCACCCACGCCAACGATGTGCTCAAGGCAGGGGACACGTTGCAGGTCATGGACCCTCAAGGCCGCTTCGTGTTGGTCGAGGGCGCTGGCAAGCACCATGTTGGATTTGCGGCTGGATCTGGCATCACCCCGATTTTGAGCCAAATCAAGGACGTCCTTAGCACAGATCCTACCTCTTGTTACACGCTGTTTTACGCCAACAAGACCGCCGCAAGTACCATGTTCCGCGAGGCCATTCAAGACCTCAAAGACCGTCATCTCGACCGGTTGCGGGTGTTCTATTTGTTGACACGCGAGCCCGTGGACGCCACGTTGTTGTCCGGACGCTTGGACCAAGCGCGTTGCGCCGACTTGATGAAGGAATTTTGCAGCGGGGCCTCCGTGGATGCGGCGTACCTCTGCGGTCCTGAATCGATGATCAGGGGCTGCAAAGAAGCCTTGCGGGCCTTCGGGTTGACTGAGGACCAAATCCGGTTTGAGCTGTTCACCTCTGCAGGCGCTGCCAAACCCGAGGCTCCTCGCGCAGAGGCAGCCACGGGCGACGGCGTTCTCATGCAGATTGTGTTGGATGGTGTCACCACCAGCGTGTCGCTCGACAAAGACAAGAACATGCTCGACGCGGCGCTGGACGCAGGCCTAGACGCCCCGTACAGCTGCCTCGGTGGAGTGTGCTGCACGTGCCGGGCGAAGCTTGTCAAGGTGAAGGCCACGATGAATGTGAACTTCGCGTTAGAGCCTTCGGAGGTGGAACGTGGCTACGTCCTGGCATGCCAGGCGCATGTCGCCGCCGATGAGGACGTGGTGCTGGATTTTGATCAGCAGTAACACGCACCTCTTCGGTCTGCCTCCTCAGTTGAGGACATGAAAAAGGGCTGCCTTGAAGGCAGCCTTTTTTGTTGTGGGTCAGGTCACGGGACTCAGCGCAATTTGATCCAAGGGAGTTGACGTGTGGTGCCGTGTTGCGTGACATGCACGATGTAGATGCCCGGTGTACACGACCACCGAAGGTGTTGCGTAGGCGGCACCATGTTGGCTTCGTATGGTCAAGTGGTCTTGCCCTGGGGGGGGAGCTCCAACGTCCACTCGCTTGTGGCCACGTCTTCAAGGCTGGCAGTGCCGTCACCGTCACCGTCACCGCCTCCGCCACCGCCGTTGTCGTCAGAAATGGTGTACGAGATTTCACCTCCCCACATTTGGGTGGTGAGGGTGGCCAAGACTTCAGTGCTGCAATCTTGGGCTTGACTTGTGGGTCCCCATGCAAGCATGGCGATCGCGAATAGAGAAGAAAGGAATGTGGGTTTCATGAGAGAATCCTTGTGGCTGAGTTTTTGGAGGCCGGATTTAGAACACCTCGAAGCCCAGAAGATTGCCTCAGGGAATCAACTGCGCTCTGAAAGTTCCAGCCATCGCATTTCAGCTTCTTCCAATTCCTCGGCAACCTGCCCGAGCTCGACCCCGAGTCGGTTCAACGTGTCCAAATCTTGTTCACCCTGAAGGGCCTTGGAAAGCTCGTTGCGTCGGGCTTCCAGCTTGGGGATGTTCTCGTCGAGCGCCTCAAACTCCAGCTTCTCCTTGTAACTGAGCCGCTGGGAGTAGTCGCCGCGCACTTCGACAGGGGCGCTGGCCACCTTGGCCGACGCAGCCCTGGCCACTTTTTCCGCCTGTGCCCGCTTCAGCGACTCGGCACGCGCAGCGCGGTATTGGCTGTAGTTCCCTGGGTAGTCCCGGATGGTGGTGGACCCATCTTCACCCACCACCCACACATGGTCGACGAGTTTGTCCATGAAATACCTGTCGTGCGACACGACAACAAGACAGCCTGAAAAGTCCATCAAGAACTCCTCCAAGACGGACAGTGTGAAAATGTCCAAGTCGTTGGTGGGCTCGTCCATCACCAAGAAATTGGGGTTGCACATGAGCACCCTGAGTAAGTGCAAGCGTTTGCGCTCGCCGCCGCTGAGCAGACGAATGTGCTGGTGATGCATGGCATGGGGGAACAGGAACCGCTCCAGCAACTGGGCCGCCGTGAGTTTGGCGCCGCCTTTCAACGGGATCCAATCGGCGATGTCCCTGACGGCGTCGATCACCTTCCAGTCGGGGTTGAATTGTCCACCTTCTTGGTTGTAATGCCCAAACACCACCGTTTCCCCGACCACCACTTTTCCGGCGTCCGGTTCCGTCAAGCCCAAGATGAGTTGGAGCAGGCTGGATTTTCCAGACCCATTCTGGCCCACCAGGCCGATGCGTTCTCCCCGCTTGAAGTGGTGGGTGAGGCCTTCGAACAACACGCGTTCGTCGAAGGCACGTTTGACCTTGTGCAATTCCACCACTTTTCCGCCCATTCGCTCTGGAATGACTGTCAGGTGCAGTGGGTCTTCCTGAAGCCGTTTGGCTGCGGCCTTCTTCAAATCTTGAAACCGGTCGAGACGGCTCTTGCTCTTGGTGCTTCTGGCGGAGGGCGTGGCGCGGACCCATTCAAGCTCCCGCTTCATGTGGGAGCGGGCGCGTTCCTGCACGGCTTGCGCGTTGGCCCTGCGTTCGGCGCGCTTCTCCAAGAAATAGCTGAAGTTGCCGTGGTAGCTGTGCAGGGCGTGGTCTTCGAGTTCCAGGATGCGGTCGCATACGTTCTCCAAGAAGTAGCGGTCGTGCGTGACCATGAGAAGCGTTGTGCCCATCGAGGCGAGCCGTTGCTCCAGCCATGCAATCATGTCGAGGTCCAAGTGGTTGGTAGGCTCGTCGAGGATCAAGAAGTCTGGCGATTCCAGCAACACCTGAGCCAGCGCCACCCGTCTTTTCTCTCCACCACTCAATTGGCCCACCGGCCGTTGGAGGTCGTGCAAATTGAGCTTGCCCATAATCTCTCGCGCCCTGGCCTCGAAGTTCCATCCTTCATGCGCGTCCATGGCGTCGTACGCCCGTTGCAATTCGTCTCCCTCATGTCCCTTAGCAAGCGCACGTTCATAAGCGCGCATCGCCTGGACTGTGGGGCTGTCTCCAATGTAGAGGGTGTCCAAAATGGTGGCGCCCGCTTCCAGCTCCAGATCTTGGCGCAAGTGGGCGTGTCGCACCCCAGACGAAAACACGACCCTTCCTTCTTCAGCAGGCTCCTGTCCTGAAATGGCCCGGAGCAGGGTGGACTTCCCGGAGCCGTTCCTCGCCACCAGCGCCACGCGTTCGCCATCCTGTACGCCGAATGTAAGCTTTTCAAACAGCGTGCGCTCTCCGTAGCTCTTGGTCAGGTCCTCGACGGACAGCATGTTGCGTTTCTCCATAGCTGGACCAAAGATACCTAGGCGTCAGATGGAAATCATGGGTGTTTTTGTGCAGACAGCTGACATGAGTTTTGTTTTCAATTAGTTGTATTTCATATGGTTGAAGCGGTTATGCACAAAAGTTTGTTTGCGAGAACTCGCGAAAGTCGTGTCCATTATACACGACATGTCTGTTGTTTGCATCGAACCTTTAAATCAGTTCTTATGAAAAAAGTTGTTTTATCTTTCTTTTCGGTTGCTGCTGTGTTCGTGAGCTTCGGCCAAGATGCAAGCCAGCCTCAGGGCTCTTGGTACTTGGGCTCCGGCGACGCCACCACCTTGTTGAATATTTTCTCTGCAGGGGTGGAGATGGACGCCACTGTCGGCTATGCTGTGGTGGATGATATTGTGGCCACGCTGAGCTTCAACAATTCCAACGACTCCACGGGAACGGAACTTGACGGCACCACATTCGAAGACATGAGTTTCAACCTCGGGGTTCAATACTTTATGGGAGACTACTACGTTGGACTCGGTTTGGGAGATCCGTTGGATGATTTGGAGCTTGGCTTGAGCGTGGGTCATTACATCCCATTCAAGGATGTGCTGTACATCGCGCCCCAGGTCGGATTGAAAGACCTGACTGACACGCCTCTCATCGGCATCAATATTGGCGTAGGAGCACGCTTCTGAATACTCAATGACAGTGACTTGAAAAGGGGCTTAGGCCCCTTTTTTCATGCCCGTACCTTTGGGCTATGGAGACAGGCCTGACTTGGAAAGCCAAACCGTGGTCGCAGCTTGACCGCGACGAGCTGCACGCGCTGTTGCGTCTGCGGATCAATGTTTTTGTGTTGGAACAAGACTGCCCATACAGCGAACTGGACGGCAATGACTTGAGAAGCATTCATGTGTGGGCTTCGGACGAGGATGAGTCCAAGGGAGCCGCGGCGGCGTGTTGCACCCGCGTTCTTGCGCCAGGGGTCAGCTACAAAGAGCCCAGCATTGGCCGAGTGGCGACACGCCACGATTTGCGTGGCCGAGGATTGGGCAAGGCCTTGATGCTTCGCAGCCTCGAAGTCTGCGAACAGGAATGGCCAGGACACGAGGTGCGCATTTCAGCCCAATGTTACCTGGAGAGGTTTTACAGGGACCTCGGGTTTGTGCCTTACGGGGAGACGTACCTCGAAGACGGCATTCCCCATGTGGAGATGTTGAGGTCGGCGCGGAGCTGATCCCCCTCAGCCTTGGGCTGAAGTTGCTGCGACGTCTTGCGATGCCGAACGAACCATGGCGGCCTCGACGAAGGACACAAAGAGGGGGTGCGGGTTGAGCACCGTGCTGGCGTACTCTGGATGGAATTGAGAAGCCACGAAATATGGATGTGACGGAATTTCCACGATCTCGACCAAATCGTTGTCAGGGTTGATGCCTGTGGCGATCATCCCAGCTTCTTCAAATTGATTACGGTACGCGCTGTTGAACTCGTAACGGTGGCGGTGACGTTCGTCCACCAAGTCCACTTCGCCATAAGCGGCGCGCGCCTTCGATCCTGCTTGAAGCGCGCATGGGTACTCACCGAGGCGCATGGTCCCACCCATGTTGGTGATGCTCTTTTGTTCAGCCATCATGTCGATGACAGGGTGGGGGGTGTACTCTTTGATCTCCGCGGAGTGCGCTTCGTCAAGGTGAAGGACGTTGCGGGCAAATTCCACCACCGCGCATTGCATCCCGAGGCAAATGCCAAAGAAGGGGGTGCCTGTGTTGCGGGCGTGTTCCACAGCAAGCAGTTTGCCGTCGATGCCGCGGGACCCAAAGCCAGGCGCCACCAGAATGGCGTCGAGGCCTGAGAGGCGGGTGCAGACGTTGTCGCCTGTCAATTGTTCGCTGTGGATCCAGTCCAAGTCGATGCTGGTTTCCAGCTTGGCTCCGGCGTGGTCCAGGGCCTCTGCGATGCTCTTATAGCTGTCCTTGAGCTCGACGTATTTCCCGACCAAGCCCACTTTGATGGAGCGTTTGGGATTCTTGTAACGGCTGAGGAAGTCACGCCACTCGTGGAGGTTCGCCGACGTGTAGGCGGAGTCCATGCCCAGCTTGCGGAGCACCACCTCGTCGAATTTCTCCTCTTGCATCAGCAGGGGGACGTCGTATATGGAATCCGCATCGATGCTTTCAATCACAGCGTCCGTACCGACGTTGCAGAACCGCGCCAGCTTCGTGCGCACGTTCGCGGGCAACGGGTGCTCCGTGCGGCAAACCAAGATGTCGGCTTGCACCCCAAACTCAAGCAATTGCTTGACCGAGTGCTGGGTGGGTTTGGTTTTCAATTCCCCCGCAGCTGACAAATAAGGCACCAACGTCAGGTGCACCACAAGGGTGTCCTCAGGGCTTTCCCATTTCATTTGACGCACGGCCTCGATGTAGGGCAACGACTCGATGTCCCCTACGGTGCCACCGATCTCTGTGATCACGAAGTCGTAGTCCTTCTTGGAGCCCAGGATTTGAACACACCGCTTGATCTCGTCGGTGATGTGCGGGATGATTTGGACGGTCTTGCCCAAGTATTCCCCGCGACGCTCCTTGTCGATGACGCTTTGGTAGATGCGCCCGGTGGTGATGTTGTTCGCTTGGGTCGTTTGAACGTTGAGAAAGCGCTCGTAGTGGCCCAAATCCAAATCCGTCTCTGCGCCGTCCACAGTCACGTAGCACTCTCCATGCTCGTAGGGGTTCAGCGTGCCTGGGTCCACGTTGATGTACGGGTCCAACTTTTGGATGGTCACGGAGTACCCTCGGGCTTGGAGCAACTTGGCCAACGAGGCACTGACAATGCCTTTCCCCAGGCTGCTGCTCACACCGCCAGTGACAAAAATGTACCGGCTGTTCCGGCCGCTGGCCAGGGTGTCGGTGGAGGAAGAGTTTGGAGTAGACATGTCCCGCATATACGGGATTCAAAGGTAGACCAAAGTGACCCCCCTGGTCACAGGTCTAGGTTGCATTTCATCAACAATTCTTCACCCTGCATTCACATCCCCCTCTCCTGGGGATTCCATGCGTTGCGTCAGGGCCTGAACCCAAGGGACCTCCTCCAAGAATTCTCGGGCTACGATGCGGATCAAGGTGTAGCCTGGGATGGCCAACACCATGCCCATGGGCCCTGCCAGGCTGCCAGCCACGGACACCACGATGAAAATTTCAAGTGGGTGGGCAAACACGCGCTTGGCAAAAACCACCGGCTGGGTGAACACGTTGTCGATGGCTTGGGCCGCCGCAAACATGGCCAACCCCCACCCAAGCGTGCCGCCGTCGACGCCGCTTGAGACCATCACCACCAACCCCACAAGCGCGCCGGAAATGGGCCCGAGGTAGGGGATCAAGTTGAACAACCCCGCCAACAGGCCAAGCAAGAGGCCGTGCGGCACCCCGATGGCGGTCAGGCCCAGTCCAACCACTGTGGTGACGATGCTCACTTGGATGACCAATCCGCCGAAGTAGCGCGTCAACAATTCGCCAGATCGGGACATGATGCGCTCGGCGGACGCTTGTCGCGAAGGGGGGGTGAGCCCCAGGACCAACCGGTGGAAGAGGTCGGGCTCTCGCATCAGAAAGAACGCCATAAACAAGACGGAAAATCCGGCCACAAACCCGTTTCCAAGCGACGACAGCAGCCCTGTCAAAAGACCGCTCAACGCGTCTACAGGAACCATGTGGGTCAGCTGGTCCGCGAGATAAGCGCTGTTGGCCAAACCCTGGCCGCTCAAATCCACCCACGTCGTGTAGCGGTCGACCATTTTCAGCAGGTCGTTCCAAGCGGAGATGAGCTGCTCGGAATCGACTTGGGCCAGCGCCGCCGCCTGTTGGGTCAGCAAGGGTGTGAAGAGCAAGACGATGCCTGTCAAAAGGGCCACCATCAAGGCGAGGGTGGTGGCGGCACCCAATCCGTGGCCGAGGGTTTTTGGCCCCACGCGGCGGGTGGCGATCCATCGCACAACAGGTCGGCCTGCGAAACTCAGCGCAATGGCGCCCAAGAGGTAGGAGGCGAGTTGTCCGAACCTCCAAAGGAACAGGCCGAGCAAGGCCGCCAACACCCACCATGCTGCGTTGGACCGGGTCATGGGCACAGCGACGATTTGGGGGTGAACAGACCACGCAACCGGCCGACGCCAGCAAAGGCCGCGTCCCACTGGTCGATTTGAAGCTCAATCTCAGCCATGCCGCACGTGGGCAGCCACACCGGTTGTTCCGTCAACCGCTCTACGAGCTCGCTCAGCCCAGGGTTGTGCCCGACGATCCAGACTTGCTCGTGACTGTCGTCGAGCGCATTGATCCATCCAAGCCAAGCTCGATCACTCGCCAAATACCCCTCTTCCAGCACCGTGATGGCTGTCTCTTTTGCCCGCCAAGCTTCCCGGAGGATGGCGGTGGTTTGCGTGGTGCGAACCGCCGCACTCGTCAGGACAGGGCTTCCCAGCGCATGGGCATCTTGGGTCCATTGCCCGAGCGATTTTGCGTCGCCCTGACCGCGTGGCGTCAAGGCACGGTGAAAGTCCCCGTCGGGGTGTTTGGCTTCTGCCTTGCCATGTCGAACGGCGAACAATCGCTTCATGTCACGAATGTCGTGAATATCTTGCGTCCATGATGGAAGGGTTGATTGCGTGGATGGAGTCCATGGGGCCGGTCAAGGCCGCCTTGGTGGGAACCTTGTTCACATGGGCCATGACGGCGGCCGGCGCCGCGCTGGTGTTTCCGTTCAAAAGCATGAACCGCAAATGGTTTGACGGCATGTTGGGGTTCACCGGCGGGGTGATGGTGGCGGCGAGTTTTTGGTCGCTGTTGGCCCCAGCCATTGAGATGACTGGGGGAGAGGGCTTTGAAAAGGTGGGGCCTCCTGCGATTGGATTCGCGTGTGGCGCCCTGTTCATTTACATGCTGGACAAATTCACGCCGCACCTTCACATCAATTTCAACAAGGATGAGGCGGAAGGCCCCAAGACCGATTGGCATCGCACCACGTTGTTGGTGTTGGCCATTACCCTTCACAACATCCCAGAGGGTCTGGCAGTCGGTGTCCTGTTTGGCGGAGCTGCCTTGGGATTGGATGGCGCGACCACGGCAGGGGCAGTGGCCTTGGCCATCGGGATTGGCATCCAGAATTTTCCTGAAGGCTTGTCTGTCAGCATGCCGTTGCGACGCGACGGCGTGAGCCGGGGCAGGGCCTGGTGGTTTGGGCAATTGTCCGCGGCTGTGGAGCCTTTGGCCGCTGTGATTGGTGCGGTGGCGGTGATGGCCATGCGCCCGATTTTGCCTTACGCATTGGCGTTTGCAGCCGGAGCGATGATTTACGTGGTCATCGAAGAGGTCATCCCAGAGACCCAAAGGGACAAATACACCGACATCGCCACGCTGGGCTTCATCGGGGGCTTCATCGTCATGATGTCGCTGGACGTCGGGCTCGGCTGAGGTTGGCGCCTCCAAATCGACCGCTGCTCATCAAGAGCAGCACGTGGTTCTGGCTTGGCACTTGGGCCAGCCTTGCTTCGAGTGATTGCACAGACGTCACCACCTCCAAGTCATCCCTTCGAAAGCAATCCTTGACAAACCCCGTGTCAAGCTCAGGCAGTCGTTTGTGCACCACCACGTCAGGATCGTAAAACACCACGGCGTAGTCTGCCGCGTCCATGGCCGCATTGTATTTAGGCAGAAAGGTTCGGTTCAAACTGCTGAAGGTGTGAAGCTCAAATACGGCTGTGACTTCGCGGTCCGGGAATTGCCCCACCACCGAGGCCTGGGTGGCTCGAAGCTTGGAAGGCGCATGGGCAAAATCTCGGAACGCCGTGAAGGCGCGGTTGACGTCTTCCTCGGCCACTTCCAGCCGCCGCGCAGCACCCGTGAAGCTGGCCATGTTGCGGTCAAAGGCTTCGTAGGACAGCCCCATGGTGTGACACGCCTGCCGCGCCGCCGCCAAGTTCTGCATGTTGTGCGCGCCGAGCAACTTCATGTCAAGGAATGGACCGTCCCAACGCACTTGGCTGCCCTCTGACGTAGGCCTGTGTTCAGGAGTGCGGTAGGGTGTCCATGCAATGTCAGGCCGTGCAGGCCTCACTTCGGCCACGACGGCGCACACTTTGGCGTCCTCCTCGCAGTACACCACCACGCCATCTGGTTGGATGGTGCGGAGATAGGCTGAGAATTGGGACACGTAATTCTCCTCTGTGGGGAACACATTCACGTGGTCCCAAGCAATGCCAGTCAGGATGGTCACATGGGGGCCGTACCACAGGAACTTGGGTCGGCCGTCGATGGGAGAGCTCAAGTACTCGTCGCCTTCGATCACGGCCCACTCGTGTCGGTCGTCCAGGTCCACCATGCGATCGAACCCCTCCAGCTGCGCGCCCACCATAAGGTCGGTCTGAATCCCTGCACCGTGCAGCGCATGAAGAACCATGGATGTGACGGTGGTTTTGCCATGGCTGCCGGCGACGACCATCCGCTTTTTCTGCTCCGTGGCGAAGCGCAGGAATTCGGGGTAGCTCTGGATGGTCAGCCCGAGTTCTTGGGCGCGCATGAGCTCCGGGTTGTCCTGGCGGGCGTGCATGCCGAGGATGACCACGTCCAAATCGGGGGTAATGTTGGACGGATGCCAACCTTCCTCCGCCGGGAGCAGCCCCGCTTTTTCCAACCGTCCTCGGCTGGGTTCGAAAATTTGATCGTCGCTCCCAGTTACGTGGTGGCCTGCATGGGCCAAGGCCAAGGCAAAATTGTGCATGGCGCTTCCGCCCACCGCAATCAAGTGAATTCGCATGAGGGAAAGTTCACATCTTTCCACAGCCATAGTTGGCAGGCGCCCACTCATTTTCTCACATTCGCAACATGACAACACTCACTTGGTGGCACGCCCATCGCCAGGCATGGACATGGCTTCGCGGGCCATTGCGAAGCTGGTTCTGGCCCGCCACTGCGGTGGCAATCGCGCTGTCGGTGCTGGGGTGGTGGGGAATCTCATGGATGGCGACAACCGTTTCCAACCGCGTGGTCGGCGCATTGGGGCAGGAGCGAGGCACAGGTTGGGTCCAAACTCTGACCCAAGTTTTGGTGTCCCTGGTCTTGTTGGTGGTCAAGCTCAAGCTCACCAAACACCTTGTTCTGGTGTGCATGGGGCCGATTCTTGCCATGGTGAGCGAAGCTGCGGAATTTCGTCTCACAGGTAGAGAGCTGTCCTTCTCCTGGCGCCGGGCTTGGAGGGATGCCTGGCGGGGACTGCGTTCGGCCTTGTTGCTCGCCGCGTTTGAATGGGGGGTGTTGTTGGCGTGTTGGTTGGCGACGTTGGCGTTGCCCGTGATGGCCCCAGTTTGGGTGATGTTCACTTGGGCTTTTGGGGTCTGGGTGTACGGTGCGTCGATGTTGGATTACGTCTGGGAGCGGGAGGCGTTGGGCGGCCGCGACGGGTTGCGCAAAAGCCTTCGCGGGTGGAAAACGGCCTTGGGTGTGGGACTGCCCTTTTGGGCTTGGATGTCACTCCCTGTGCTGGCTTGGACGGTTGGCCCAGTGTTTGGAGGGTTGACTGGGGCGATTTCTGCGGTTTTGATGACCCGAACTGCCGAGCCTCACTTGGCCACCACCTGAATTTCCACCCCCAGCGATTCAAGGTCGTCGAAGAAGGCAGGGTAACTTTTGGCCACGCACTCTGCATTCAGAATCTCCACTGGGGCACCTGCCGCACCGAGAAGCGCTGCAGCCATGGCCATGCGGTGGTCACCTCGCGGGTCGATGCGGCCCGCTTGAGGCTTCCCAGGGTGCACGCGGAGGGTGTCTTTGGCTTGGTCGAGGTCCACTTGGACGCCTAGCTTCGCCCACTCTTCTTGGATGGCCATACCCCGGTTGGATTCCTTGTTCCCCAAACGGTGCAGGCCTTTGAGTGTGCTGGGTTTTTTGGCAAACACGGCCATCGCGGCAAGCGGGGGGAACAAATCAGGACAATCGGTCAAGTCCACCTCAAAAGCCTTGGGCTTCCCAGCGAACACTTGGATGCCGTCGTCCACCCCTGCGAGCCGGCACCCGCTGAAGAGCAGGGCTCCCTTGATCGCCTCGTCTGCTTGGGTGACGCTGCTTGCCAACCCTTCAATTGTCAAGGAGTGTGGGGCGCACAAGAGGCCCAACCCCAACAAGAATGCCGCACCAGACCAGTCGCCATCGACAGTCATATTCACGGCCTGTGCTCGTTGGTTGCCAGGGATGTTCACGATCCAGGTGCGGGTGTTCTCCAATGGACGGGCGTCGACTTGAAGCCCGAAGTCCTCCATCATCTCCAACGTCATCTCCATGTACGGGGTGCTGGTCACGTTGTGCACGGTCAATTGAGAATCGCCCTTCAACAGGGGAAGGCTGCACAGCAGCCCGGTGATCACCTGGCTGGTGCCGTTGGCATCCAATTCATAATCTCCCGGCTGGAGGGGGCCTTGGACTGAAAGGGTGTCCCCGGCCCCTTGTCCATTCACTTCGGCCCCACAAGCGCGCAAGGCGCCTGCCCATCCCTCGAAAGAGCGCGCCTTCAATGTGCCATCACGGGCCACTTGAAGGGGGTGGTCGTGCAACGCGGCGAGGGTGCCAAAGGTGCGTGCCCCAAGCCCAGATTCACCCGGAGTCAGGGTGTCCGTTCGAGGGGACGGTCGTGCCACACCATGCACCGCCACCGCGTCGTCGCCCAATTCCAAGGTGGCGCCAAGTTGGGCGCTCATCATCATGGCCTGGGTGCAATCGTCCGATTCTGAAGGACGCTCCAACATGGTGACGCCTTCTGCGAACGTGGCCAAGGCCAGGGCCCGTTGCATGATGCTCTTGCTGGGAGGTGCCCAAACGTTGTTGCCAGACAACGTGCTGGGAAGGACCTTTAAAATCATGATGTCTGGGGGTTGCGCCCGGTGTACACCGTGGCGATGCCCCCGGTCAGTGGACGGGCCTTCAAGTCCACGTACCCCGCTTTGCGCATCTCCTCCAAGAAGTTCTGACCTTCCGGGAAGGCGTCCACGCTTTCAGGGAGGTAAGTGTAGGCTGCGGGGTCCTTGCTCACCCAACGTCCCACGGCAGGCATAATGTGTTTGAAATAGAGCCCAAACACTTGCTTGATTGGAAACACCCGCGGCTTCGAGAATTCCAGAACGAGTCCAAGCCCGCCGGGTTTCAGCACACGGCGCATGTCTTGCAGCCCACCTTGGAGGTTCTCAAAATTCCGGACGCCGAAGGCGACGGTGTAAGCGTCGAAGTGGCTGTCGTCGAAGGGCAGGTTGACCGAGTCGCCTTGAATCAACTCAATGCGGTCATTCCATCCCCGGGCCGCCACTTTTTTGCGCCCCACGTCCAACATTCCGGCGCTGATGTCCACCCCTGAGATGTGCACGTCAAGCCCCATGCGGACCGCTTCGATCGCAAAATCGGCCGTTCCAGTGGCCACATCCAAAAGTTTGGCAGGCGACTCTTTCCGAAGGATGCGAATGCATGCCTTGCGCCACAGCACGTCAATGCCCAACGAGAAGAAGTGGTTGAGGAAATCGTACCTGTGGGCGATGCCGTCGAACATGCGCCCGACCTGGTTCTTCTTGTCTTCGACGTCAGTACTGACGTAGGGTGTGATTTTCGTGCCCATGGGGGAAGGGGAAAGGGTCACCCGACGAGTGTGTGCCCGTCAGGATATTTGAAATGGGACTGCAAGGTTCGGCCACCGACGGCAAACGCCACCGTCAAAGTGCCCACACGTCCCACAAACATGGCCGCAGAAAGCACCAACTTGCCTGCCGTGGACATCATGGGGGTGATGCCCGTGCTCAAACCGACGGTGCCCATGGCACTGACATGCTCGAAGGCGAGGTCAAAAAAGGTGCAGGCGTTGGCATTCAACATCGTAAATTCTGTCAAGGTCAACAGAAAAACCCCGACGAGGTTTCCGACGAGGAAGAACAGCAACACGCTGTAGGCCCGCGAGCGAAGCACATCGTTGATGGTGCGCTTGAAGATTTGCACGTGGTCGGCCCCGCCAACCGTCCGGGCCACGTCCGCCAGCACGATGGCGAAGGTGGACGTCTTGATACCGCCACCCGTCGAGCTGGAGGAGGCGCCGATGAACATGAGCACCAGCAGCAAGAACAGCATGGGCATGCCCACCGCGCCGATGTCGACGGTGTTGAAGCCGCTTGTGCGCGTCACGCTTTGGAACACCGCCGTGGTGAATTTCCCAAACCAAGACATCCCGTCCAGGGTGCCATGCCACTCCAACGCACCGTAGGCCACCGCTCCAAAAACCACGAGCCCGGTGGAGAAATACAGGGCGATTTTGGTGGGGAAGGAGATGGTCTTCCAGGGTTGCATCATGCGCTCTCGAAGCTTGGACACGTCAAACAGGTCAAACATGGCGATCATGCCCAACGCCCCCGAGAACACCAATCCTGTGATGACCCAGTGCACCAACCAGTTTGTGGCCACCCAAGGGTGGGCCAACCCGTCGGTGAAAAGGGTGATGCCTGCATTGTTGAAGGCCGAGACGCTGTGGAACACTGACGAGAACGCGCGGTCGGCCCACCCAGAGAATGGCACATCTGGACTCCACAGCGCCATTAGCGCCACGGCACCGAGAAACTCGAGGCCGAGGCACCACAGAACCACCTTGCTCAGGGTTCCGCTGCTGCCCAGCAGGTTGTCTGTGTTCACGAAATCTTCAATGACGTCGTGCTGTTTCACCGCCACACCAAACTTGGACGCCAGGGCCAAGAAGGACCCAAACGCGATGAAATTCAGCCCGCCCAACTGGATGAGCACCAGCAGCACCCAATGTCCCTTGTGGGTGAAGTACGTCATGGTGTCCACGCTCATCAGCCCTGTCACACAGGTTGCGCTGGTGGCGGTGAAAAAGGCGTCGGCCCACGGCATGCCGCCCTCCACAGTCGTCATTTGGGGCATGCTCAGCAGCCATGTCCCCGCCGCGATCAACACAAGGAAGCTCATGATGAACACCAAGGCTGGATGCACTTTGACCCGGGGCAAACGCGAACCAGGCCTCATCCATTCCGTGAGGATGGCCACCAAGAGGTAGCCCTGCACCACGAAAGTGCTCAGGTCAGTCGCGTTGGGCAAAACGGTGCTTACGGCCGATCCCAGCAAAGGCATGCCCAGGAAGAGGTCGCCGGCGCCTTCCACAGCGAGCAACACCATCAAAAGTCCTTCTGCCCACGTTTCTCGGAAGAAGGTCTTGGGGTGGAAGTGGTACAGCACCCGAACCAGGTAGTGCAACACGTAAAATCCAAAGCTGAACTTCACCACGCCGAAAAGCTGTCCGGCAGTTTCAGCGGAATGGTCGTAGCCGTAGTAGATGGCCAGCGACACCAGCGCCGACAAATTGACTGCGAGGTTCAGCCATTGAAACAGGCCCAGTACCTGGTCCTTGCTGTTGTAGAGCCACACATTGGCCCGCTCTCGAAATTCTTGCCAGCTCAACGTGGGTCAGAAATGGAGGCGTGGACGCGGGGCAGTTCCGCTTGCAAATCTGCTTTGGAGATGGGCACGACGCCGACGCGTTCGCACACCCACCCACCAGCCAAATTGGACACCCGTGCAATGGCCTCTGCGTCGCATCCTGCCGCCAACAACAGGGCTGCCACAGAGATCACCGTGTCGCCTGCGCCGCTGACGTCCATCACTTCACGCGGCACCGCGGGGATGTGCAAATGGACGATGTCCTCCTGAGGCGCATGTATCCACGTGCCATGTTCCCCCAGGGTCACCATGACACACTCACACCCGAGGGCGGACCGCAACTGCTCCACGGCCTTGGCCATGGTCGACGCGTGTTGGGGATGAACTGGTTCTGTCAACCCAAGGCCTTCGTTCAATTCCTTCAAATTGGGTTTGAAGAGGGCGACGCCTTGGTACGCCTGGAAGCGCTTGAGCTTGGGGTCCACCGCCACGGGAACGCCCGCAGCTTGACAGACGGCGAGCAACCCGGCGACTGTGTCTTCGGTGAGCAAGCCCTTGTCGTAATCCTCCAAGATCACCACATCAGGGCAGGCTTCGCCATCGAGAAGGGTTTGGAACGTGTCCAGCACATCTTGCCCTACCGCCGAAGGGATATCCTCGGTGGACTCCTCGTCCACACGCACCACGTGTTGGCCTCCACTGATCACGCGCGTTTTGACGGTGGTTGGCCGAGAGGCATCGACGATCAGATGTGGGGAGCACATGTGTTCGAGCAGGTTGGTCAGGTCTGCACCGGAGGCGTCCTGTCCCACCACGCTGACCAGGGTCACCTCGGCTCCAAGGGCATGCAGGTTTTTCACCACATTGCCCGCGCCGCCTGCCCGGATTTCTCGCCTTGTGACATCCACGACTGGCACAGGAGCCTCAGGGCTGACGCGGCTCACGCGCCCCCACATGTAGGCGTCGACCATCACGTCTCCGACGACACACACCTTGGGGCGTTCCCAGGGAAGGATGTCAAAGGGAAGGGGTTGATCCACCTTGCTCATGCCCACAAAGGTCGGACTTTAGGCCAAACGCGCGCAGGCTTTCTGAATCCGAGACACCGCTTCCTCAAGCACGGCGTCTGCTGCCGCGTAAGACAAGCGAATGCACTCCGGGGTGCCAAAGGCTGCCCCAGACACAGAAGCCACTTGGGCCTGTTCGAGCAAGAAGAACGCGACGTCGTCGGAGGTCTCCAGCTTTCGACCTTCGAACGACTTGCCAAACAAGGCACTCACATCTGGAAACACATAAAACGCGCCCATGGGTTGGTTGACTTTGAAGCCGGGCACTTGGCTGAGTCCCTCGACCATCAAGGCCCGGCGACGACGGAACGCCGCCACCATGTCACTGGTCACGCTGGGGTCGGCTTCAAGTGCCGCTGCCGCCGCCGCTTGGGTGATGCTGGAGGGCGCGGAGGTGAATTGGCCTTGGATTTTGGTGCATGCGGCTGCAATCCACTTCGGCGCGCCAATGTACCCCAAACGCCACCCGGTCATGGCGAAGCCTTTTGAGATGCCGTTCACGGTCACTGTGCGCTCCCACATGCCTGGCTGCGCGGCCATGCTTGCGTGCTTGTCGGTGAAGTTGATCAGCTCATAGATCTCGTCGCTGACGGTGATGATGCGGTCATGCTTGCGGAGCACGTCGGCCAGGGCGGCTGTTTCGTCGTGGGTGTAAACCGAGCCAGAGGGGTTGCAAGGAGAGGAATACATCACCAACCGTGTCTTGTCGGTGATGGCGGATTCCAACTCTTCAGGTTGGACCTTGTAATCGTTGTCGATGCTTGTCGGCAAGATGACTGGGGTGCCGCCGCCGACTTTCACCAACTCCTCGTAACTGACCCAAAAAGGCGCAGGAAGGATCACTTCGTCCCCTGGGTCGACGAGCGAGAGCACCACGTTGGCCAGGCTCTGCTTGGCGCCTGTGCTGACGACCACCTCGTCCAGGCTGTAGGCCAACCCATTGTCCCGCTTGAATTTCTCCACAATCGCCTTGCGCACACGAGGTGTGCCAGGCACAGGGGTGTAGTGCGTTTCGTTGGCGTCGATGGCGTCGATGCCGGCTTGCTTCATGGCGTCAGGCGTGTCGAAGTCGGGCTCGCCCAAAGACAGGGAGATCACGTCGATGCCTTGGTCTTTCAATTCGCGGGCCTTGCGTGACATGGCAATGGTGGCTGATTCGCTCAGGCGCTGAAGCAGTTTGGACGTGGTGTGTTCCATCTGGGCTGAAGAAATTTTGCAGCCCAAAAGTACACTTCGCTTTGAGGTGAGCGGCGTCAGGTACGCTCAGATATGAACCAGAGGCCGCAGGCTGTCAACAACCCGTTCACAGGCAGCAAAGCAAACCCAAAGCTGAAGCCCGCCCATGCGGTCAGCGATTGCTCCAAGCCATACCCGGCGACGGGGGCGAGCACACAAGCCAGCGGGATCCAATTTGCGCGCGGTCGGAGCTTGGTGAACATGCCCACCCCAAACAGCCCGAGAAGCGGGCCGTAGGTGTAGTTGGCCACGGTGAACAGGGCGGCCACCACCGACCTGTCGTTGACCGCGTTGAAGGCCAAGATGACCAGCCACAAGAGGACGGCAAGACCCAGATGAACCTGCTTTCTGATGCGTGAGGCTTCCTCGGACGATTTGGACGGGGTGTCGATGAGGTCGATGCACGTGGAGGTGGTCAAGGCGGTGAGGGCCGAATCGGCCGAGCTGAAGGCCGACGCCAACAGCCCCACCAAGAATGCCACGCCCAAAGCGGGCCCCAACGAGCCACCCAGCGCCACAAGAGGGTACAGCTTGTCGGTGGCTTCGGGAAGCGCCATGTCGATTCGGCCTGCGTGCATCCACAGCAACGCACCCATACTGAGGAACAGCAGGTTGGCGGCCACCAAAATGACTGTGAACACCCCCATGTTTTTTTGAGCATCGCCAAGCGAGCGGCAAGCCAAATTCTTTTGCATCATGTCCTGGTCCAGTCCAGTCATGGCGACCGTCACGAACATCCCAGCCAGGATGTGCTTGAGCCAATGGTTGCTCGCCCTCCAATCGTCGGTGACCCAAACCGTGGTCATGCCTGTGTCGGACAGGGCAGAAGGCAAGTCCAGCCAGCCTTGTCCCCCGGCGTTCAAGATGCCGCCGACGGTCATGACCACCGCCAGGAGCATGCAGGCTGTCTGCAGGGTGTCCGTCCAAATCACAGTTCCCATGCCACTGCGGCGGGTGTAGGCGTAAATGACAGCCAGGATGGCTGCGGTCGTGCCTGCAAACCACCAACCCGGGACATCGCCCCCGGCCAAAGGTTCCAGCACGAGGACCTCGAGGACCAAGGCCACCAGGAACAGCCTGAAGGACGCGCCGACCACTCGGCTCAGCAGGAAAAACGCCGACCCCGTCTTGCGGGCCTCCGTGCCAAAGCGCGTGCCCAAAAAGCTGTAGATGCTGGTCAGTCCCATCTTGTAGTACAAAGGCAAGAGGATGGCGGCAACAATCAGGTATCCAATGCAGTACCCGAGCACCATTTGCATGTATGTCCATTCCTGGTCGCGCACCCATCCAGGGATGCTCAAGAAGGTCACCCCCGAGAGCGAGGCGCCGACCATGCCAAACGCCACAAGGGGCCACGGCGCGCTCTTTTTGGCCACAAAGAAGACGTCTTCTTCGGACCCGGCCCGAAGAGAGGACCAACGAGACACGGCCAACAACAGGCCGACGTAGGCGAGGGAAATGCAAAGCGCAAGGGTCGGGGTCATGCCGCCAAATGTAACTTCGCACCATGCAATTGCCCTCGAGGTTGATCGAATCCGCCGTGGACCAAATGGCGAGCCTTCCGGGCATTGGACGACGCACCGCGTTGCGCCTTGTGCTGCACATGCTTGCCCGCGACGAAGACCGCGTGCGGGACTTCGCCGAGAGCATGGTGGCGATGCGTCAGGGCGTCAAGCCTTGCACCACGTGCCACAACCCCACAGAAGGCGGGATATGCAACATTTGCGCCAATCCCCATCGCGACAGCTCTACATTGTGTGTGGTCGAGGACGTCCGCGACCTGTTGGCCCTGGAGTCGGTGGGAGAGTATCGCGGGTTGTACCACATTTTGCGTGGCGTCATCAGCCCCATGGACGGGGTGGGGCCGGCCGACTTGACCGTGGAATCGTTGGTCGCCCGGGTCCAGTCGACTGAGGTGAAGGAGGTCATTCTGGCCTTGCCGGCTTCGATGGAAGGGGACACGACGGCCTTTTACTTGGCCAAACGCGTCCAGTCCCATGACATCTTGCTCACCACCATCGCGCGCGGCGTGTCTGTCGGTGAAGCGTTGCAGTACGCCGACGAGGCCACGCTGTCCAGTTCGTTGTTGAACCGCTTGCCGTACAAGGGATGACCGACCTGAGTGTCGTGATTGTGAGTTACAACGTTCGGGCGTTCCTCGAGCAATGTTTGGTGTCTGTGGAGCGGGCCTCCAAGGGGCTCAACGTGGAAGTGTGGGTTGTGGACAACAAGAGTGTCGACGGTTCGGTGGACATGGTCAGGCGTCGGTTCCCGTGGGTCAAGCTGATCGCCAACGAAGACAACGTGGGGTTTTCCGTGGCGAACAACCAGGCCATTCGCCAGTCTTCAGGCAAACACGTGCTGCTGCTGAACCCGGATACGGTGGTGCGCGAGGACACCTTCGCCAAGGGGCTTGAACACATGGCTGCCCACCCCAAAGTTGGGGGCATGGGGGTTCCGATGTACGACGGAACAGGAAAGTACCTACCCGAGTCCAAGCGTGGCCTGCCCACGCCATGGGTTGCGTTTTGCAGGATGGCCGGGCTGCACCACTTCACAACCAAATCGCAGAAGTTCAACGCCTACTACGCCGGGCACCTGGGTGAACACGACACCGGCCCCGTCGACATCCTCGCAGGGGCCTACATGTGGATGCGAAAGGACGCCCTGGATGAAGTGGGCTTGCTCGACGAGCAGTTTTTCATGTACGGCGAGGACATCGACCTGAGCTGGCGTTTGGTGTTGGGCGGATGGGAGAACCATTACTGCGCCAACACGAGCATCATTCATTACAAAGGGGAGAGCACCAAGAAGGGGAGCCTCAATTACGTCATGGTGTTTTACAACGCCATGCTTCTGTTTGCCGCCAAACACTACGAGGGTCGTCAAGCGCGGGCCTTTTCGTGGATGATTCGGGTGGCCATTTACGGGCGCGCTGCGTTGGCGGTGGTGCGTCGCATGTTTTCGCGCTGGGGTGATTTGATTCGGGTGGCCGGGCTCACGCTTGCGGTGTTTGGCGCGTGGCTTTGGGCGCTGGACGCCTTGGGACAACGCCAATTCAACTGGTCCGACGTCTTGTGGCAAGGGGCCCTGCTTTGGGCACTCCAGACGGCAGCGTTGACGCTGTTCGGGGGACATGCGGAGCCAAGCCTGTTGCATTCTCGGTTCCGTCCGTGGTCGGCATGGGTGGCGGCGTCTTCGTTGACCGTCATCGTGTACAGCCTTTGGCCAGAAGGGTGGAGGTTCAGTCGATCTGGCGTCTTGGGGCTTGTGTTCCTTCAAGGCGTCATCCACGCCGCGGTGGCCCACCGACGTTGGAAACGAGCGGGCAACCCCAGGATGATTCGCCGCGTCTTGGTGGCATCCCAGGATTTGCCCGCTGTGGTGGATCTGCTTCGCAAAACTGAAGGGGTCCAACAGAAGCAACAGGCGCACGCCCTGTGGGCGCAGGACACCCTCGCCCCAGACGACTTGCGTCCATCCATCCAGGCCATTCCCTGGGTGGGAACTGTCCAGGACTTGTCCGACGCCCTGCAAATCCACAACGTACAGGAGGTGGTGTTCAGCGGCCGAGATGTCACGGCCGAGCACATCGTGAAGGCGCTGCCCGAGCTCGGAAAACGTGGCGTGCATTGCCGCATTGCGTGGACCGACGCGGGCGATTTGATGGCCAGTGGGGGTGCAGCGCGTCCGTCGTTCGTGGACTTCCAACGCGGATTGCACCGCCCTGAAATGGCCTCTGCCAAGCGCCGCTTTGATGTGGCCTCCTCGGCCTTGATCTTGCTGTTCGCCCCTGGGTTGGTGGCGCTCGGGCGTGCCTCATGGTTGGGGCCTGCCTGGCATGTGCTTTGCGGCCAAAAGACATGGGTCAGTCCAGGTTCTTTGGACATAGAAAAGCCCCATCTGCTTGATTTGAAGGACGGTCTGGGCGACCGAGCGGCGCGGCGAAAAGCCTTCACGCACACCCAGGACTACCATTGGAAAAAGGACCTTTCGGTGGTCGTGGATGCCTTATTTTCGCAGCGAGCAATTATCTCTCATGGCCATCATTGACATTCTCCTGCCCAAGATGGGCGAAAGCGTGGCGGAAGCCACGATCACCAAATTTGTCGTGGATGCCGGCTCCGACGTGGAGGCCGACGACCCCATCGTTGAAATTGCAACCGACAAGGTGGATTCTGAAGTCCCTGCGCCTGAAGATGGCACGTTGGTGGAATGGTGCGTGGCCGAGGGAGATGTGGTTCAAGTGGGGGCTGTGATTGCCCGTTACGACTTGGGCGGTGAAGGGTCAGGAGACACAGCTGCACCTGCTTCTGCCAAAGCCCCCGCGCCGGCGCCCGCCGTGCCCAGCGCGCCTTCTGAGGCCGTGGTGGAGGAGGTGATGGCGCCTCTGGAGGGAGGCCCTGCCAGAAAGGGACCTTCAGGCCGTTTTTATTCGCCGTTGGTGCGCAGCATTGCCGAGAAAGAAGGCATTTCCATGGCCGAGCTCGAGTCCATGTCTGGCTCAGGGGCAGAAGGCCGCGTCACCAAAAAGGACATTCTGTCGTACGTCAAAGTCCGCGGTCAAGCTGCGCCGGAGGCCAAGCCTGCTTCAGTGCCGACTCCAGCGCCAGTGGCCCAGGCCGCGCCCACCGCGACCAGTGTCGACGGGGCCTACGACATCGTGGAAATGGATCGGATGCGCAAGGTGATTGCGGACCACATGGTGCGCAGCGTTCAGACCAGTCCCCACGTCACGTCGTTTGTGGAGGCCGATGTGACCAACCTGGTGCAGTGGCGCAATGCCAACAAGAAAGCTTTCCAGGATAAGTTTGGGGAGAAACTCACCTTCACCCCGCTCATCGCAGAAGCCATAGTCAAGGCCATCCGCGATTTCCCCGGCATCAATGCCAGCGTGGACGGAGACAGAATCTTGATTCACAAGAACATCCACCTCGGCATGGCCGCCGCGTTGCCCTCAGGCAACTTGATTGTGCCTGTGATTAAGCACGCAGACCAGTACAACTTGCAAGGCCTGGCGCGTCAAGTGAACGACCTCGCCGCTCGTGCACGCGCTGGAAAATTGACTCCGGACGACATCGCTGGTGGCACTTACACGATGAGCAACGTGGGCACCTTTGGCAATGTGATGGGCACGCCCATCATCAACCAACCACAAGTGGGCATTTTGGCCCTGGGTGCCATTCGCAAGCGTCCGGCTGTGTTGGAGACGGAGCAGGGCGACGTCATTGCCGTGCGCAGCATGATGTTCCTCAGCCACAGCTACGACCACCGTGTGGTGGACGGGATGCTTGGAGGAAGCTTTGTGCGTCGCGTGGCCGATTACCTCGAAGGGTTCGACCCCAACCGCCCCATTGAGGGCTAATTCTTCCAACCTCAGAAAGACATGATGGAAATGGTCAAGAAGCTGCACTTGAAGCGGCCGTTGGTGTTCTTTGACCTCGAGACGACGGGGACCAAAGTGGGGGTGGACCGCATTGTGGAGATGGCCATGGTCAAGCTCATGCCCGACGGCACGGTGGTCAAGAAGCCTGAGCAGACTGGGAAGGTGCATCGCATCTTGGTCAACCCTGAAATGCCCATTCCGCTGGAAAGCAGCTTGGTGCACGGCGTGTACGACGAAGATGTCGCCGAAGCTCCGACATTTGGCCGCATTGCCCCGGGGCTGCTCAAGTGGCTCCATGGCTGCGATTTGGGTGGCTTCAACAGCAACCGTTTCGACGTGCCCATGTTGGCCGAGGAATTCTTGCGGGTGGGCATCGACTTTGGGCTGGAGGGGCGGCACTTGGTCGACGTACAAAACATTTTCCACAAGATGGAGCAGCGGACCTTGCGTGCGGCGTACGACTTCTACTGCGGCAAGGATTTGGAAGGCGCACATGAGGCCCTGCCTGACACGCTGGCCACGGTGGACGTTTTCTTGGCCCAGTTGGAACGCTACAAAGACCACACGGTGCTGAACAGCCGTGGCGAAACCGTGGGACCAGTGCCCTCGGATGTGGAAGCCTTGGCGGAATTCTGCAGAATGCGGAACAACGCTGACCTGATGGGGCGGTTGGTGTACGACGACGAAGGAGAGGTGGTGTTTCAGTTTGGCAAGCACACTGGCAAGCGCGTCAAAGATGTGCTCGCCAAGGACCCCGGTTACTTCGGCTGGATGATGCAGGGGGATTTCCCACGTTACACAAAGCGGGTTCTCCAGAAGGTGAAAGACGGCGAGCTGTGACTGCCCGCAAACGGGTGGCCGTTTGGGTCTCCAACGATCTGAATTTTGACCAACGGGTGGCCAAGACGTGCCATACGTTGAAGGAGGCAGGCTGGGACCCACACCTTGTCGGTCGCAACATGCCCAAATCCGTTCCTTATTCAGGCCCTTTCTCTGCTGAAAGGTTGACGTTGCGCGCCCAGGTCGGTGTTCGTTTCTACGCCGGATTGCAAGTGGCCTTGTGGCGATGGGTCAAATCCCATGGTGGGGCATTTGACGCCATTTGGTGCAACGACCTGGACACCTTGGCGCCCGCGGTGGCGTGGGGCAAGTTGCCTGTCATGTATGACAGCCACGAATATTTCACCGAGGCTGCAGGCTTGACAGGGCATCCTTTCAAGAAGGCATTGTGGCGCCTGCTTGAACGGTGGGCTTTCCAGAAGCTGCCGTGCATCATCACCGTCAACGACAGCATTGCAGAGGCCTACCGATCTGCATATGGATTGGACGTGAGGGTGGTGCGCAATATGCCTCGCCGCCAGCCCAGGCCCATCGTGGAGGGGCGACAAGCGTTTTTGGAGCACGGTGTCCCTGTCGATTTGCCCATTGCCTTGATGCAAGGGGCTTACATGGATCGGGACCGTGGGGCGGCGGAAGCTGTGGCGGCGCTTCCAGGCATGAAAGGGGTTAGGCTTGTGCTTGTGGGTGCAGGGGTTGAATGGGAGGAGGCAAGAGTGGCCATGGACGATCCCCGTTTTGAGGGGCGGCTGCACTGCATTCCCAAACTTCCGTTTGAAAAGTTGAGGGTGCTTACGGCGAGTGCAGATGTGGGTCTGAGCCTGGACAAGGCGGGCCATGGCAATTACGAAATGAGCTTGCCCAACAAGCTGTTCGACTTCATGCATGCGGGCTTGCCTATGGTGGTGACCGCGCGAAAAGAGGTGGCGGCCATCGTGCGGGACCACGGATTGGGTGAAGTCGTGGAAGATGCGTCTCCCGTGGCCCTCAGTGAGGCAGTGAAGACTGTGCTGGCGACGGACAAAGCGTCGTGGTCCGAGGCCTTGCAGTTGGCCGGCGACCTGTTTCATTGGGGTGTTGACGAACCTCAGATTTTGGCGACCGTCGACACTTGTTTGAAGGCCCATTTGGCCAGGAGCCAGAAGGGCTGAGCCCAAAGGCGCGGCCCCTGAAGGCGTGACTTTTTCATGCGCCATTCTTCCTTGTACAGGGCGGCGTTGAAGGTCCGTGACAATCCACCCGGCGCCACGCGACAAAGGATTTGCTCGGGATGGCACGCCACATGGTGACCCATGTTTCGCCATTCAAGCATCTGGGCGTAGTCGCCCAGTATGTTTAAGGAGGAGTCAAAGGGGTGCCTCTCCAGCCAAGTCTTGGGGGCCACGAGCCCTTGGTGGTGCACGGTGTTTTTCCAAGCCAGCGTTTCGCCCCAATCCGGTTCAAACTGGGATGGCACGCCAGGCTCCACGGGCGGCAGTGCGGCCACGGACCACGCATGCGCGGTGGGCGAGGCGTCGGAGGCCAAGACAGCCAAGGCGTGCGCCAAGCCGTCCTGATCAGGGACATCACCCGCGCCCACCACCCAAACGTGGCTGCCGGTGGCACTCGACAGACCTCTGTTCATGGCGTCGTACACCCCGTGGTCAGGTCTGGAAGACACATGGCGCACCAGGTTGGTGTGGGCGACCAAAACGTTCAAGGTGTGGTCTTTGGATGCGCCGTCGGAGACGACAATGTCCAGCCTGTCTTTCAGCTCGGTCGGAAGCGCGGCAAACGCGGTCAAGGTGACCGAGAGGGCTTCTGCGTCGTTCCAGCTGGGGATGAGGACCGTGAGGTCACGCATGTTCATCGTGGACGACGCCATCTTGACACCTCCAAACACGTCCCGGACGCTGGTCTATCGACCCCCAATCGTGGGTAGCCATGACCAGCGATTTGCCTTGGTCAGGAAGTGCGTGAAGCAACTTCAAAATGTCCTCCGTGGTGTCTGGGTCCAAGTTGCCTGTGGGCTCGTCGGCCAGCAGGAGGGGAGGGTCGTTGAGCAGGGCTCGTGCAATTGCCACACGCTGCTGTTCGCCGCCACTCAATTCATGGGGAAGTTTGTACCCTTTGTGCTCCAGCCCGACTGCGGCCAGCACTTCGTCAATTCGTCGGCGCTTGGCTTGGCTGTCCGTCCACCCTGTGGCGTTCAGAGCAAACAGCAAGTTGTCGTCAACGCTTCGGTCTTCCAGCAGCCCAAAATCTTGAAACACCATGCCAAGCTTGCGACGCAAGACGTGCACGTTGCGTGACGTAACCTTGTTCAAGTTGACGTCGCACACCCGACCATTGCCGGAGCGCAAGGACAAATCCCCATAGAGGGTCCTCAGCAGGCTCGACTTGCCACTCCCTGTGCGTCCCACGAGGTAGACCAATTCGCCTTGGCGCACCTTGAGGTGAATGTCCGACAACACGACGTGCTCGTGGTGCCGGACTTCCACTCCGGTGAGTTGGATCAAAGGCTCCCCCTGGTCCACGTTCAGTCTTGTTGGAAGATGCTGTCGTCCAATTCCACGTCGAAACTAACCCGAACGGTGCGCTGGTGGATGGGTTGGCCGTCCACCACCGATTTGCGGCTTGACGGCACTTTCAAGGCCTTTTCGCCGTGGGGGAGGTACAAATCCAACCGCTCCACCAAGAAGGTGCCGTCGCCCATGGGCTTCTTCGACTGCATCATCAACCCATCTTCGCTCTTGAACCAGTAAGTTTCTGCCAGGCCGTCGCGGGTGAATTCCACCAAGGTGCAAGGGATGCCATCCAAGGCCTCCACCCCAAGAATGCGGCTGCTGTACCCTTCTTTCTTCAAGCCCAACAACCGGACTGGCGAAAGGTCAGAAAGCTGCAACGCGAGTTCGTCGGCGTCCATGGCGTTGGTTTCACCCATGGCGGATTGACTTCCCGTGGTTTCGGTCACGAGTTGTACCATCACGGGTTGGTTGGACATGAGCATTTCCGTTCGCTTTGCGCGGTTGCCCTTCTCCAGGCGAATGGACTCACGGAATTGCAGATTCAGACCAACCCCAAACTCGGCCGACCCTTCGGTCACCATGGTTTTCACTTTGCCCCATGCCTTCTTTCCACCGATGGCCTCGAAGTGGCGCTTGAGCACGTCGTCCACGGTCAAGTCCTCAGGGGCGTCTTCACGGGGAATCTGACGCCGACCAAACGCGTCGTACAGGTCGATGCCTTGGTGATTGTCAAACACCTCAAGCTTTTCCTTGACCTCAGGCGCCCCCACCACACAGATGTTGACGTTGTTGAATCGAATCATCTCCTGGGCCACACGCTGCACATCTTCCACGGTCACCGCGTCGAGTCTTGAGAGGTAGGTTTGGTAGTAATCTTCCGGCAAGTGATAACGAGACGTGTTGAGGGCAAACCGTGCCACCGTGCCAGGGCTTTCCAAGGAACGGGCAAATCCACCGGCCAAGGATGCCTTGGCCGTGAACATTTCGGTCGAGTCTGGCTGCGTGCTGCGGATGCGGGCGATTTCGTACAAGAATTCCACCACTGCGCTGTCGGTGACTTCCGTGCGGACGTCAGCGTAGGCGGCAAACTGGCCCATCACTGGGTCGGACCGCAAGCTGGAGCGGGCTCCGTAGGTGTAGGCCTTGTCTTCACGCAGGTTCTGCATGAGGCGCCCGCTGAACACCCCGCCACCGAGGATGGAGTTGGCCACTTGTGCCGCCACCGCGTCGGGGTGTCCCGGAGGGAAGGGAATGGCGTGGGTCACGTTGATGGTGCTCTGGACCGCACCT
>MDTB01044558.1_pt1 | contig 43227 bp, 35 predicted proteins | sample 811161 | NCBI WGS metagenome assembly MDTB01 (sample SAMN05326650, study PRJNA326480) | marine metagenome | isolation source: seawater | place: Mediterranean Sea | collected 2009 | reverse complement strand
TTTGTCAGCTTTTCTATTTATCACAAAAAACTTAAATTTAGGTATTGATTTTAAAGGTGGAATAATGGTCGAAGCAAAATTTTCTGAGACACCTAATCTTTCTTTACTAAGGAATAAAATTGACAACTTAAACATCGGTAATTCAGAGATTCAAGAATTTGGAGATCCTAATACAATTTTATTAAGACTTGAAAAGATTAATGATAATAAAGCGACTCAGGAAGAAATTATTCAGAAATTAAAAAGTGAATTAGACGAAGATACTGATTACAGAAGAGTTGAATTTGTTGGGCCAAAAGTAGGAAAAGAGTTAAAAATCATTGCTTTAAAAGCTGTTTTATTTTCTTTGCTGGCTATGTTCGTTTATATTTGGTTTAGGTTTTCAGGGTGGCAATTTGGTTTGGGTGCTTTGATTGCACTTTTTCATGATGTGCTTTCAACAATTGGATTTTTCTCATTAACTCAAATTGAATTCAATCTTGCATCTATTGCAGCAATATTAACTATCGCTGGTTATTCTATAAATGATACCGTTGTTGTATTTGATAGAATAAGAGAAAATTTAGTAAAAACTGAAAAGGAATTAGAAGATTTATTGAACCTTTCTATTAATCAAACATTATCGAGAACACTAATGACTTCAATCACAACTCTCTTGGCTCTACTTGCTTTATTTATTTTTGGGGGTGAGGTTGTTAAAGGTTTTGTTTCTGCTATGATGTGGGGAGTTCTTATTGGGACTTATTCTTCAATATTTATTGCATCCCCACTAATTTTACTCTTTGGCTTTAAGCAAGCTGATGCCAAGTCATAAATGAAATTTAATTGATGATTTTGAAATAGAAAATATTATTTCTCCAATAATTTGTTCTTTCTTTATTGGCCCAATATCTTCCATTGAAATGCTTTTTGAAGAATTTCCTTTGAACCAAAAGAAATTAGATGAATCAACATTAATCAGCCTTTTTATTAATTTTCCATAAACTTTATGATCGAATATTAAAAGTTTATTTTTTTTCATGTTTTTAAGCCGTTTAGTTATTACGAACGAGTGATCGGATACATAAGGAGACATACTATCCCCTTTAACTCTATATATTGAAAAATTAAAGAGCATCTATTTTTTCAAATCAGGGTATATCAATTCTTGTTCTGGGGGATATGGACTGACGGCTTTGAATGTTTTTATATTCTTTGAATCCCAAAAAATTTCAGCAAATCTATTAACTTTTTCAAGTAAATCAATTGTTGCCGATTTATCAATATTCTGTTTAGCTTTTGATGCACCTAACATTATTGAATGGGCTAAATTATGTAACTCAGGGTATTTATCTAATTGAGGTTGCTTAATATAGTCTCCCCAAATAACTCTTATTTCATCTTTTACTATATGACCATGTTCTTCCTTTTGAGATACTAGTCTTGATATTTGAGCATGATCTTGAGTAGTTAGTGATTCTTTTTTTTCAATTTCATTAATCAAATCAACGAGTCTTATCATTGTCAATACAGCAATTTGTGAAGTTATTGGATCATAGATTTTGCAGGGAATATCGCAATGCGCTGAGATTTTCTCTACAGGTTTAATTTTATCAATAAAGTTTAATAGGTTATATATCATTTTAATGTCCTTAGATATGTTATGTATTGTGAATGTTTTTATTAATCAGTAATTTATAATAATTATATACTAATATATTATTTTTTTTAATAAGAATTCAATGTCAAATGAATAAAGAACAAGACAAAATATTTTATATCAGGTATCTGCAGAAAAAAATGTACTTTAAGAATAATAAAGTAATTCATGCACTATTTAATCTAGAAAAATATCTTTTTGAAAATTTTGACTTCAACGAAGAAATCCCCATATCAGTAATTAAAAATAAATGGATATATAATTGTATTGAAAAAAATGAATTTAATAATGAAGTTTCAAAAAACTTTAAGGTATTAGGGGAGTCAAAATTTAAGGATCAAATTCTTTTATTAGTTGATGCTTTTAATCAAATTCCAAATTTAAAACAGACTAAAAGTTTTTTTCATTACTTTAAAAAGTTTAATAAAATATTTAATAGCTTGATAGATATTGAAATTAAAACTAATTTTAAAACATCTTATTACTTTCAAGTTGTATTTCTGATCTATATTAAAAAATTTAAAATGGATAATTCAATTAAAAATAATATCAATTCAATTTATGAGCCTGCCGATGTTTTTGAGATAGTTTTTGTAGAGTTATTTCTAAAAAATTTTAATTACAAAATTTCAAAAACTAGATATTTATTCAAACTTTTAATTAAATTTGTACTTAAATGATTAATTATATTTTACTTAATTTGATTTGTATAATATTTATTAACTTAGTTCTTTATTTGTCAATAAATTTAAATCAACTATTCCTATATATTATTTTAACTTTTTTTTTCATGCTATTAAGCCTCATTTTAAGAAAAATTATCAAATTGGAATCTTTAATAAACTCACGAAAAGATAAGAAAGATCAAGATATTTCAAGTGAAAGTGCCGATGAACATCCTATTATCAAATCTGCAAGGAAAAGATTAGGTAAATAATTATTTTTTCAAAAATTCATTTAGACATTTAGCAGTATCATTTTCTTCTTTTAATAACAATTTTTCTACTGTTCCTTCAAATAAAATATATCCACCTTTTTCTCCTCCTTCAGGACCTAGATCAATTATCCAATCTGATGTTTTTATAACATCTAAGTTATGTTCAATTACGGCTACTGTATTTCCATCCATTACAAATTTATGAAGAATCTCAAGAAGTTTTCTCACATCATGAGTATGTAAACCAGTAGTCGGTTCATCAAGAATATACATAGTTTTCCCGGTAGATCTTTTAGATAATTCTTTAGCTAATTTAATTCTTTGTGCCTCACCTCCTGACAAAGTAGTAGCTGATTGGCCAATTTTTATATATTCTAGTCCAACTTTTTTTAAGGTCTCAAGTTTTTTTGAAATGGATGGTATTGCCTTAAAAAAATCTAAACCTTCCTCTACTGTCATGTTCAAAACATCTGAAATACTTTTATTCTTGAATTTCACTTCAAGTGTTTCTCTATTAAATCTTCTTCCTTTGCACAAATCACATGTAACAAAAACATCTGCAAGAAAATGCATTTCGATTCTTAATAAACCATCTCCTTGACAGTTTTCACATCTACCACCCTTCACGTTAAATGAAAATCTACCAGGCTTGTAGCCTCTAGCATTTGATTCCGGAAGATTTGAATACCATTCTCTTATAAAGTTAAAACAGCCTGTATAAGTTGCAGGATTAGATCTTGGTGTTCTTCCTATTGGTGTTTGATCAATTTGTATGATTTTATCTAGATATTCATATCCATTAATTTCTTTATGTGACAATGCTGGTTCATTAGAATTATAGATTTTTTTTGATAGAGACTTAAATAATGTCTCAATTATAAGAGTAGATTTACCTCCACCAGACACTCCTGTGACACTAATAAACTTTTTTAGAGGAAATTTTATATCAACATTTTTTAAATTATTTCCACATGCTCCTTTAATTTCTATATAATTACCATCAGATGTTTGAGTATTTTTAGTCATCGGAATCATTAATTTTTTTGATAAATATGCTCCAGTAAGGCTTTTGGTGTTCTTTATTATTTCATTTGGTTTGCCTTCAGCTATAATATTTCCTCCATTTACTCCAGCACCAATACCTACATCAATAACATGATCACTTTCTAGAATTGTTTCCTCATCATGTTCAACTACTATTACAGAGTTTCCCAGGTCGCGAAGTTTTTTTAATGTGCTTATAAGTTTTTTATTATCTATTGAATGTAATCCAATAGATGGCTCGTCTAAAACATATAGCACTCCTGTTAAGCCAGAACCTATTTGTGATGCCAATCTTATTCTTTGACTTTCACCCCCAGATAATGTGTTTGAATTTCTTGATAATTGGAGGTATCCTAAACCCACATTGTTTAAAAATGATAATCTATCAATAATTTCTTTAACTAACTTAGCGGAGACTTTCTTTTTGTAATCGGATAGAATTTTTTCTAAACCAATAAACCATGTTAAAACTTTTTCGATCGACAAGCTTGAGATTTCACTAATATCCTTATTATGAATTTTCACTGCTAAGGCCTCTTTTCTTAATCTTTTTCCATTACATTCTTCACATTTAAATTTACTTAAATACTTGTTTAATTCTTCTCTTTGCCATACATCAGATCTTTTTAATTTACTTTCTAAAAAACCAATTACTCCGTCATAAAGTCTGTTATAGCTCCAGCCAGTATGATTATTAAAAACATTTATTATCTTTCTATCGCCAAATATTACACTTTCTTTCTTTTCTTTTGGAATATCTTGCCATTTCTTATTAGGGCTAATTGAACAATGTTTTGCCACCTCTTTTATTAACTCTTGATAAAATGAATTATTTTTATTCCACGGAAGAATAACACCTTGATTAAGTGATAAAGAAGAATCACCAATAATAAGATCAGGATTAAACTTTTCTTTATAACCCAGGCCGTCGCAAACCCTACAAGCCCCGTTTGGACTATTAAACGAAAATAGCCTTGGTTCAATCTCTTCAATTGTAAAGCCCGAAACTGGGCATGCAAATTTTGAAGAAAAAACAATATTTGTTTTTTGCTCTACGTCATAAAAATAAATGACTCCGTCTGATAAATTTATTGCAGTTTCAATTGATTGAGCAATTCTAGTTTCATACTTCTTATCAACTTCAACTCTATCAATTATTATTTCAATAGAATGCTTTTTATTTTTATCAAGTTTGGGAATATTTGGAGAATTATAAATTTCACTATCAATTCTAAATCTTACAAACCCTTTTTTAATGAAATCAGATATTTCGTTTTTAAATTCACCTTTTCGATTATTTATAATTGGAGAAATCAAATAAAACTTGGAGTTTTTTTTAAATTTATAAAACTCATCAACAATTTCTTGGACACTCATGGATTTGATTTCTTTTCCAGTTTTTGGAGAATAGGGTGTTCCTATTCTTGCAAATAAAACTCTAAAATAATCATAAATTTCTGTTACAGTTCCTACGGTTGACCTTGGGTTTCTTGATGTGGTTTTTTGATCTATTGAGATTGAAGGCGATAACCCTTCAATTGAATCTACTTCAGGTTTTTCCATCATATTTAGGAACTGCCTTGCATACGAGGATAAACTTTCAACATAACGCCTTTGTCCTTCCGCATAGATTGTATCGAATGCAAGTGAAGATTTTCCCGATCCGGATAACCCACTAATAACAACAAACTTATTTTTTGGTATGTTAACACTAATATTTTTAAGATTGTGTTGTTTAGCTCCAACAATTTTTATGAAATTTTTGACATTTTTTGTTTTCATGTTCCTAAAAACTTTTAAAAGATTTATATTTTATTTAAACATATTATGATATTATAATTTTTTTTATTATAGCAATGGCAGGATCAGTTAATAAAGTTATATTACTTGGAAGATTGGGAGGGGATCCTGAAATACGTGTCTCTCAAGATGGAACTAAAATTGCTAGGTTTTCTGTTGCTACTGGTGAATCTTGGAAAGATAAGAGTACTAATGAAAGGAAAGAAAGAACAGATTGGCATAAGATTGTAGTTTTTTCAGCTGGTCTTTCTGAAATCGTTGAAAAGTTCCTAAAAAAAGGATCTCTAGTTTATTTAGAGGGTCAGATTAGATCTAGAAAATACAATGATCAAGCAGGTGTTGAAAAAACAACAACTGAGGTAGTTCTCCAGGGTTATAATTCTCATTTAACAATGCTTGACAATAAGTCTGAAGACTTTGCAAATTTAAATTCTCCAAATATTGAGAATTCGAATGTTTCAAAAAAAATAGAAGAAACATCTAAAGATATTGACATTGAGGATGAAGTTCCTTTTTAAAAAATTAAATACTTAAATATTTATGATTGACGATAGTAAGCCAGAAAATTTAGAACACGAAAGCATCTTTATAGAGAAAGAAATGGAAAATTCTTTCCTAGATTACGCAATGAGTGTAATTGTTTCAAGAGCGTTACCTGATGTTTGTGATGGACTAAAACCAGTTCACAGAAGAATTATTTATGCAATGAATGAAGCTGGTTACACTTCAGGGAAGCCCTCAAGAAAGTCAGCACGAATTGTTGGTGATGTGATGGGTAAGTATCATCCACACGGAGATTCTGCAATTTACGATGCAATGGTAAGGCTTGCTCAGGATTTTAGTATGAGAGTTCCTTTGATCGATGGTCAAGGAAATTTTGGCTCTATGGATGGAGATTCCGCAGCTGCAATGAGATATACAGAGGCAAAGTTATCACCAATAGCTTCATTCTTGGTTAATGACATTGATAACGAAACAGTAAATTTTAGAGAAAACTATGATGGAACAGCTCTTGAGCCGGAATTATTACCCGCTGAGTTTCCTAACCTTCTTATTAATGGCTCTGAGGGTATTGCTGTTGGGATGGCAACTAAAATTCCACCACATAGTCCATATGAAATTATTGATGCATGCTGTAAAATAATAGCAGAACCTGAAACTTCAGATGAAGATCTTCTTGAAATAGTTAACGGTCCAGATTTTCCAACGGGTGGAATAATTGTTGGGAAAACTGGTATTAAAGACGCCTATTTAAAAGGTAAGGGTTCAATAATAATAAGAGCAAAGACATCTATAGAAACTTCTAAAAAAGGAAGAGAATCTATAATTATATCTGAAATTCCTTACTCAGTTAAAAAGTCACATTTAATTGAAAATATTGCAAGAGTGGCTAAAGAAAAAATAATAGACGGTATTTCGGAGTTAAGAGACGAATCTAATAGAGAAGGAGTTAGGGTTGTAATAGATCTAAAAAGAGACATTCAGGCAGATGTAGTTATGAATCAATTATACAAATTCACCTCACTTCAAACTTCTTTTGGTATCAACATGTTAGCTCTTAATAACGGTGTGCCTGAACTATTAAATTTAAAAAGATATTTAGAACTTTTTACAAACTTTCGAAAGGACGTTGTTTACAAAAGGACCAAATATCACTTAAAAAGAACTAGAGAAAAAGCTCATTTACTTCTTGGATTATCCGTTGCATTGGAAAATATAGATAAAATTATAGAAATTATAAGATCTTCTAAAGATTCAAATGAAGCAAAAGATAAATTAATCTCACAAAATTGGCAAATACCATCAGATATTTTTATTAAGGAATTTATTGAGTTTGATAACAAAAAATTAATTAAAGACGGAAACTTTAAACTAACTGAAGCTCAGGCCAAATCAATTTTGGAAATTAAATTAAGTAGACTTACAGGATTGGAAAGATCAAAGTTAATTAATGACCTCAAGGATTGTGTTAAGTTGATTAATGACTATTTAAAAATATTGTCATCAAAAGACAAACTTAATGATGTAATCACCGAAGAACTTACGCAGATTAAAGAAAAAATCAGTCCTTTAAGATTAACAGAAATATCTGAAAATGAAGAAATTATTGATGACGAATCTTTAATTAAATCAGAAGATGTAGTGGTTACACTCACTCATACAGGATATATAAAAAGAGTACCATTGAATTCATACAGAGCTCAAAAAAGAGGTGGTAAAGGTAGAGCTGGAATGACTACAAAACAAGAGGACTTCGTAAATGAAGTGTTTGCTGTTAATACTTTAGCTCCATTATTATTTTTTTCATCAAGAGGCATAGTATACAAACTTAAAACATATAAATTACCAATTGGTAGCCCGACGTCAAAAGGAAAAGCTCTTGTAAATTTACTTCCTTTAAGAAGCGGTGAAAAGATAACTGCTACAATGCCATACGATATTTCAGAAAATAATATAATTTTTGCAACTTCATCAGGTAATATAAGAAGGAATAAATTGACTGATTTTCACAATATCAACGCAAATGGAAAAATTGCAATGAAGCTAAATGAAAATGACAAGTTAGTAAATGTTTTAACTTGTTCTGAGGATGCAAATATTTTTCTTTCAACTAAATTGGGAAAATGTATTAGATTTTCATGCAAGGATCTAAGAGTTTTTACAGGAAGATCATCTATTGGAGTTAGAGGAATAAAACTTTCAAAGGATGATTCGGTTATCTCTCTTGCAATACTTAATGGTATAGATTTTGACGTAACAGAAAGAGATGATTATTTAAGACAAAGCGCATTAAAAAGAAAAAATGAGGAAATAGAAAATCAAAATTTAGACCAACAAAAGTTTAATAATTTAAAATCTAATGAGGAGTTTATATTAAGTGTTACTGACAAAGGATTTGGAAAAAGAAGCTCAGCTTTTGAATACAGAAAAACAAAAAGAGGGGGTCTTGGAATTGCTAATATGCAATTGAGTGAAAGAAATGGAAGTCGGGTCGTTGCATCTTTCCCAATAAATGATAGTGATCAATTAGTTTTGGTAACCGATAAGGGTAAGTTAATAAGATGTCCAGTGGATGACGTTAGAATTGGAGGTAGACAAACACAAGGCGTAACACTATTTAATGTTTCAAATGAGGAAAAAGTCGTTTCAGTTGCAAAACTGGAGGAAAATGAATAATAAGTTAATTACTGGAATTTATCCTGGAACTTTTGACCCTGTAACCTTTGGACATATCGATATTATTGTCAGAGCTTCACACATAGTTAATAAATTAATAATAAGCGTTGCTGAAAACAAGCATAAGAAACCTTATTTTGACATCGAAGAGAGAATCACGATGATAAAGGATTCACTAATTGAAGTAGTTAACAATAATTGTCAAATAGAAGTCATGGGCTTTGACAACTTACTTGTCGAACATGCAAAAAAATGCGAAGCAAAAGTTATTATTAGAGGATTAAGAGCCGTTGCTGATTTTGAATATGAATTTCAGATGGCAGGAATGAATTCTAAATTAGGACCTGAAATAGAAACTATTTTTTTAATGGCTTCTGAAAACCTTCAACTAACTTCTGCTAGATTTGTAAAAGAAATTGCACTATACGATGGTGAAATTAAAAACTTTGTTCCGAAGAATGTACTTAAAATGTTTAAAATTAAAAGAAAGGGTAAATTATTATGAATTTTCTTAGATACGTTTTATCACTATGTTTGTTTTTTCTAAATACAAACTTGAGTGCAGATGAAAGTCCTATCTTACATATGGTTTTAGAAAAAGGAGTAGTGAAAATTCAAACTTTTCCTGAAAAAGCTCCTAATACTGTAAAAAGAATTTTAGAACTATCTAAAAATGGATTTTATGATGGTTTGATATTTCATAGAGTAATATCAGGTTTTATGGCTCAAGGAGGCGATCCAAATGGAGATGGGACTGGTGGAAGTGGAAAAAACTTAAAAGCTGAATTTAATGACATCAAACATCAAAGAGGTATTGTTTCCATGGCAAGAGCAAATGATCCTAATTCTGCGGACAGTCAATTTTTCATTTGTTATGACAGTCATCCATTCCTAGACGGGAAATATACAGTTTGGGGAAAAGTTATAGAAGGTATGAATTTAATTGATAGGATTCCCGAAGGAAAGGGTCAAAATGGACAGGTACTTCGAAACCCTACTAAGATTATAACCATTAGATCAAAATAATTAAAATTTTTGTTGTGAAAAACATATATTTTTATTATATCCTTACTAACATAGCGCCCGTAGCTCAGTTGGTAGAGCACTCCCCTTTTAAGGGAGTTGTCATGAGTTCGAGCCTCATCGGGCGTACCAAATAATCTAAGCAAATCATGTGGGATAAAATTAAAAATTATTTTCTTACCGGAATTCTTGTAACGGCTCCTGTTGTTATAACTTTTTGGATAGTAATATCACTCATTAAATTATTTGATAGATTAGTAACTCCAATTATTCCTTATTACATAAACCCAAATTTTTACTTACCTAGAGATGTTCCCGGTCTTGGTCTGATAATACTAGTAATATTCTTAGTGATAATAGGTTCTCTTACTGCTAATTTCTTTGGCTCTTGGTTATTAAAAAAAACTGATCTTATTATTCAGAGAATACCTTTAATCAAAGTATTTTATAAAACTATCAAACAGATATTGGAAACAATACTTAAAACAAATTCTGATGCATTTCGTGAAGCAGTATTAATTGAGTATCCTAGAAAAGGAGTTTGGGTTATTGGATTTACAACAGGTGAAGTGGAAGGAGAAATAAAAAATAAGCTTAAGAAAAAGATGACTAATGTTTTTATTCCCACAACACCTAACCCAACCTCAGGGTTTCTCTTAATGGTTCCCAGTAATGAATTAAAAAAATTAAATGTAAGTGTAGATAATGCAATAAAAACTATCGTATCTGCTGGAATTATTAAGTTGGAACCTAAACAGAAAAATAATTCTTAAAACTCTTTTCATTATAAAAAGTCTTTTGTAGAAACTTAATTTTATCTTTGTTTGAATCATAATTATTTATTAAATATTCAGAGTTTTCCTTCACATTCTTAAGAAGTTTATAGTCTAAATATGGCTTAAAGAATTTCCATGATGGTAACCCTGATTGATTTGTTCCAAAAAAGTCACCTGCTCCTCTTAGATAAAGATCTTTTTCAGCAATTTCAAATCCATCGTCATTATTTTTTAATATTAGTAATCTTTGTTTTGTAATTTCAGATAAATTCCTATTATGTATTAAAACACAGTCTGAATTCAAATTACTTCTCGAAACTCTCCCTCTTAATTGATGTAGTTGTGATAATCCAAATCTTTCAGCATTTTCAATTACAATTAATGTTGCGTTTGGAATATTTATTCCAACCTCAATCACTGTTGTTGATACAAGTATCATTATTTTTTTATCTTTGAAATTTTGCATTACCTCATTGATATCCTCTTTCTTCATTTTACCATGAACAAATCCAACCTTTTTATTAAATCTCTGTTTTAAAAATTCAAATCTTGTTATTAATGTTTGTTCCTCTGAATCTAGGGTTCCAATAGTAGGTAGTACCCAAAAAATTTGTTCATCTTTATCTAATTTTCTTTGAATACCATGCAACAGTTTGTCAGTTTGACTTAAGCTAATTATGGATGTTATGACTTTTTTTCTTCCTTTTGGCTTTGATTTTATATTTGAGATCGATATTTCACCATAAATTGCAAATGATAAACTTCTGGGAATTGGTGTCGCCGACATAATAAGAGTATGGCAACCAACTGATTTTTCTAATAGATTTATTCTTTGTTTAACTCCAAATTTATGTTGTTCATCAATAACAATTAAACCTAAGTTTTTAAAAATAATGGATGAATTATAAACACTATGAGTTCCAATTAGAATATCAATATCACCATTAGATAATCTCTCATAAATAATTTTTTTTGTTTTAGTTTTTCCAGTTAGTATTTCTGTTTTTATATTAAATGGCGAAAGTAATTTTTTAAAATAGTCATAATGTTGTTTGGCTAGAATTTCTGTTGGTGCCATAAGAACGGTTTGAAGACCACATTTAACTGTTTCCGCAATAGCTAACAAAGCAATTATTGTTTTTCCTGAACCAACATCACCTTGAATAAGCCTATACATTTGCTGACTTTTTGATAAGTCCTTTCTTATATCATTTAAGGCAGTCGATTGATCTTCAGTTAATTCAAATGGAAGTTTCTGTTTTATTTTTTTAGATAAGCTGTAATTTGAAATTATACTTTTAGTGCTATTTAATCTTATTTTTTTTTTTAATTCATAAAATGTTAAATAACTAGATAACAATTCATCAAATGCAAGTCTTGTTCTATTCTTTTCAAGCCTTTGTAGATCATTTGATGTTTGAGGAATATGTATTTGTAAAAGAGTCTCTTTAAATGAGCACCATTGTTTTTTTTTGAATTTATTTAATATCCATTCATTAGGAAAATTAAATAATTTAAACGATTCAATATTGTTTTTTATAATTTTTCTAAAAATTCTTTTATTTATTCTTTTTCTTGATAAATCATATTGAGGTTCATATAGATCATAATAAAAAAGCTCATTCTGATCAAATATCGTTGTTGGGTGGACTATTACAAATTTATTATCAATCCAATTTAACTTTCCCGTGATCCTATAAATTCTTTGAAGTTTGAGATAATTTTTTATTTGATTTTCGTACATATTAAAAAATAATATTTCAACTTTTTGTTTTTTTTTATTTTCGGTAATTACTTTAAATGGTGACCTTTTATTAAATTTTTTTTCATATTTATTTATTAATAAATCACATGATATTATCGTTTCAATATTTTTGACTTTAAATTCATTGATTAAATTGTTTTTATTAATTGAAACTGGCATTTGAGCAAGAAGATCAATAATTCTTTTTCCAAAATAAGTAATGATGTTTTTAATTGACAAATTATTTTTGGAATATTCAAAATTATTAAAAATATTTTTATTTTTTAAAATGTTCATTTAAAATGCTCCATAACAATATTATTATGAATACACTTTTTAAAAGAAAAATTCTACATAGAGCTAAGTATAGAGGAATAAAAGAACTTGATATTATATTTGAAAGATTTGTGGATAAGTATGAATTACAATTAACTGATCCAGAATTGAAAGAGTTAGAAGAGATTTTAAAACTTCCTGATAATCTTCTTTTAGATATAATTTTAAGAAAAGAAAAAATTCCAGCAAATATAGATAATCGTGTTATGAAAAAGATTTTGATAACTTGTAATGAAAAATCAAGTGATTAGTAAATAAAAATGTTCTCATTAGACGCTCCTTCATTAGAGTTCTTTTTGTCAATACAAGCTTCTAGATACGGCAAAGTTGCTTATTTCGCAAGTGAAGAGTATGATTTAAAGGTAGTAAAAAAAAACTTACTTAAAATTAACCCTGAACTTAATATTATTAAGTTTCCAAGTTTTGATTGTTTTTTTTTTTCAAATGTTTCTCCTACTCTTGACAATAAATCTCAAAGAATAAGTGCTCTTTATGAGTTAGTTTTTCCAAAATCAAAAAATATAATTTTTTTAAGCACACTAAATGCTCTAACAACTAATACACTAAAATATGAATTTGTAGAGAGTTTTAATCTAGTTTTAAAAACTAAGAGTATTTTAAAATATCAAGAGATTAGTAATTTTTTATTCAATGCAGGTTATGAAAGAGTTGATTTTGTTCATAATAAAGGTGAGTATTCTATTAGAGGCGAAATTATGGATATTTTCTCTCCAATACATCAATACCCGTTAAGAATCCTGTTTGATTTTGATAAAGTTGAAAGTCTAAATTTATTTTCAATTGATGATCAACTTTCTAACAATATTATTGATAATTATACGTTGTCATTATCCTCCGAATTTCAGTTTAATAGTAATAATATTGAATGTTTTAGAAAATTATTTAGAAAAATAAAAATTAAAAACAAAGATGATTATTATAAATCTATCTCTGAAAGAATAATTTTGCCAGGCTCCGAACAATTCTTCCCAATTCTAAACGAGAGTTTTGATTCTTTAACAAGGTATTTAAGTGGTTTCAAATTTATTTTAGAATCTAATTATAGAGAGGATTTTATTGAAATTTCGAACCAACCTAAGGTAAGTATAGATGAATACAAAAAATTAGAACATATAGGATCTAACTTTTTTTCTAATATTAGAGAACTTAATAAATCTATAAAAAATAATGCTATTTTTATGTCATTTGATTTTCTAAGTATAGAAAAAAATATGACTTCGGTATTTTCATCAAATCTCAATTTAAAAAAAAATAAAATTCTAAATCAAAAAGAGGTTTTGAATCTTATAAGTACAAATAAAAAAATAATTTTTTGTTATTCTTCTAAAATCAGTAAAACAAAAATTATAAATTTTTTGAAATTTAAAAATGTTATTTTTAGAGAAATATCAAAATTTAATTTTTTAAGCTTACAAAAAAATATGTGTAATTTTTTTGTTTATGAGTATCAGATTAAAAATAGCTTCGTATCAAAATCAAATGAAAGTAGTTTATATTTTATATCAGATCAAGATATTTACGGAAAGACATTTAAAAAAACTATTTCAAAATCAATAAAAGAAGAAAATTTGATAGATGATTATTCAAATCTTAAGATCGGAGATTATATTGTTCATAATGACCATGGAGTTGGGAAATACAATGGATTAATTTCAAGAAAATTTAATAACAATCTTCATGAGTTTATAGAACTGATTTATCACGGTAACGATAAACTTTTAATTCCCGTTGAAAATTTGGATCTAATTTCGAAGTATGGACAAAGCGATTTAAGTGTTAATTTAGATAAACTAGGTTTGCAGAGTTGGCAACAAAGAAAAGCATTAGTTAAGAAACGAATTAAAGATATTGCTAATAATTTAATAAGAACTGCAGCAGAGAGAAAACTACAAAAAGGTGAAATTATTATTCCAAAAAGATTTGAATACGAGAAGTTTTCATCAGAATTTGAATTCACAGAGACATCTGATCAATTAAAATCGATTTATCAAATTGAAAATGATTTGTCTTCAGGTCAACCAATGGATAGGTTGATTTGCGGAGATGTAGGTTTTGGCAAAACAGAAATTGCAATGAGAGCTGCTTTTATTAATGTTTCTGCAGGATTTCAAGTTGCTTTGATTTGTCCAAAATTACTTCTTGTAAAACAACACCTTAAAAATTTTCGCAAAAGATTTAAAAACTTTCAATATGTCATTGAAAAAATTTCAAGAATTGAATCATCTTCACAAAAGAAAGAAATTATAATAAATCTTAACAATGGCTCTATAAATATTTTAATAGGAACTCACGCTATACTCTCCAACGATATTTCATTTAAAAATTTAGGTCTAATAATTATTGATGAGGAGCAAAGTTTTGGCGTTGAGCAAAAAGAAAAACTAAAAAAACTAAAACCTAATTGTCATATCTTGACATTAACAGCAACACCAATACCTAGAACTTTACAATCTTCAATTTTTCAATTAAAGAATATTTCATTAATAAAAACACCTCCACTAAGTAGATTAAATATAAAAACTTTCTTAATGTTGAAAGATCAGAATCAGATAAAAACAATTATCAACAATGAGCTTAAGAGAGATGGACAAGTCTTCTATGTTGCTCCTAGAATTTCAGATTTAGTCAAAATAAGGAAAAATTTAAAAAATATCATACCTTCACTCCAATATGATGTTATTCATGGAAAGTTATCTAATAGAAATATTGAGGAATCTTATGAAAGATTTTTTTCAAAAAAATCTAAATTATTACTTTCTACAGCTATGATTGAATCAGGCTTGGACATTTCAAATGTAAACACAATTATAATTGAAAAGCCAAATTTATTCGGTCTTTCTCAACTTTATCAGTTAAGAGGAAGGGTCGGAAGGTCTTCTAGACAAGCCTATGCTTACCTAATCTTAGATAATTTTAAGGATCTTGGTGATAATTCTCTTCAAAAGCTAAAAATTATTTCTAAAATTCAGAATCTAGGCGCAGGTTTTTCTATCGCATCTAGTGATTTAGACTTAAGGGGAGGTGGAAATATAGTTGGCGCAGAACAATCAGGGCATATAAAAGAGGTGGGTATTGAGTTGTACTATAAAATGTTGAGAGAAACAGTGAACAAACTCAAAAATTCTCAAATATCGGATGAGGAATGGACACCATCGATTAAGCTTGGTTTTCCAATAAGTATACCCGAGAATTATATAAAAGACTTGGATATGAGATTGAGTCTTTACAGAAAAATATCAAATATTAGTAATATAGATGAGTTGGAGGAAATGTTGTTAACTTTAAAAGATAGATTTGGCAAGATTCCCTCTTCATTTACAAATTTATTTCACATAATTGAAATTAAGATTAAAGCAAAAGGGTTGTACATAAAAAAAATAGATAATACTAATAAAGGTTTTGTACTAGAATTTAAAAATGATAATATGATGGATGTACAAAAACTAATCAAACTTGTGGAAAGAAACCCTGAAATTCTCAAATTAATGCCTGGTTCAAAGTTGTTTTTTAAAAATGTAAATACCAAAGATTCTGAAAAAATCGAAGGATTAAAGAACCTTTTAAACACTATTTCAAAATAATCGTTATGAAATCAAAAAAACATAATAAAGTCGACTTTAATGTAAATGATTTTTTTCCTTTTATAGATGGATTAGATATTTCTATAAATTTTTCATTAGTAATATTTTTTGCCTCTTTTTTTTTCGAATCTGTAGACGCTAGAATTTCAATAATTATTTTATGTTCAATTTTATCTCTATCATTTGCTTCAAGAATTCTTGATCTAAAAGTTTATAAACTATTCCAAAAATCAAAATTAGTTAATGTAAATTTTTTTTTAATCTTATTCGTTCTTTATCTAACTCCAGTTTTCATTCAAGATAATTTCCCTATATTCTTATCTTTAGGAATATTTGCCGTATTCAGAGTATTTTTTGGAATATTGATTTCATTTAGTTATAGAAATTTAATGATTAACAATCAAAAAACTATTACTAAGATTTTAGATTTAAAATACTGGTTATTATTATCGTTAGGTTTGGCAGCAGGAATATTTATATGTTTGTTAATTAATGAGATATATTCAAATGATTATCTTAATAAGGGAGGTTGGAAAATATTATATTTAATTGTTTCAATGATTCTTCTTACAATATATTTTTTTTCAAGGTTAATTGCTAAAAAAGAGGTGAATTTAGATTTTCAATTGGAAGATAAGCAGAATTCTTATCCTTTTAAAGAAATATTGAATGGCTTTATAATTTTTATACCTTTCTTATGTTTTTTACTGTTTATTTCTTCTTATTGGTTACCTAAATTTAGCAATCCTGAAAACCTATACTTTTTAAGTTTTGGTTTTTTATATTTATTTTTAACAGTTCTGTTTTTTGTTTTTGTAACCCCTTTAGCTAATTTAGTTGGTAAAAGGAGATCTATTATTTTTTTTAATTTTTCAATATTTATAATTTCTTTTTTTGTTTCATTCATAAATCATACATCAAGTTATAGCATAGATTTTTTAAAACTTTTTTTGTCAATAGTTTCAAGCTTTTCGATTTGTAGTTTTATTTTCCAAATTAAATTAAGGAAAATAGATGATTTCTTGTGTATTTCTCTTTTTAACTTAACAATTTTTTTAGTTGCGGTTTTGTCTCCACTTGTTTTTTATATCACGATCAATTACGCATTAAATTATTCAGCTATTTACATATTTTTATCAATAGTTTACTTTGTTAATTATATTACTTTTTTAACCAAAAAAGATGGATAAAATTTCAGCTTCACATATTTTAATTATGCATAAGGAATCTAAAGATTCTAGGTCAGAACTTTCAAAAGAAGAGGCTAAAAAGTTAATAGATGAAATACACAATGAGTTAGTAAATAAAAATAAAAACTTTAACATTCTTGCTAATAAACATTCAGATTGTTCCTCCTCTTCATATGGTGGGAGCTTGGGTGAGTTCGGAAGGGGAATGATGGTAAAGGCTTTCGAAGAAAGTGCATTCAGTCTGAAAGTAGATGAGATTTGCCAACCTATAGAGACGGAATTTGGTTATCATATTATAAAAAGAGACAGATAATCTTCTATTGATATTTAGATAAGTTTTATTCCTTCAAATCTTCAGACCAAGCAGCTGCTAAAAGCTGTCTTATCCGTAGGATATTTTCATTCGAGTTTTTGGCCAAACTAATATCTTTATTTTTTTTTTTCACATTAGCGTTTAGCCACAACATCTCAATTGATTCTATTAGATTTTTTTTTTCAATATCAGACATTTGATTGAAATCTTTTATTGATTCCTTTATGTCAATTATTTTTTTGTTATGCTCCATATTCCGTTGCCATTTCGAAAAGGTATCTTGTTTCCTTTTGATATACTTCTTTAGTAATAAAACCTTTCACGTATAGTTCTCTGATGTTTTCCATCTCATTTTTTATTACGGTCAAATTTTCTTCGAAATCTTCCATTATTTAGATAATAATATAGTATATTTATTAGTAAACATTTTAAAATGAAAAATAGACTATCAAAATCAATCAAAAGGTTAAAAAAAGAAGAAAAAATCTCTAAACAAGATGATTCCGATCCAAAAGGGTTAACTGCATATAATGTAAAAGTATTTAGAAGTTTGACTGAAAAATATGATTTATCACTGACATTAAACAATGAAAAATCATTAACTGACGATAAAAGTGATCAAAATCTTAGCTTGGGGGCTCAGATTACCTTGGAAAGAATTAAAAAAGGTGAAAGTTTCAAAATTTAGTTTTGTATTTATTTTTTTCTTAACTATTAAATATTTTGACGCTGAATCCTCTGAATTTGCCGTTGTTAATTCAAATGATTTTTCAAACTTAGTTGTTAAAACTGCAATAGATTTTGAATCCAAAAAAAAAGGGCTAATGGATCTGAAAGAGTTAGAAAATTATAATGGAATGTTATTTCTTTATGATGTTCCAAAGAAAGTAAATATATGGATGCACAGAACATCAATACCATTAGATATAATATTTATTGGCAAGCAAAAAACAATCATATCCGTTAAAGAAGGTGTTCCTTTTTCAAAAAATTTAATTTCATCAGACAAGAAAATTACTGCAGTATTGGAAATTCCTTTGGGATGCTCAAAAAAACTAAATATTAAGGAAGGCAATAAATTAAGGTGGACGTTAAAATCATATTATGAAATTAAGAATATTGGATATTTTCATTGTTTATATTGAAAAGAAAAATAGAATGATATTGGGGTTATTATTTTGGGAAAGTTTATTGAAAAATATAAATTAGAAAATCCTAATTTTAGTTTTGAATTAAATGAATTGATCCAAAAAGTTAAGTCTGAGAATAATCAGGAAACTAACGACCTTTTTTCAACAATAAATTCACTCAGACAACAACTAGATCAATCAATGTATGAGAAAAATAGAGCTGTACAAGAGTCAATTTCTCTTAAAAATGATGAAATGAATCAACTTAAATCATCTATAAAAGAACTAAGAGATCAATTGGAAAAATTAAGATTTGAAAAAAGAGAGGCAGTGCAAAACCAAATACAAGCATCCGCCAATGAAATTAAACAGTTAAAATTATCCTGCTCTGCGCTAAGAGAAGAGCTTGAAAATCTAAAATTTGATAAACAGCAAGCAGTACAAAATGCAATAAAAAACTCATCTTCAGAAATTAGTGAACTTAAAAATGCGACTTCAGCACTTAGGGATGAATTAGTTGACTTAAAATTTTCTAAAAACGAAGCAATACAAAAAGCTGTATTAAATACAACTGATGAAATCAAACAATTAAAAAATTCCACCCAATCTTTAAGAGATGAATTAGAAAAGGTAATAAATAATTATGAAAAAAAAATCAAAATGCTCAAATAGTTTTGAAATATGAAGAAAAAAGAAATTAACATAACTGATACGATTGAAAAACTCAGAAGAACAGAACTTTTACTTGAAGTTTCAAGAAAAATTGCTGGTTTAAAAACACTTGAAGAAATACTGTGGACATTAATTGAATTTGTCACTGATGAATTAGGGGCAGATAGAGGAACATTATTTTTAAATGATATAGAAACCAATGAATTGTATTCAAGGATAGCACAAGGTGATTTGACACGTGAAATAAGAATTCTTAATAATGTTGGAATAGCTGGAGCTATTTTTCAAAGTGAGTCAGGTGAGGTAATACATGATGTTTATAAAGATTCTCGCTTTAATCAAGAGGTTGATCAAGAAACGGGTTATAAAACTAAAAATATGATTTGTTGTCCTGTGAAGACCGTTGGTGGAAAGACAATAGGAGTCATTCAAGTCTTAAATAAAGAAAAAGGTAGATTTACCAAAGATAACTTATTCTTCGTTGATTCAGTTGCTACTCAAGCGGCTGTTTCCATCCAAAACGCCCAGAATTCAGAAAATTTTGAGAAAAAAAGAGCCAAAGAAATGGAATTTATTAGTATAGTTTCAGATGTTACTGCTGAAATAGATTTAGGTGCTTTGCTGCAAAGAGTTATGCAAGAAGCTACAAGAATGTTGAATGCAGATAGAGCAACACTTTTTCTAAACGATGAGAAAACTAATGAATTGTTTTCAAGAGTGGCGATGGGAGAAGGAATTGGTGAAATAAGGTTGCCTAACAATGCTGGAATTGCCGGGTCAGTTTTTACATCTGGTAAGTCAATGAATATACCTTACGCATATGCAGATTTAAGGTTTAATCCTTCTTTTGATAAACAAACAGGATACTTTACACGTTCAATTTTATGTGTGCCAGTTGTAAATAAAGAGGGAAAGGTAATAGGTTGTACACAAGTACTGAATAAAAGTGGTGGTAAGTTTTCTGATGAAGATGAGTCAAGGTTAAAAGCTTTCACTCAGCAAGTAGCAATCGCATTAGAAAATGCAAAATTGTTTGAAGATGTTTCTAAATCAAGAAAATATAATGAAAGTATGCTTTCGAGTATGTCTAATGGGGTGATTACAATTAACAGCGATGGAGAAGTTGTTACGTGTAATAAGTCTGGTTTGAAAATATTAAAAATAAAGGGTTCAGATATAATTAAAAAAAAATCAAAAGATTTTTTTTCTGGAAGTAAATCATGGATTTATGAAAAAATATTAGCTGTTACTGAATCAAAAGAAGCTGAAATAATTGTTGATGCTGAAATAGAAGTGCAAAATCCTGAAACCGAAAAAAATGAAAAAATCTCCGTTAATTTAACAATTCTTCCTTTAACCAATGAAGACAATGATGGAAGAACTGATCAAACAGAGAATTTTTTGGGTACCCTCCTAATGTTTGAAGATATTTCTTCTGAAAAAAGAATGAAATCAACCATGTCAAGATATATGGACCCTGGAATAGCAGATCAATTATTAGAAGATGGTTCTGATATTATGGGAGGGCTAGATACTACAGCAACATTGTTATTTTCAGATTTGAGAAGTTTTACTAGCATTACAGAATCTTTAGGCGCTCAGGGAACGGTAAAACTATTAAATGAATATTTTGAAATTATGGTTGAGTGTATTTCTGAACAAGGAGGTATGCTGGATAAATTTATTGGAGATGCAATAATGGCAGCATTTGGTCTGCCTATCGCGCATGAGGATGATGAAGATAGAGGAGTTAAAGCGGGAATAAACATGATAAGTCGACTCTGGAGCTGGAACCAGCAACGTGAAAAAGATGGAAAACCTCCACTTGATATGGGGCTGGGTTTAAATACAGATAAAATCGTTGCCGGGAATATAGGTTCACAAAAAAGGATGGACTATACTATGATTGGTGATGGAGTAAATTTAGCGGCAAGACTTGAGAGTGCATGTAAGCAGTATAGTGCAAGAATTCTAATAAGTGATTACACATACAAAAAATTAAAAGGTACTTATAGAATTAGGTATATTGATGACGTGGTTGTAAAAGGTAAAAATGAACCTATTGGTGTTCATGAGGTTCTTGACTATCATAATGATAAAACGTTTCCAAATTTAATGGATGTAGTTAATCATTTTAATGAAGGAAGAAAACTATATAAAAATGGAGATTTTCAAAAATCAATTCAGTCATTTGAAGAATGTTTAAAATCAAATTCTAACGACAATTTATCTAAAACATACATAGAAAGATGTAATTTTCTTATCAAAGAAGATCCAAAAAATTGGGATGGAATTTGGGTAATGAAAAGTAAATGAGTGGTTTTGTTATAGATAAAGGTTTACCAAGTATAAGTTATATTGTTAATAATTGGCCACAAACAAAAGATATTCTTAAAAAATTTATATTGTCAAATCAAAGAAATCCTGACTTGTACACCTTAACAATAAACTGTTTATATGAGTTAAAGGTTTTTAAGTTAGAAGCCTTGAAACCAATTCTTAAAAAGCTTTCAAAGTTATGCACAAGGAATGTTTATTATAATACTTATCATGACCCTCATCATTTTAAAGCAGTGCTGGTAATTTCTTGTATATTAGCAAAACAGATAAACTTAAAATATAAGGAAAGAGTTTTACTTATAATTATTGCTTTAACACATGATATTAATCATCAGGGAAGACGAATTTTAAGTTCTAAGGCTTACTACCAAGAAAATAAGAGTTATGACCAAGTAGAAAAAATAATTTTTAGAAATGTTCTTAACTTTGAAGAAATGAAAAGGATAAAAAGAATTTTTCAAAGTACTTATTTCCCTGTTAAGCCTGAGAAAGTTAGTGATATACTAGAAAAAATTATATTAGATGCTGATATTTTATCTTCATTGATGTTTGGTCCCAAAGTTGGTATAAAATTAGCAAGACGGTTAAAACAAGAAATAAGATATAATGACAAAACGGAATTACTTTTCACTAATTTTCTCAAACTTCTTGGAGAAAAGTGCTTGTACTTAAGTTTTTCGAAAGATTCGTGTTAAAGATAAATCTTTTTGTTAATATGTCGTTAGATAGTTATCCACATTCTATTTATTGTGGATAAGTTAAGTGGTAAAATGGGAAAATTAATACTATTATATTTGTTTTTGGGTTTGTATTTTGCAACGAATTCTCTTGCACAGGAAAAAAAGTCTATTATTCCTTACAATTTAGAAGCAGCCTTAAAAACTGTGCTGAATAATCATAAGACTATCCTAGCCACAAAAAATGATATAAAAGCTGCTGAGTTGAGAGTTAAGCAATCAAGAGGGGGTTATTTTCCTTCGCTTGATGTTACTGCTAACTGGGGTCATGAAAATATTATTAAATATGGACCAGGAAATAATACACAACTTAATGCAAGGGATGCAACTGCAAAAATCACGCAAACTATTTCCGACTTCGGCTTAACAAAATCTACAGTCAAAACTTCAAAGCTCTCATTAAAACAAACTCAAGCCTCAGAAACACAAATCAAAAATGATATACTCTTGAGAGCAATAACCGCCTACCTAAGAGTTATACAATCTCGAGAAAGTGTAAGATATGCAGTTCAATCAGTTGCTAATATAAAAAAGCAGACTGAATTGGAAGATGCAGCAGTGTCTGCAGGAGGTGGGTTAACATCTGATGTTCTTCAGGCTAAAACGCAACTTGCTGGTGCTCAGGCTAGACTAATTCAATTTGAAGGTGTTCTTTCTGCTTCAAAACATGAATTTGAATACGTCTTTGGCTCATTTCCAGAAAATTTAAACTCACTTAAACTTCTTAAATCTGTATTTGATAAACTTCCTAAAACACTTGAAGAGGCTGAAGAGTCTACTAAGAAAAACAACCCAACACTTTTAGCCGCAAGAATAACAGAAGATATTGGTAAAGAAGCAATAAATACGGCTAAATCAACTTTATATCCAAAATTAAAAGGTATTGTAAGCCATTCAGAAAAGCAAGATTTTGGAGGTGTTGTTGGATTTAAAAGAGAAACTTCTGCAAAGGTTGATTTTGCCTACCCTCTAAATTTAAGTTTCTCTGAATATGCAGGTAAAGATGCAGCTGTTGAATCATACCTAGCTACCTCAACAAGAATTAGAGACCAAGAGGATATGATTAAACAAATGTTGAGGACAACATGGGATGGTCTTAAAACTGCTCAACAAAATGCTCAGTTTCTTACTAACCAAGCAAGAATTTCTAGCGAATTCTTAGAATTAGCTAGACAAGAAAGACAAGCCGGAAATAGAACATTGTTGGACGTATTGGGTGGTGAAACTGCACTTATAAATGCTCAAGCAGATGCAATTGCCGCTAAAATTGAAGTATTAATAAATAGTTATACTTTGTTGAGTTTGATGGGTGGATTGTCAATAGATTCAATAGAACTTCTTGATAGCGATTAAGCTTTTAACTTTGTAAAATTTTAAAATTTCATTTATAATTACTGATATTGTAGTAGGTAATGATTAAAGATATTTTAGAACATATATTAGATCAATCAGATCAACAAGTTACACCACATTTCTCAGGAAACGCATTAGATATAATTGAGATACCCTCATGGTTTCCTAAAGCAAATTTATCTAGAAGTCAAACTGACTTAATCGCAATTTCCCCTGAAGGTGAAAAGATTGAATTTATTGATTATTTCACAAACTATGATTTACCTTCAATCCAAACTGAAAATGGTTTGATTTTCAAAGGTTCGCTAATTGAAAAATTAGCTGGTTCTTTTGCTCCTGGACAATATGCGCAAGCTTCCGGAGAAGGAGCATTATCAATTGGTGAAGTATCCAGTATTAATGGTACAGCCAAAGCAACCAGATTAGACGGTACTACCGTCGATTTGTCCAGTGGAGATCCAGTTTTTCAAGGAGACACTTTAGAGGTTTCGAGTTCTGGTGCGGTAGGTTTAACATTTCTAGATAAATCTACACTTTCGCTTTCTGAAGGTGGAAAAATGGTTCTCGATGAACTTGTATATGATCCATCTACTGGTACTGGAAGTATGGCAGTTGATATGGTTGAAGGAGCATTTAGTTTTGTTAGTGGAGAGATAGCAAAGTCAGGTCCCGATGCCATGAAAGTTTCTACACCTGTTGCAACAATTGGTATCAGGGGTACAACGGTAGCCGGTAAGGCTGCTGTTGAAGGAAATGAGAACTCTTTTACTTTATTACAAGATGCTGATGGCGGAGTAGGCCAAATTTCAGTCAGTAACGCGGGTGGAACACAGGTTCTGTCTCAAGTTGGTGCTACCACGAATATTGTAAGTTTTACGGCACCACCACCACCTCCTATTATTTTGAGTGCCGCACAGATCCAAGCTAATTATGGAACAGCATTAAACGTTTTACCACCAACACCAGTTATAGCACCAACACCACAAGCAGCTCCTCCCCCCCAAGAACAACAACAGCAGGAGGTTCAAGAGGAATCTCAGGCAGAAGAAGAAGCTTCAGAGGAAGAAGTAGTTTCTGAAGAAGAAGGACAAGCTGAAGAAGAGGGTGCACCTGAAGGAGAAGAAGGCCCACCTGTTGGTCCAGATGGAGAACCTTTGGCCGAGGGTGAAGGTCCACCTGATGGTGAAGGGGGCCCACCTGTTGGTCCTGATGGTGAAGTATTAGCCGAGGGAGAAGGAGGTCCACCAGTTGGTCCAGATGGAGAACCATTACCACCGGGAGAAGGAGGTCCGCCAGTTGGTCCTGATGGTGAACCACTACCACCTGGAGAAGGAGGTCCGCCAGTTGGACCTGATGGTGAACCATTAGCTGGAGACTTTGGTCCAGGAGGTCCACCAGTTGGACCTGACGGCGAACCCTTACCACCAGGTCAAGGAGGCCCTCCTATTGGACCTGATGGAGAACCACTTCCTCCTGGAGATTTTGGTCCTGGTGGTCCAACTCCAGAACAAGATGCGGCAGCAAGAGAGGCTTTTGAAACAGCTTTAGCCGCCGGCTTGTCTCCAGAAGAAGCAATGGCTGAAGCTGCCGCTGCTGCTGGATTTCCAGAACCCCCAGGTGGTTTTGGAGCAGATCCACTAGCCAATACTGCTGGTGGAGCAAACTTTGCTGGAGATTTTGGCCCAGGAGGACCTGGAGATTTTGGCCCAGGAGGACCTGGAGATTTTGGTCCAGGAGGACCTGGAGACTTTGGTCCAGGAGGACCTGGAGACTTTGGTCCAGGAGGACCTGGAGATTTTGGTCCAGGAGGACTTGGAGATTTTGGTCCAGGAGGACCTGGAGATTTTGGTCCAGGAGGACCTGGAGATTTTGGCCCGGGAGGACCTGGAGATTTTGGTCCAGGAGGACCTGGAGATTTTGGCCCGGGAGGTCCCGGTGGATTCGGTGATCCACTTTCATTCTTAGGACCAGCCCCTGACAATGCTGCTACTTTTGCCCCTTTGGGTGGTCCAATGGATCCTAATGATCCATTTGCCACTTTCGGTGGTAATGCTTTTGGCGATAGTCCAATTGGTATGTCTGGAGGACCTGGAGACTTTGGTCCAGGCGGTCCTGGAGATTTTGCTCCTGGAGGTCCTGGTGGTCCTCCTGTAGATTTTGGTCCAGGCGGTCCTGGAGATTTTGGTCCTGGAGGTTCTTCTTCTTCACTTCCAGGAACATTTCAACCACCTGGAAGTTTTCAACCACCTGGTACAATTCAACAACCGGGAGCATATAATCCTGGTTTACAAGGCTTCGCACCCATAATGGTCGTTACAACGGCGCCTGTTCCAGGATCAGAAACTGGTGGATTTAGTCAACCTGGTGAATCTGGCGGCGCCTTTCATGGAGGCAGTCATGGCAATGAACAAGCATCAGACGGTCCAGGAGGAGGACCTAGCGGTGTTGGTGATACAGGATTTGCTATAGGAGGTCCAATGGATCCATCTTTTGGAGGTGGACCAATGGGTTTTGGTGATCCAATGATGGGCGGCGGTTTCGGAGGACCAATGATGGGCGGTTTCGGAGGACCAATGATGGGTGGTTTCGGAGGACCAATGATGGGTGGTTTTGGAGGACCAATGATGGGAGCAGGTTTTGGTTTTGGAGGGTTTGTTGATCCTTATGCTCCAGGTGCTTATGGTGCTCCTGTTGAAAACTATTATTATGAGGATCCAAGCTTGTATGATGATTATACAGATGATGGTGACGATTATGATGGCGGCAGTGGAGGTGGCGGAGGTGGAAGTAGTGCAACTACATATATTGGATTAAACACTGCAGATAATGTTGACAAATCTTCTGAAACTGTTGCTTGGCGATTTGAAGGTTATAGTGGAGCAGATATTTTTATTGGTGGATCTGCTGATGATGTTTTTTGGGGAGCAATAGATGGTGACACATTAACAGGTAACGCAGGTCAAGATGTTTTTTATTTTGGTGATTTTACTGAAGGAACAGACACTATAAGTGATTTTGTAGTTGGAAATTCAGGAGATGTATTGAAATTTGGATCCTCGTTTACAGGTGCATATACACGTGATGCCACTGTAGTTGCAGATAATGCAGCAAATGGTTCGACATATAACATGGCTACTAACTCGAATGTGCTTCCAAAAATTTTCAATTTTACCACAGCATTTGCAACTGCAAACACAACAACAGGTGTTGCAAACCAGCTTACCAATTTTAAAGTCACAACAGATGGTTCAACGCCTATTTCAAATGCATCAGACTTTATCATAGTAGCGGGAAGTGCAAGTCCTACAAACGCTTATGCCTATGCATGGTCAGATAGTGGTAATGGTGTTATTGACAATGGTGAACTTTTCGGTTTAGTAGCCATGACTGGAGTCGATAACGATAATATGACCGCAGCAAATTTTGCTTTTGGAATAATTTAAGTTCTATTATAAATCTCTTTAGGGATTAATTTGACTTTAGTTAATGCCATTTATGTAAATAAATTAACCAATAAGTCGTTTATTTATCAGAAAACAAGTAGTTATGGAATGTGCATACAAACAACGACATAAACGTTATAGATAACGATACAATAAATAAACTAAGGTCATCAGTTTCTGATATAAGAGATCATCTGTATATCCGTGATTTAAAGAATGATCTTAAAGAATTTGTAAACAAAAATATTGTTCTTGAAGAAAGTCAAAGTTTCTTAAAAACTGAAATTATAAACGATGTTCCTTCATGGTTTTCTAAAGCAAATTTATCTAGAAGTCAAACTGACTTAATCGCAATTTCCCCTGAAGGTGAAAAGATTGAATTTATTGATTATTTCACAAACCATGATTTACCTTCAATTCAAACTGAAAATGGATTAATGTTTAATGGTTCTTTGATTAATATTTTAGCTGGACCTTTAGCCCCTGGACAATATGCGCAAGCTTCCGGAGAAGGGGGATTGTCAATTGGAGTAGTTTCAAGTTTGACTGGTATTGCTAAAGCTTTTCGATTGGATGGAAATGAATTTAACTTATCAAATGGTGACCCTGTATTTCAAGGAGATACAATTGAAGTATCAGGCTCTGGTGCGGTAGGTTTAACATTTCTAGATAAAACTACACTTTCGCTTTCTGAAGGTGGAAAAATGGTTCTCGATGAACTTGTATATGACTCTGCTTCAGGAGATGGAAGTATGGCAGTTGATATGGTTGAAGGAGCATTTAGTTTTATAAGTGGAGAGATAGCAAAGTCAGGTCCCGATGCCATGACTATAAAAACACCTGTTGCAACAATTGGTATCAGGGGTACAACGGTAGCCGGTAAGGCTGCTGTTGAAGGAAATGAAAACTCATTTACTTTACTGCAAGACGCTGATGGAGGAGTTGGTCAAATATCTGTTAGTAATGCAGGAGGTACACAGGTTTTAGCTCAAGTTGGTGCGACAACAAGCATTGCGAGTTTTAACGCACCACCACCACCACCAGTAATATTAAGTGCGGCTCAGATTCAAGCAAATTATGGGACTGCCTTAAACGTATTGCCCCCTACACCTGCTGTTGCACCAACACCACAGGCACCTCCACCTCCTCAAGAACAACAACAAGAACAAGTTCAAGAAGAAGCTCCGACAGAAGAGTCAGGAGAAGAAGAAGCATCGGAAGAAGAAGGAGTACCTGAGGAGGGAGAGGGTGAAGGAGAAGAGGGTCCACTAGAAGGAGAAGAGGGTCCACTAGAAGGAGAAGAGAGTCCACTAGAGGGAGAAGAAGGTTTAGAGGGAGAAGAAGGACCGCCAGTTGGACCTGATGGAGAACCACTAGTTGAAGGAGAAGGACCAGTAGAAGGAGAGGGACCACCAGTTGGACCTGATGGAGAGCTACTAGTTGAAGGGGCTGAAGGAGAACCACTTCCTCCAGGTGAGGGAGGTCCACCGGTTGGACCTGACGGAGAGCCGCTTCCTCCGGGTGAAGGCGGCCTCGAAGGGGATCAACAAGCTGCACGTGAATCGTTTGATACAGCATTAGCAGCAGGGGCATCACCCGAACAAGCTATGGCTGAAGCAGCTGAAGCGGGAGGGTTTAATGAATTACTTTCTGACCCATCAATACAAAATATTGAACCATTGGCTGAATCAACTGGTTCTCTAGGCCCAGGTTTGTTAGCAGATACACAGGGTATTCCAGGAGGAGGTTTTTCTGCAACTTCAGAATTTTCAGGAGTAATAGGTTTTGAATTAACAACAGGCCCTATGAATATTTCATCCAGCCCAATACTTGGTCCAGTATTTGGGATTGGAGCACTTGGAGTATCAGGCCCAATGAACGCAATGGGTGGTCCAATGATGAGTGGACCTTTAGGGCTAGAAGACACTATGTTCTCAGGTGCGGTAGGTTTTGGCGATCCTATTGCAGGGTTTTTAAGCCCCGATCTTTATGGTCCTCCAGAAGCTGGACCAATTGTAGAAACTTATTTTTTTGATGACCCTTCATTATATGATGATTTTAATACTATTGAACAAACTCCTGAACCAACACCGATTGCTGAGGAATCAGAATCTTCATCAACAGAAACACAGACTGAGATTGGAACTGCATCGGATGATACAATAGATAAAAGCAATGCAGAAAATCCATGGATTTTAGATGGTTTAGAGGGTAATGATACTATTAAAGGAGGTAATCAAAATGATATAATTGTTGGAGGGTTGGGAGCTGATTCAATGACTGGAGGCCTTGGCGATGATAAATTTTATTATAAAGATGGCCATGCGGATGCGAATATTTTTGATAAAATAAATGACTTTAGGCAAAGTGGAGCAGGTAATGACCAAATAATTGGAGGAACGACCCAAACTACTTCATACAGTCGTATACCAATTTATAACGATAGTACTCAAGGCGGGACTTATTACATTTTTAATAATCACTCTAATCAACTGCCAACGATATTTAATTTTACCCATGATACTAGCACATCAAATATAAATACTGCAAGTTCAGTAAGTTCATATTTAGATCCTGGGTTTTGGGTAACCCCAGATGGAGGTACTTGGACTTCATCACTTGCAGAACAATATATATTAGTATTTGGCGATGGAAATGACGCATACACTTGGCTTTGGGAAGATACGTCTAAAGGAGGGGCTCCAGATGCTGATGAACTTTATCCACTTGCAATATTGCCTGGTTTTGATAATGATACAATGGATGGAACAGAATTTAGTTACGAAATAATTTCTGGCGTGTGAAGAACTTCAATCGTATGTTGCAAATATTAATTTATAGATAAATGAAATACTGGTTTCAAATATTAAACAATAGTAATTCTCTTGGTTTAATTTTTTTTCTGACTTTTTTTATTACAGTTATGGGTCTTTTAAGTCCAATTTTTATAATTCATATTTTTAACCGTTATATAGCTTTTGGTCTTCAGGGTACTTTATTTTTTTTACTTTTTGGAGCTTTTGCAGTTGCTGTATTTGAATACGTTTTCAGGAATATAAGAAATAGAATATTTAGTGAAATTCTTATAGCACCAATAAAAATTTTCAAACTAGATCTGATGAAAAAGTTTTTTGAGTCTGAATTAAAACAAACAAATAAAAAGTTTTTTGAGATAGTTGATTTTAATAATAATTTTTTTCAATTCATGTCACCTAAGATACAATCAAGCATATTTGATGCTTTTTTTGCGATATTAATTATTATAATTCTTTTTTTCTTAGATTTCTTGTTAGCAACTATTTTTTTAGTCCTTATAGTTATATTTCTGATTTTACAAAACAGTTTATTAAGAAAGAAAAGCAACTATTTAAAAAATTTAAATTTATCGACAAAAGATAAAACTATTATAAAAGAATTAAATTTGAATCAAGATTTATTAAAATCTTCATTTGCATTTAATTATTCAGGATTTTATTTAGAAAAATTCCTTGATAAAAAATTAGATATTGATTCTTCAGTTTCAAAATATGATGCACAACAAGTATCAATAACAAGTTTTTTTATTTTATTATCATCAATATGTACAATTGGTATCGGGAGTATATTTGTGGTTAACGGTAATTTGTCAATTGGAAGTCTCATTGGTTTTAATATATTTGCAACTAGAGCATTAGGAACTCTTTCATCTGCTCAAAATTCTTTTTCAATTTTAAATAAGACTGAAAATTACCTTAAAGATTGTAATGAATTTTTTGAAGGTTCTAAGAATAGATTTAAAGGCATGCAGTTAAGTAAAATGATTGGTAATATAGAATTAAAAAATTTAAGTTTTTCCTATAACAAGGAAACAACTTACATTATTAAGAATTTTACGGGAAAATTTAATTCCTCAGAGATAACTGTAGTCACGGGAAGAAATGGTTCGGGAAAATCTACATTAGCTAAGCTATTGGTAGGTTTATTAAAACCTGAATCTGGAAATATATCTGTTGATAAAACAAATTTAGATAAACTTTCTTTAGTTTGGTACAGAAACTATATTTCATACCTGCCTCAAGATGTAAATCTTTTAGATTCATCAATAATGAATAATATTTTAATATCTAACCCTAATTTAAATGAACAAGAGATAAGCAGGTTGCTACAAAATGTTGGACTAGATGATGATTTAAAAAATTCAAATCTTACTATTACCGAAATGATAAGTAGTAATTTTTCAAATGGAATCTTGAAGAAAATTCATATTGCTAGGGCAATCTCAAAGAACTTTCAAATTTATGTTTTAGATGATCCCACTCTTTATCTAGATAATGATGGAAGATCAATTATTTTAAAGTTAATTGCTTCACTTAAGAGAGCTGGGAAAACAATAATTTGTTTTTCAGAAGATAAAGGTATAATTGAACTTAGTGATCGTCAAATAAAGATAGGGTGAAAATGAGCGAAAATTGGAAAACATGGGAATTTAATAAAAATTTAAAAAAAAATCAAAGAAATTTAATTAGTAAAAAATTAAAAATTTCTTTAATATTATTCTTCACGATATTCTTTATTTTAATTAATCTAAAAATTATTGAAGTTCTAAGTCTTGCTGATGGTAAAATAATTCCCCAAGGAAGAATAAAATATGTTCAACATCTTGAAGGCGGAATAGTTGAGAATATATTGATTGATGAAGGAGCGAATGTAGAGGTTAACCAACCATTAGTAGTGTTATCAAAAAAAAAAGCATCGTCAGAATTTGAAGAGGTTAATGCACGGCTTAAATCAATAGAATTGTCTATTCTTAGAGTTGATTCAGAAAAAAAATTAAAAAAGACTATTTATATTCCCGATAAGCAAAACAATTTTTTCGATATAGAACTTGTTAAATCTGAAAATGAACTATTTCAAAGTAGAAGAAAAGCTATCAATTCAGAACTTAAATCAAAAAAAGAAAGTATTAAAAAAGCTAAGAAGAATCTAAAGAATCTTAATAAAAGATTAAAAATAGTTAAAGAACAGGAATCTATTAGTCAAAAACTTTTAGAAGTTGAGGCAACAAATAGATTAAAACATTTAGAACTTCTAAGGGAACTTCAAGAAGTTGAAGGTAGTATTGATGAGCAGCAATCAATTATTGATTTGAGTAAAAATGATCTTGAAAAAGTTAAAAATAATTACGCAGAACAACTTAATAGAGAGTTATCAGAGTATAAAAAACAAAAAAAAGAGCTTAAACAAAGAATTCAGAAGTACTCTGATAGTTTAAATAGAACTGTGCTAAAAAGCCCTGTTTCAGGCACGGTAAAGCTTATTTCTGTTAATTCTAAAGGTGCTATTGTTGCGCCAGGTGTTACAGTTGTTGAAATAGTACCTGAGAATGAAAAATTAATAATTGAAGCCAAACTTCCTTTATCAGAAATAGGCTATGTAAAGAAAGACCTACAAGCAAAGATAAGACTTAATACTCCTGAAGGTTCAAGATTTAGGTCTATTAAAGGAAAAGTGGTATTTGTAGGTGCAGACAGAATTTCTAGCAAAGATGATGATGGTTTTTATTTAGTAAAAGTTGAAACTTCTGAGAATTCTTTTTCTAGAAAAAATGAAGAATATAAACTTTTCTCGGGTGTTCCTGTTATGGTTGGAATAATAACTGGAAAAAGAAGTTTTGTTGACTATTTTTTGACACCATTTATGACTAATGCTACTTTTGCTTTATCAGAAAGATAAATGAAAACTATCTATTATTTACAGAGGATTTGGCTATTGTTTCGTGTTTGAAAATAACTCCGTTATTATGAGTAGCAAGTTTTAAGTGATTGTAAAGTTCATCAAAGACAGAATTGCCTTTTCTTTCTTTCACAATTAAAGTTAAAATATCTGCTTCACTTGCATCTCCGAATTGTTGAACATCAAACATATCGGTTGCTCTACCGTTAGCGAAGCCAACTGAAATGACATCTTGATTCTCTGAAAATTTTTTTACGACTTTTTGTCCTAGACCTTTTTTAATAAGGCCACCAATTTCAACAAATTTCAACATTATTTTGACCCAGCTCTTTTTATAACATCCTTAGGAATATGAGTTGCAACTCTGTCAAGCTTTACCATCCACATGATTCCTTTGCCAGGAGTATCTAGATCTCCGGCTAAATACATGGATTCAAAAATTCTATTAGATTGTTCTTTAGAAACAATAATTCTGATTATTTCCTTCTGCTCATCTATAGTAACTCCTAAAAGTCCCATTCTATTTCTAATTCCTGTACCTCTTGCATAATTAATTGTTGCACCCTGTGCACCAACGTTAGTCGCTGCGTCAATAATTTTATCGGCTAGTCCGCTTTCCACTACACAAGTTATTAAAAAAACGTCTGTTAAATAAGTAATTTCTCTAGCCATAATATTATATCCTTTAAATTATTTTTTTTGTTTAAATTGTATATATAGTCCCATTAAAAGTACAGCAAGTATTGGACATATACTTGCCATTGACAAAATACCAAAACCCTCTGTAGCAGAAACAGCATTTCCAAGACCGAGACCCATTGCAAGTACTAGTGGAACTGTAACAGGACCAGTTGTTACACCGGCGCTATCCCAGGCAACATTGACGAACTCTTCAGTTGAGAAATAGGTTAGAATTACAGCAAGAAGATATAGAGGAATTAAAACTGTTGCAAGATCAAATGCAAATACAATTTTTCCAACTCCTAATGCAATCCCAAATGCAACTCCTCCAGCGACACTATACATTAACATAGACTTTTTGAAAGCACCATTAGTTAACTCTTGCACAGTTAAACCTAAAGCATTAAGGGCCGGTTCTGCAAGAGTGGCACCAAACCCAAGTAGCCAAGCGAAAAGAATGACTATAGTCAAACCCAAAACCTCAGAGTAAATTGGTGAGACCTCACTTACAGTCACTTCCATAAATGCTGCAGGCAAATTTGTACCTGCTTGTCCTCCAATGGCCCCCAGTCCATAGGTAAGACCAATGTTAAATACGCACATCCCAATTATTGAAAGAGTTAAGCCATAGGAAGTTATTAAATTATTTGGAAGTCTAGACTTTAAAATAACAAATAATACTATCATTAGAAAAATCACAAGAGGCAAAATAGCCCGTACGCCACCAATTATTTCAACAAATGGAGTTTGTGACCATTTTGTTATCTCAGCATTGCTTAACTCAGAAGTTGATGCAGCAGCAGCAATAATTTCATCAACTGAAATTGTTTGAGAAACTTGAATAGATAGAATTAAAACTGCAATGATTGGAAATAATGAAGCCATTGTAACAACACCGAAACCTGACAAAGATGAATCGCCTTTTCCAGCAGATGCTGCAATACCAATGCCCAAAGATAATACTAGAGGAACAGTTACTGGTCCAGTAGTCACGGCGCCACAATCCCATGCAAGTCCTAAAATTGTTCTAAGATCAGGGTTACTCCATACATATGCTGTTAGAAGTATTGTTGGTGTTAATGCAAGATAAATTAAAGGTTTCAGTGACCAACCTTTAACAAAACGTATAGTTCCAATTATGGCGGCAAGTCCAACTCCTGCGCCAACCATTACAACCAATGTTTCACTTCTGTTGTTGAGTATTTCATAGAGATATGGTGCATCTTGGGGATTAATTGATGATCCAAAGGCCTTTAAAGCTCCTATTGCTGGTTCTGCATATGTAACTCCAACACCTAATATTCCAATTATAATCAAGACAAGGAACATTGGAGCTTTTTTTGGCAATGTGTCACCAATTACATTCCCAAATGGCATTAAGCCAGTCTTAAGTCCTTCCATGAAAATAGCTAAGCCCACTATTACAGCCACGAGCCCAAGGCAAATTGTAGATGCAGAGGAAATAGGTTGTCTTAGAATTAAAAGTTGAAATAAAAATAAATAAGCAGCCAATGGAACAACAGCTTTAACTTGATCCATGATTCTTGATATAGTGTAGGGTGCCAGAAGCGAAATGGCTTTAACTGGTGATACTTTAATTTTTCCAGGCTTTAGTGATTTTCCTTTTGCTGCTTTAGGAGTAAGTAAATTATAACTCAAAGTTTTATGATTGATTTCTGATTCGTGTATGTAATCTGAATATTTCATATTTTGACTATATCATATTGTAAAAATTAATAAAATCATTATTCAACATGCTTAGTTGACTTATCTAACCTGTACAGAATTTGTTTGGTAATTTTTGTAATAATTTGATTTTCTTCTTCTAAAATCTTATCGATATCTTGATGCGTATACTTAATGTTTTGATATTCACTTCTTTTTGAAAGTTCTTCGCATAAGTGCACTATTATTTTTTGAGCCTCTGAAGAACCTGATTTTATTAATTGATCGAGATTTTCTTTACTTATTGATATTAGTTCGGTTGATTGATTGGACTTTATTGTTGCACTTCTTTTTTGCTTGAGAATTAATGCCATTTCACCAAATACCTCTCCATCCCTCATAGACCCAACTTTTTTTCCATCAACCATCACATCTAACACACCATGTATAATCATGTAAGCCTTGTTGCCCTCTTCACCCTGGTTAAAGAGTGTTTCACCATCCAACATTAGAACCTTCGTTGTTTTGCCGTGGGATATTTTCTTCAAGAAAAGATCCTCTGCGAAAGTCTATAATGAAGTTGTAATGCCAATGCTCGAATTACTGTCGGTGAAGTTTTGACAAGCTCTAAGAGATCACTTTTGGTAACTGGAAGTTTTTGATTATCACTTTTTCCGAGTTCTTTAGACATTTCATTAATGGCTTTGTGTAATTCAATGTTTGAAGACAATAGAATGGCCTCAAGTGCCTTTTTTTTTATCTCAATAACTTCGCTTGGAACTACAGCTTTAATACTTGCTTTTCTAGTTTCGTTCAGAATGAGCGATAACTCTCCAAAGATTTCACCAGTCTCGATTTTGCCAATTTTTTTACCATCAGCTTCTGCGACTAGCCCTCCTGAAATTACCAAAAAAGCAGTTTCTCCTTTGTCTCCCTGTTTAACAATATATTGATCCGGTAGAATTCTTATTTTTTTAAGACCCATATTGTTAAACCTTATTTTGATGTTGCAACGAAAACTCCATCCCAATCTTTTGGAGGGGGTGATTGTTTGTATTCATTAATCCTCTCACTCATCATTTCATAGTAATCATTCATTACATTTTTACAAAGAGTTTTTGCATCGCTCATTTCATCTAATGCTTCTTTCCACTTTTGATTAAAATAGTGATCTAAAATTTTATTATGTTTATTTTGTAAATTTTTAAAATCCTGTGTTTCTCTAAACCTTGGATCACCCAGTAAGCAAAAAATTGATACAGCTTCTTTTTTACCTTTAACTGCCAACATATCAAGTTGAAGTGTTGCATATGATGTTTTTACAGCTTCATTTGTTTCTTGACCAATTACAGTTTTGACTCCATAACCTTTTGATTGACCTTCAAGTCTTGAAGCTAAATTCACAGCATCTCCTAAAACTGAATAATCAAACCTTTGATCAGATCCCATATTTCCAACAACGCATCCACCTGTGTTAACTCCAATGCCAATCTTTAATTCTAAAAATTCCTTTTTTTCAGCATTGGCTTCTTTTTCTCTAATATCATTTAATTCTTTAAGTGCTTTATGCATACAGAGTGCTGCATCACAAGAAATCTTTTCATGTTCATTAACATCTATTGGAGCATTCCAAAAAGCCATAATACAATCACCCATATACTTATCTATTGTTCCATTTTTGCTTATAATTTCGTTTGTAAGTGGAGTTAAAAATCTATTTATTAATTTTGTCAGACCTTGAGGGTCAGATTTAAAAGCCTCTGAAATTGTTGTAAAACCTCTAACATCACAAAAAAGAAATGTCATTTTTTTTGTTTCTCCTCCTAGCACTAGTTTGTCGGGATCTTCAGCCAATTGCTCAACAAGAGCAGGTGACAAATACTGAGAAAATGCTCCTCTAATTTGTTTTTTTTCGTTAGCGTCTCTGAGATAGTTTGCAAAAGTATTACTAAAATAAACTATAAAAGTTGATACTCCTGCAAAAGTTGGGTCGAATAACATTTTTTGGTCTAAAAATAATCTCATACTCATGTAGAACGCTGAACCAATAACTGTTATTAGTAACGAAATGTTTACAATTGGTCCAAATTTTAGAGCAGATATAGTTATAAATAAAGCCAGTAAAATAGTGAAAAGTGCTTCATAAAACTTCATGTTTGCTCCGGATCTCAGGAATGGTGCACCTTTAATTTGAACTTTATTTTTTTCCACTAATGCCTCATCTTGAGTCAAACCTTTTTTTATTGCTTGCTGATATACTTTTTCTGAACTCTTACTTGAAGTGTAATATAAAATTGCTGATATAACTGTATCAATTAGATTGGCATGAATTTCTACACCTGGCATCCTATCGTCAACTGGTGTTGGCCGGATATCTTTGAGACCAGTTGCAGAAGTGCCCAATATTCCTAATTTACCCTGAAGCCTTTCTTTCCCTATTCTACCTTTTATAATATCAACTGCGCTCACATAATATCTAGAATCACCATTATTTACTTTTATCGAATCTGACTCTCCATAATATATCCACACTCTTCCATTTTCGTCTGTAGGAATTGCTGCATTCCCGATTGCTTTTGTCTGAATTATAATTTCTTCGATTCCGTTTATTCCTGTTCTAGTAGCTATACTATTACCTTGAAAAGCAACTCTTATCATATCCAAACCAAGTGTTGGTCTAATTTTTCCTGCCACATTTGAAATTAATGGAACTCTTCTAATTATTCCATCCGGCTCTTCAGCAACTGAAACTGTTCCTGAACCTGAAGCAGCTTTTTCAAACTCTGATACATTGGCTAACAATCCTGGATATGAAATTAACCAATTTTTAGGATTTTTGCTTTTGCCTAAAAAAACTTTCACTGATGATTCGTTAATATCATTTCTTTTTGCATCACCCTCTACATCAAGTCCTGAGTGTCCAATTACTATTGGGAAATTTTTCATCACCTCCATTGCCAAAAGTTCATTTGAAGGGAGCTTACTTAAAAGTTCAGCAATTTTTGGATTTCTCTTTTCTAAGTCTTTTGAAATTAAATCTGGAGATGTTCTGTCCTTTTCTGCAAACAATACATCTAAGCCTAAAACAAGCATACCCGAGTCTTTTGACTTTTTAAAAAGGTCTGCTAGAACAGTTCTTGGCCAAGGCCATTGACCAATTTCTCTGAGTGATTTCTCATCGATGTCCACAATAACGGAATAGGTTTGTCCATTTGTCGATCTAGGATTTTTTTTTTGAAGTACATCAAAATATTTTAGTCTGAGAACTTCAACAATTTCAGGATCTGCAACTCTTATCAATCCAAAAAGAAAAGCTAAAAGGATAGATGCTATTGTTACAACTAACCTAAAACTTAATTTTAACTTCATCAAGGCTCCGCAAAACTATTTCCAAGTGTTCTTATTAATGGATAAATAAAGTATGTGATCAATCTTCTTTGACCAACTCTAAATTTCCCAGAAACTTTCATTCCAGGCATTAAATTAAATCCTGGAGGAGTGTCTTTTAGTTCATTTTCAATGATTTGTGCTCTAGCTCTATAAAAATTTCCTGGGTTACCGTCAACATTTTTGTCAACTGTATCTGCTGATACGTATATTAATTTACCTTTTAATTCTCCATGTTTTTGTGCAGGAAGAGCATTTAGTTGAATTTTTACTGAAGTATCTGGTATTAATTTGCTTATATCGGACGGATCAACGTCAAAAACTGTCAGTAATTCGACTCCAGTAGGGACTAGTGTCACAACACTTTTACCTTGAGTAATCACTGCTCCAGGATATAAAGAATGAAGATTTAAAATCATTCCATCAGATGGAGCTCTAACAACCACATCAGTTTGTTGACGTTCAAGTTTTTTCAAATCTTCCTGAAGTGACATCCTTTGATCTTCCAACCCAACAAGTTCATCATTTATTCCACCGAAGAACTGACTGTTATACTCTTTTCTATTTGATTTTAATTCGCTTAATTTATTATTAGTTTTAGTAAATTCTTTCTCGAGAGATAAACTTTTATTTTTTTCAGCCAAAACTTGTGCTTCTGCAACAAGATCTAAATCAAAAAGTTCAACTTTTGAATTCTCAAGTTTTTTTTGTATATCAACTTGTTCTTTAATAAATTTTAAATCATCCTCAGTTGATCCAATTTGTTGATTTAATGATGCCATCTTTGCAAGATATTGATCTTTCTTGTCTTTGAAAATTCTACTTTGTCTTTCATCATTTGGATTGGAAACAGATGAACTATTTCTTAACAGTGATTGTTTTTTTAATCTGTCAATTTTTGAATTAACAACAGAAAGTTGATAATCAAGTTTCATCTTATCAGCTTTTTGAAGTGTTGCGTCAAAAGTAACAAGAGGATCACCTTTATTAACGCTCTCTCCTTTTTTAACTAAAACTTCTTTAACAACAGAGTTATAGTTGGACTGTACTTCAACATTAGGTACTACTGTTGTTATTTTCCCTGAAGCAGATATTGTTGTGTCTATTTCAGAAATGGTTCCCCAAACTATTAAAAATATAATGAGAAAACCAAATGAATAAACTGACATTTTTACCGATTTTGGAACTTGTTTTGTTTTTATTCTTTCAATATCATCATCAAATTCATCTAGTAATTCACTCATCATATGTTTTTTTTGTTTAGTTTGTTTCTCTTCTTCAGTCAAACCCTCCTCTTGTTCTTGTAAATTGTCATTTTCGCCTTCTGATTGAAAAGCATCAACTGATAATTTTTCATTTGCATTTCTTGCATAACTTGCTAATTGCTGCATCATGTTGAAAGCTGTTTGAGGTGAATTTTTAAGATAACCAAGTAGTGCGGTTTGGTCTATTTCTTTAACAGTTGTCTCTTTTACAGCTCGGGCCATTGCACTTCGTGGTTGTTTGTCAATAAGTGCCATTTCTCCAAATAAAGCACCTTTTTCGAGCATTGATAATGTGACGTACTCATCACCATTAAATTTACATACCTCAATTTTTCCTTTAACAATTTGATAAGCAAAGTCTCCAACTTCACCTTCTCTGAATAGCACATCACCAGCGGCTAAATTTCTTACAGCAGGTTGTATAGACTTCTTAGTAGCCATAACTATCCGACCTTCAGCATTGATTTCATTTTATTTTCAATCCCTAAGATAGACATTTGTTTATTATAAGTTTCACCAAAATAACCAGGTGAATTCTTTAAATCCTCAAATGAACCACTTTGTAAGATTTTTCCATTATCCAAAACAAAAACTTTGTTGCAAAGTCTCAGATGCCACACACGATTAGAGACGATTATTATTGTTCGGCCTAGTGCGATGTCAGAAAGTGCTTCATATAATTTTATTTCACTATCCACATCAAAGCCTGTAAAAGCATCATCTAGAATCAGAATTCTTGGGTTTCTTATCAAAGCCCGTGCAATTGCTAATTTTTGTCTGAGACCCGTTGATAGGTTAGTAGCATTTTCTTCTAAATAAGTTTCATATCCATCGGGATAAGATTCTATTTCATCGTGAGCAAAGACTTTTTTTGAAGCCCATGTAATTCTATCCATAGATGAAGTAGGCATAGCACTTGCTATGGTTTCTCTTATAGTCCCAGGAAAAAAATAACTATCAGTTCCAACCAATGAAACCTGAGACCTTACATGACTTAGATCTAACAATCGTAGGTCTATGTTATCAAGAGCAACAATACCTGCCTGCGGTCGATATAGTCCTTGGATAAGTTTTGCTATTGTGCTTTTGCCACACCCACTTTTTCCAGTGATTCCTACAATTTGTCTTGGATTAATTTCGATATCTACATCATTAAGAACTTTAGTATTGTCTTCATAACCAAATTCAACATTTTTAAAGCTTACTTGTCCCATTAATTGAGGTTTTTGCCCTCTTACTGTTGTTTCAGAATTTGCATCTACTATACCTGACACAACCTGAAGAGATTGAACTAACTTTGTTATTTCAGTTTTTAGAGTTACTAAATCAATGATTGGCTTAGAAACTCGGGAGGCAAGCATATTGAACCCAACTAAAATACCAGCAGATAACGACCCTGAGAAAACTAGATGGACACCAACAAAAATCACCATAGCAGTCATTAATTGATTAATCGTTGAAGTAATATTATTGAGGACAGCAGACTTTTTTTGCATTTCTTCATTAGCAATAATATAGTTTGCTTCTAATTCTCGCCACTGATCTTTAAGATTTGGCTCTAGTGCAAGTCCTTTTACATTTTCAATACCATTAACTGTTATGGATATAAACTCTTGTCTTTTGGATTCAGCCTTACTTAGACCTGCAAGAGTATCTCTTTGTTTCTTTGAGTAAAACATTGATGCAAGAGCACCCATAATACTAAAGGAAAAGACTACTATAAAAAGTAAGGGACTATAAAAAAAAAGTATTGGTACAAAAACAAGAAGACTAATTGAGTCCAAGCCAGTTGATAAAACTTTTTGAGTAAGTAAACTTTTTATTTGAGAGATTTGACCTGTGAACCTAAGAAATGTTGCTGACTCTTTGTGAAACCTTTGCATTGGCAAAGCAATTAGTTTTTCAAAAACTTTGACAGATAGTTTTGCTTCTACTTTTTGTGCGAAAAAATCTAACAGATAAGATTTTAGGTAACCAAGAATACCGTTAAACACATAAGCAACTACAACCCCGGAGGTAATAACATATAAAGTTGCATATGCTTCATAGTTTACAACTTTATCAAGTACGAGCATCATAAATACTGCCGGTATAACGGCAAAAATATTGAGGATTAAAGCCACGATTACAACTTGAGTCATAACTGCTCTATTTCTAAATGACTCACCCAAAAGCCAACCTAATTTTAATTCACTACCTTCTTCAAACCTTTTAAGTTTTGCTTTTAGAAGAATTACTTCTCCATCCCAACCCTTATTTAATTCTTTCGTGCTTATTTGTTGAGGTTTTGGAGATGTAACACCTGTATCCAAACAAAGAATAGATTTATCGTCTTCTTTTTCATTATTTATAACTCTAAGAGCGATTATGTATCTTCCATTTTTTAATCTAAGAATTTGTTGTTTTTTCGATAATAACTTAATTAATTCTTTATCATTTATCTTTGTTGCTTTGGCCTTTAGATCAAAAGATTGAGCTAATTCACACATTTCACTTGGTTTTAATTCTCTTTTGTCATTTTGAAATATTTCAGGAATATCATTAGGACCGATATGAACTCCAAGTTGTCTAGCAACTAAAATAATAGATTTTTGAGAACCACGCATAGCTTCCATGATTTTATAATATAGTAATTTTTAATTTTAGCAAAAAAAAAACCCCCTTAGTTAGACTAAGAGGGTCTTTAATTTATTGAAATAGTATTTAAACTACTTCACCACCATCGTTAGTATCATCAGGAGGTGGAGGCATGTCAGCTGGCATATCCCCTGGCATTGGTTCTGCAGGACCTGGTCCGGCTGGTCCTTCTGGTGCTTGATGTGCACCGGCGTCATCCATATGCGTATGCATATCTCCCATAGCGTCAGGAGCTGCATCAGTTGGCTGTGCGCCACCCGGTCCATCTCCACCAAAGTCTCCTGGAGGAGGTCCCATTGGTCCGTCAGCTGCTGCTGACCCTGGAAGTGGTCCGTCACCAAATAATGGATCTGGTCCTTCAGGTCCTTCACCTTGTCCGGGAGGTCCCATTGGTCCGTCAGCTGCTGCTGATCCTGGAAGTGGTCCGTCCGGTCCTGGTCCAAAACCACCTTCTGGATTTGGCGCTTCACCTGGAGGAGGTCCCATTGGTTCTCCATCTGGTCCAAAGGCTGGACCATCTGGTCCTGGTCCTGCTGGTCCCATATCGCCTGGTCCTGCTGGTCCCATATCGCCTGGTCCTGCTGGTCCCATATCGCCTGGTCCACCTGGTCCCATATCGCCTGG